>Ga0209500_10002144_pt1 | contig 14321 bp, 19 predicted proteins | sample S_140212_EF_Meta_FD_187323 | JGI IMG/M metagenome (GOLD analysis project Ga0209500, IMG submission 187323) | Freshwater microbial communities from Lake Simoncouche, Canada to study carbon cycling - S_140212_EF_MetaG (SPAdes) (version 2) | ecosystem: Environmental > Aquatic > Freshwater > Lake ... | reverse complement strand
CCAATACATATAAATACCTCCATGAACTTTAAACAATGGCTACTTTCTGAAGAACGAATTCTAAATGAGGATTTCAAAACTCAAAGAGAAAAGTTCATCCAACAAGGTATACAACCACCTGCCGTTGACTACTACCTCAATAACTTTAAAATTATTAAAGACAAAAAATACAAACAAATCAATGACCCAATCAAAGGTCTCGAACATATCAAAGATAGAACCAATATAGATTCCTATAAAATATGGAAAGAATTAGAAGACTTCGTTGATTATGTGAAAAGTCAAGTAGATGTTTCTGGTAAAACCAGCTACAAAAACATTAAAGTAGACGCAGAACCAATCTATACAGATAATGACCTCATAATTTATTACGCAGATACCCCTCAAGCATGTGTCACTTACAAAGGCGATGTTCCATATGGTTGGTGTATCGCCCGAAGCGATGCAAGTAATATGTTTTATACCTATAGATTCAAAGAACAAGAACCATCATTTTATTTCGTAAAAAATAAGGAAAGAACCAACAAGGAACTTGAAACATTTAAAGGTGGTAAGTTCATTGACAAATATCACTTCTTCGTAATCCAAGTAGTAAAATATGCAGATCCTGAAAACAAAGATCAAAAACAATATGTTGTAACTTCTGCACAAAATGAGGGCGACATAGAAATGTCTTGGAATGATATATTAAAACTAGAACCCAAATTAACTAACAAACATAATATATTTATAAGTAATCCTCTTGGACCTAAAGAAAGAGAACTATACTACAGATTCGTAAATGGTATTTCTGATAAAGAATTTGCAAATTTACCTTATGATGAAAAAGATATGTACTTGAATGTTTATGTTAGACAAAACCGACTAATAACCGACAACCAATTCAAAAATTTACCACATGATTTAAAAAATAAGTATATTGGCTTTGGAGTTGGTTTGTCTGATGAACAATTTAAAATGATCGATTCTAAATTATATACAAGATATGAAGATGTCACAAAAACAAAAATAAAAAAAATTATAGAAAATAATGTTCCACTTCAGCTTACTTCAAATGAAGCTGATATTTTTTTAAAAAATATAAACGAATTCGATTTGAGCCAATTTTCTGATAACAATTTTCAAGGAATTTATAACAGTAATAATGTTGAACTTGCAAAATATATATTAGAAAAACGTGTTTTAAATTTTGGGTCTATTAGTAGTCTACCATCAAGTGGCAATTTCGAAGTTCTAAAATACTTACTTGGAGATGAAGTTCGTAATAAACAAGGTGATATTGTAAAATTACCCATATGGATGAAGCCATGGCCAATAAACAGTTATGCCGTTAAACAAGCAGTAGAAAGAAACAATTTAGAAATGATAGAATACTTAATAGAAAAAGGTGCAAACATAAATGACTTTGCTATTGCACAAGCAGCACAAAATAACAATTTAGAAATGGTAAAATACTTGGTAGAAAAATTATTAGAAAAAGGTTCAAAAATAAACGACAGTGCTGTTGTTGCGCCTGCAGCACAAAATAACAATTTAGAAATGGTAAAATACTTGGTAGAAAAATTATTAGAAAAAGGTTCAAAAATAAACGACAGTGCTGTTGTTACGTATGCAGCATACAATAACAATTTAGAAATGGTAAAATACTTAATAGAAAAAGGTTCAAAAATAGACAACAATGCTGTTGTTACGCCTGCAGCATACAGTAACAATTTAGAAATGGTAGAATACTTAATAGGGAAAGGTGCAAACATAGACAAAACTGCTATTGAACAAGCAGCACAAAATAACAATTTAAAAATGGTAAAATACTTGGTAGAAAAATTATTAGAAAAAGGTGAAGAAGAAATAAGTGAAGATGCTGTTACACGAGCAGTACTGCATAACAATTTAGAAATGGCAGAATACTTAATAGGAAAAGGTGCAAAAATAAATGAATATGCTGTCGTTGCGCAAGCAGTAGAAAATAACAATTTAGAAATGGTAAAATACTGGGTAGAAAAAATTGGAAATCTTGGTGATGTTGGTTTACACTGGCCAATCGAAAATGGTAATCTTGAAATTATTAAATACTTACTTGGAGATGAAGCTCGTGACGAAAAAGGTAATATTGTAAAATTACCCGAAGGAATAAAACCAATAACTGTAACCAGTGGCGATTGGAATTCAATCGACAATTCTTATGCACGAAACATTGAAGAAATAAAAAAATATATAATCAAAAAAGAACAAGCGTAGAGTACTCTGCGACTACTTATCCTCATAGAGTACTCTATCACTCCTTATCCACTCACAAAAACAACCTTCACAAACCAACCATCACAAACCAACCTTCACAAACTAAGCTACACAAACTAAGCTACACAAAATCAACCTTCACAAACCATATCACCACAGAGTACCCACCACACATAACATCTCTCTATACACATAAGTTATTAACATCTTTTTTGTGTAACCCAAATCCTATATCTTGTGTAACCTATTTCTAATCATTCCTTCCATCTTTATAATTATTTATAATTGTTTACATTTTAAAGCCCCTAATTATCGCTTTAATTCAATTATCTGTGATGATTTCGACCTGAGTCTCATTTGAGTCGCTATTTCATCAAAAAACATCGTTTAAACGCATTTCGTCTATTTATGCCATAATCATGAAATAACAATCGCTATTAACCATCCACCAATAAACCAAATCTAATCGACTTAAAACCAAACAAGCTGCACAAAATAAAAACTCATCACAACATACTTAATCCCATAAACTTATAACCAACCCTTAACTATTACCATGGAACGGAATTACAAAAGGATCAGAGAGAGAGATAGAGATAAACTATTCATGCCATAATTATAAATCAATTAACCTTGTGTAACATATATCCATATGATCTCCTCCTATACATAACCAAACTACCTTATGTTGCACTGATCTACCTTATCACTCTTGTGTTACCTTGATGTAACTCCACCACCCTTGTGTTGCACTGATCTAACTTATCACTCTTGTGTTACCTTGATGTAACTCCACCACCCTTGTGTTACCTTGATGTAACTTAAATACCCTTGTGTTACTTGGGTGTATAATTGTAAATAAATGATAAATAAACGATAATTTTTGTTATCTTGTGTTACCTTGATGTATAAATAGCGACTTTATATGGAATTAACAGTGAATTTAAGGTACTTGTTCGCTAATAAATGTGTTACTGTGAAGCAATGAAGTACATTTTGATGAAACAAGATCAATTTGTGAAGCAAGCTGGCTAAGTCAATTTTCCATTTCCTCCCATTCCACTCCAAATCCTCCCATATTCCCCACTAATTCCCTATAAAATAATTAAATACTACTTTTATCCACTATAGAGTAATTTGTGAAGCAACATATAAAGTCGCTTTTTATAAACTAAAAAGAAACTTGAAAAACAACACAAGTTACTTAAAAGGGAATAACAAGGGAATAATAAGGGAATAATAAGGGAATAAAAGTAACTTAAGAGTAACTTTGTGTAGCTATATTGATACTATAAGTATCTTTTGATTGTGTGCGAAGAGAAATCTTTGCGCAATAAGGCGCAAAAGTGATGTTTACAGCTTAAATAAAGGCGCAAAAGCTGTAACACAAGGTTAAATATCTTAAAGTAAAGCGCAAAAGCTCTGATACACGATTAAAGAAAGGCGCAAAAGATGCAACATAGATCAAATGCCTTAAACAAATGCGCAAAAGCTGTAACATAAGCACAAAACATGCAATAAAAGCGCAAACTCCCTCAACTTGTGTACTGTATAACAATAATGTTGTAGTGATGTGTACAAACTTGGTCGTAGTGTATATCATATCTTCAACTTGTGTACTTAGCTCATGGCGATTTTAAGAGTAAAGTATAAATTATATAATAATTAAAATAATTTTTGGGCATAAAGTTACTAAGGCGAACATACCCAATGAACCAAGTTTTGTATACTATGGAAAAGGGAGGTGTGTAATGGGTCATGAATTTAAACCTATTAGATTTTTCGATTACATATGTGAAGAACCAGAACATGAAGACAAGTTATGGTTTGTAGACAGGGAAAACCCAGAAAACCCGCTTAGTAAATTTGTGGGCAATGATGCAGTTGTGAAGAAACTACAAGTTGTTGCCTTTAATGCGTTTGGCAAGATAGATCACAATTGTGCTGGCATTAACTTTTCAGTATTTGGACTTCCATCTACTGGAAAAACTACACTTGTGAAGATGTTTGGCAAACTTGTGGACATACCTTATTGCGAAATTAGCCCAAAGAGCATCTCTAATTTGTCAAATTTAAAAGATGTCATTGTAAACTCTATTGTTTCTCATGTTTCCGAAGAACAAAAGATAGTAGATGTAAAAGAAACAGATTCAAATGTATCTACATTTCCTCCCTGCATTGTCTTTATTGATGAGGTTCATGCGTTATCGGATTATCTTGTGAATGGTGTATTGAAAGCTACGGAACATAATGATGCGACATTGGTTACTGAAAGTGGCGAAGTATTTGATTGCAAGAATGTGTGTTGGTTTATAGGAACGACAGAAGAAGGAAAGTTGTTCGATGCTTTCAGAAGTCGATTTAGTCCATTGCATCTTGTATATTTGACTAAAAAAGAAATCAGCAAAATCATAAAGATATCTCACAATGATCTATCTGAGAATGTTTGTGATTCGATTGCTTTTTACAATTCTAGGCTTCCAAGAAAGGCATTGGAATTTGCCCGTTATTTGAAGTTAAAAAGAAATATGGATGTAGACAAGTCTTTTGATGAATTGTGCTTAGAAATCGCAAAGGAAGATGGCGTAGACGAGCATGGTATGCACAAGACACATTTAGAAATCTTAAAGGCAATAAAAGACCTGCCAGTAGCTAAGAACAGATTGGCAAGTGTAGTGGACAAAAAGATAGATGAGCTAGAAAATTATATTATGCCAGTATTGTTGAGCAGCACAAAAGACCAAGGCAATCTAGTGCGTGTCACGAACAAAGGATATGCCATTACAACAGATGGATTACTCGAACTAAAGAAGCGAGGTATCAGCTATGAACATCGAAGTGATACCTAAAAGTTACCCACCAGAAATAAAGACCAGATGTATACACTTGTGCAGTAATTGTTATGTAAAAGTTGGTTTTTATGAGGGGCAGGAATATTATTGCAAATATGTAAGAATGAGTGTGATTGGAAACATCGGTTCGATAAATGTAATTGAGAAGGAAGGAAAGAAGAAGATATGTTTCGAGTGCAGCAAGGAATTTATATGACTCCAACTTGTGTACTATATCGGTGGGTGTTGCAACGATGCAACAAGACACATTAATGCTCACCAACTGTATCGGTGAGTGTCGCAACAGGGTGTTGCAAATATTATAATAAATTATAAATTATTATAATGTGGTTCAACTTGTGTACTGTATTGGCCAGCGTTGTTTGTATGTTACGAAATTTTTCTTAAGGAGTTTGTCGATGGAATTTACCACCACCAATGGAGTTGGAGTTATGAAGCGATTTTCTAGGACTGATCGTATTCGAGAGATATTAGAAAAGATGCCAGAAGCATCTAAGCAAGATTTATTCGATGCGTACTTCAAGCATCATAATGATGACACTAATACAGCTAGTGTTCGTGCTACGATTCATTCGCATATGTCGAGAATAGCTGGTAACATTCCAAGCCCAAGAAAGACTGAGATTGTTGCAGATGAAGCCGAAGTATTCCATGATAACTTGGAGATCATCGCTAACGAAACAGATGTGTTTCAAACGCCAGAAAAGCGAGAGAGTTTTTACATTGACGAGAAGACTTGTAAGTTATTGGAAGTGATCCGAAAAAGAAGCATGAAAGGAAACATCATCAATGTAATGCTCTATGGGCCACATGGTTGTGGAAAGTCGGAATTGGCACAACAATTTGCTGCCAGAACGCATAGACCATTCTATGAAACCAATGCTGCTTTCTTTAGAGAACCAAGGGATTTCTTTGGAACTAAAGGTGCTAGGGCAGGTAGTACATTCTGGAAGAAATCTGAAATCGTCAGAGCATTGCAAACACCAGATTGTGTGGTGCTTTTAGATGAGATCAATCGTGTGTCGAATCCAACTGTTCTCAATAGTCTATTCAGTCTTACAGATGAAAGACGATATGCCAACTTCGATGAACTTGGAACTGTTCGGGTTGCAGAAGGTGTGACTATCTGGTCGGCACAGAATCGTGGTTCGGTATACACAGGTACAGGTGTAACAGATCGTGCGTTGCTTGACCGATATGCGATTAATATTGAAGTTAATTATCTTGCTGCGGATAAAGAAGCAGAAGTGTTGGTTAAGCGTTGTGACATCAATGCTGGACTGGCAGATCAGTTAGTTAAGGTAGCTAATTTGATTAGGCAGAAGACAATGGGTATTGGTGCTAGTTTGCGTGAATCTGTTAGCACAAGGACATTGATTAACATTGCTGATCTTTACAAGGATATGGGGCAAGAAGCGTTTGATTTCACTTTGTTGCCACATTATTCAATTGAAGGTGGTGCATCTAGTGAGCGTGGTCAAGTGTTGCAGATAATCAATCTTGTGTTTGGTCAAGTGTAACATTATGATTGAACCGCATTATAAGATTTATAATGCGGTTCAACTTGTGTACTGTGTTGGTAGTCGTGATGTGACTAAACTTTAAAAAGGGAGTTTGAAATGGGATGGAAAGAATTATTTGCAGATCATGGTGTAGCTGGTTACGAGCGAACCAAAGTGGACAACAATTCATCTGTTTGGAAAAGTAAATATTCTAAGGGATGGAGTTCGACATCTTCATGGACAAGTAAGATTCCGGGTTTTAGTGGATTTTCTTATACTGAAAATAAAGATAACACAATAGATGCTTTGGTGGCAGCGTTGCCAGTTCTTTGTAATTCTATTGGGTTGTTTGAACCTAACATGAAGATTCAATGGGCAGATAGAGAAGTCAATAATTTCCATGTTGGAACTAATGTGGTTTTACTATCGCCAGATTTAATCATAAACAACATCAAAGATAGTTCCAAGATATCACAGGCTTATGATGCTTTGATTGGTGATGCGATCATGGCGGGTCATTTTTCAAGTCGTGTGAGGTCTATGGAAAATGCCCATGATTACAAAGATATAGTCTTAATGGTTTCTGGATCTAATGATGCCAATTCACAAAGCCAACAATGTGAATACATTTTTTCTTCTAAGTCTTTGAAAGTTAGTGGCAATACTGGTTGGAATCGAAGGAGCAAGAAAGCAAGGCATAGTCTTACTTTTAATGTTCCATTCAAGTCTAAGTTTGGTAAGTTATTTAAATTTACTTTGCCATATACTTTGAATCAATCGGCAATGCAAATGGCACTTGCTTGTGAGCAAAAGTTAGCTGAGAAGAATATTTGTGAAAAGTACAAAGGTGCTAACAGTTACATTTTTGCATCAAGGCAAATTTCTTCAACTGATGAAGTTCGTAATTTCCTTAGAACTAGCATTGCCAAGGTAAGACCGTTTTCTACTGAAGAAAGAACATCTAATCAAAACTATAGGAATACTCCACATGGATTTTCCGAGATGATTGCTAGTGTTATTATCTGGAATATAATAAATCCAGATGATAAGATTTATGGCCCTAAATATTCATCGGCCATTATCAACATGGTCGAGAAGAATTTGTTGCCAAGCACAAGTGATCTTCCAGATATCGTTTTGGCTAAATGTGTTTACATTCTTAACTTCATCAAAGAAATCGTTGAAGACAATCCAGAAAGTTACGAGGATGAAGGTCAAGGCGAAGATGATGAACAAGGCCAAGAAGAAGGTCAAGATGAAGGTCAGGGCCAAGGTCAAGGCGAAGACGATGAAAACGGTGAAGATGAAGGCGAAGGTCAGGGCCAAGGTGAAGGAGAAGGTGAAGGTCAGGGTGAAGGAGAAGGTGAAGGAGAAGGTGAAAGTCAGGGCCAAGGTGAAGGTCAGGGCCAAGGTGAAGAAGAAGATGGTGATGGTGAAAGTCAAGGCGAATATCGAGGTCAAGAAGAAGGCGAAGGTGATGATGAAAGTCGTTCATCTTATAGCCATGATGATTTCGATAATTCCAAAGCGTGGAATGGCAATGTTCGCAATGTGAAAATGCCTTTGCAACTAAAAGATGCTTTAGAAGATATTAAGACTAACAAGGTATCTTTAGATGGAAATTCTGTGCATGGTGCTTTAGCAAAGTACAAGAATGGAATTTTATCTAGCTCTTTTAGAATCAGAGTATCAGAAATTAAAACTGATCTTCATTCGGAACAAACACCAGCTTTCAGTAAACCTCTGGATATATCAGATACGAGAAGTATTAGATTACTGCAATTCAACAAAGCAGATTCCAGTAGACCTGTGAAGATAATAGATTACGGCAAAATAGATTCAAAAATGGCTTATGCTAAAGTTGAATCTAATTATCGTAGATTTATAGATTCGATTCGTGAGAGATTGAAAGTTCGTAGTATGGGATACAAAGCCGAAGAACATTGCAAGTCGAGTGGAAATCTCGATGAAGGAAATGTTTGGCAGCTTTACGATACCAATTACGATCAGATATTTTACAGCGAATCTCAACCAAAGATATTAGATAAAGCCCATATCTCTGTTCTTATCGATGCTAGTGGTTCCATGAGTGACAATCTTAGAATCGAGATGGTTCGTGACATGGGAGTTATTTTAAGCTCTGCATTATCTGAAATTTGGGGTGTTGAGTTTAAATTGTATGGCCATTGTCATGGTGCGATTTACGACTTCAACAATGGTGATTTCAATACCACAAAGGACATCATGCTACTATCACCAGATGGTGGCACAGATGAAGGTGGTGCGATACAGTATGTGCTTCGTGATTCTTACAAACATAAGATTGCAAATTATGATTGTAATAGCGAAAAGATTAATCACTATCTGATCGCTATTGGTGATGGTCAATCTAATGTTTTGGAGATTCAATCTGCGGTTAAAATAGCAGATGAAATTGGTATTAAGTTCTGTCACATTGGAGTGGACAATGCTTATACCGAGGACTATGGCAATAAGTGTTATGGTGCTGGTAAGTTCGCCATATTGCCAAAGGAATCTGTTATTCAAAGCATGGTGACGATTGTTACCAGAATCTTGTCCTAAGATTTATATGATCGCTATCTGTAACTCACAGGTAGCGATCATAATTTTTTATAATGCGGTTCAACTTGTGTACTGTATTGGGAATCGTTGTTGGCAACTTAAACAAAGGAGAATTGAAGATGTATGTAAAAGCAAAAACTACAGAGGAAAAACTGATCGATCTTGTCAGGGAGCTTGCTGAACATTTAGAAGATGTTTACATTCAATCTGACTTTGATGAAAATGGGTATGGGCAAAAACTTTGCGATAGAGCAAATAAATTTGCAGATAAGTCCGACAAAAGAAGGAACGAAATCTACGAACAAGCAGGAGAATGAAATGGCACACGATGAAAAGTTATATAAAAAATGCGTGAGTATTTATGAAGCAGATGGGCAACATGCGGTAATGGAATACTGTAACAAGATTGGACATAAGACATGGGGCAAGTGCAAGCCTTGTGAGTCTGATCATAGTCCAATCATGGGTGATAACTTCATGACCTGTCTGGTGTGCGGACATTCTACTTATCACGATTAATGTGGTTCAACTTGTGTACTGTATTGACATTCAAAGGAGGACAACAATGTGGATACCAGAACCTAGTGACATAGATTGGGTAAAAGATGTATATGCCATAATTAAAGAAGGTGGCATATGGGTTGCTCCAATGAGTGGTCAGCAATTCAAGAAATTGAATGGCCAATTAATTTGGTTAAACGAAACAGTTGGTGATAAGTATTCGATATTTGAGCGTAGTAAAATAATTGGAAAGTTTTTGAACATAAAAGTTCTTAAGGAGAGCGAATTACATGGGTCGTGAAATATTTAAAGGGCATGAAGTATTCAAGGCTATTCCTTATGATGAAACTCCAATGCCAGCAGCTAAAAAGAAGTGTTGTCAAAGTCCAGATGTTAAAAACGAAGGACTAAGTGGTGATGTTTGGAACTACCATTGTTACCATTGTGATAAAACATGGAGTGAAAATGCGAAAAACAAATGATGTTATAACTGAGATTGTCAAGCTAATTGAAGAAGCCATTGGTTACACAGAAGCCGATATGCAACATTCATTAGAATCAAATGCTAAAGAACAAGCTGCCAATGATAAAGAGAGAACGAACAACTTATCAAAAGCATTGTACTTAGTTAAAATTTCTTTTAAACAATAAAACGGGTTCAACTTGTGTACTGTATTGTCGATTGTCTAACAAAGGAGGACAACAATGGAAGAAGATTATTATTACGAAAGAGCTACTCAATCCGATGCGTGTCGGGAGTATGCTCGTAATGCTGGTTCTGACCGACCAGATAAACCTTGGATTTTAACACCTTGGGATACTTGGGAAAGAAATCCTAATTATTCTGGCCCACCTGTTACTTGGCATCCCGAAGACGATCCAGCAGATCGATAATTCAAACACAAGGAGAATGAAAGATGAAAGTTGATGACAAAATTAAGAAGTTACTTGTTTCTTTCGTTGATTTCTTTGAAGAATCGTTAAGCGAACTTGACGAAGCTAAAGATGGAAGCACGATAAAAATAAGTATCGACTCGATATCGAATTTGCACAATTCATTTCCAGTCGAATTGATTAGAGAAAACAAAGAGTTAATTGTTTTGGCTAGTTTCACTAAAGACTTATTTGTCGAAGTAATAGAAGGTTTGAGGGAAATTGAAAAAGTCGGTGTTGGTGCTAGTCATGTTAATGTTAGTTTGGAACACATAATGAATATTGGTGTTGAATTTGATAAAGTAGTAGAACATTTTCGTAACGAAAAGTCCGCTTCGCCTATTGGCAAGTGGTATTAACCAAGGAGAGTTTATAATGCGAGAAGTTTCTTATTTCACGAAGAAAGAACTTTTAAAGGCCAACAAAGTAGCCATCAGTCGTGGCTATAATAGAACCTTGACTGACGAAATAAATAAGCTAGATGCTTCGCTTTATTTCCCAGTCATGTTTTCTATGATCCACGAACATGCTGGTGGAGACAAAGTAGATCCTCATGTTCGTTGCCATATTTGTCTTGATGAACATGGCAGTACCGTGTATTTGGATTGTGACTTTGAAATTTTCAATAGTCTTGGAAAATTTCAATCTAAAACTAAGGAGCTTGCAACATGAAAGTTGCTAACAATTCTGCGATAAAGGAATACAACGAATTACTATCTGGTGCTTTTCGTTTCGAAGACGAATGGCACAGTTATGTACTTCGTTGTTGCCATAATAGGCACCAAGACAGGGAATCATTGGCGTTAGATGTTTGCTCTAATTTGCTGATGTTGGCCAGAGGAAAGTTATCCGAAAAGATAAGTGTTATCCCAAGTCATGATGAGATGATTAAGTATTTTTGCACTTGTGCGAAGTACACTTGTCTAAGGGTAATGAAAGAACAGCGTCCTACTTATTTGAGTGTTATTGGCCTTAAGTATGCTACACCGCAATTCGGACAGTACCAGTTTGAATTTAACGAATTGCCAGTTAAAGATCATCAAATTACAGAAGTCTATTACAAAGATGTTGTAAGTCACATATTCGAAGTAATAGACGCTAAGTCAAAGACTTGCAATGGTGCAGTTACGAACAAGTACGAATTGGCAAAGATGTTAATGGAAGCTGCTCAACAAGATTACGATTTTTCTTTTTCCAGCATTTCCGAGAGCATCAATGTAAGCAGATCGACATTAGACAATGCCATGGTGGAATTGCGTAATGAGATAAAGAGGGCTGCACCAGAATATAAATTGTATGAAGCAAGGGTGAAAGCCTATCGCATCAAACAAAAGATAAAGAAAGCTAGACTCAAGGCTAGACTTGAAGCTAGACTTGAAGCACAGAAAGATTAGCGGTTCAACTTGTGTACTGTATTAGGAATCGTAACTTAAACAAAGGAGACTGAAATGAACGAAGAACTGCGTGAAGAAGTACATGAACTGAACGATGAACTGCGTGAAGAAATACAAGAACTGCGTGAAGAAGTGCAGAAACTTATTAAACTTGTTGAAGGGTGCGAAATTATCAAGAGGGCAACATGAATTGGAGAAAATTCATATTTGCAGGATTTTCTACTTTTTATTTTTATCCACCTTCTGGTGCTGAATTTAGATACAGAGTTATAAAGGAAGAAGATGTTTATAACATTTATAGAATAGGTTTTATGGCATCTTTTGACAGATCAAGGTCTTCGTTTGATAAAACACTAATAGGTCAAATAAACGAACATGGGATTATTCCTTTGTCCGACTTCTATGAAACAGAAAGGTTCTTAGATATGACCTTGCGGTTTCTGTTTAAAAACAGATCTAAATTCTTAAACAGGTTGGGCATCAAGATACATCATGCTGGTTACTGTGCCAGATGTAACAGGGTTCTTAAAACACCAGAAGCAATACAACATGGTATTGGAGATGAGTGTTTTAGTGAAATGAAAGTTAATCCAAAAGATAAGTTCGTAAATGTAGGATGCAAAAAAACAAAAAGGAGTAAGACATGAGAATCATAGCTTTGGTTATGTTGGTTACAATGTGTGGTTGCAGGTGCTGCAAAGAGTCTAAATGGGAAAGCACAGTCAATACTTCAACAAGGATTTACATCGATAGACCTCAAACCATAGAGGCAATAGATGTGTCCGCTACATTGAGAAGACAATGGTAAAACAATTATATCTTTGTAGTAATTGCAAAAAAGCTGGAGTGAAAAGTAGTAAGGCAAAGATGTTTGAAAGTTTCTTTTGCCCAAAGTGCAATCAAACCAGAACTTTGTTTCTTCCAGAACCAAAGAAGGAATTGCAAAAAGCACCAGTTCCTGTTATAAAGGAAATCCCTTGGGGTATTCCTTTACCACCACAGATACCATTAATCGAATACAAAACAGATAAAATTATAAAAAGTTATAATTCTGTTTCCGTATGGAATGTGGTTGTTTTCGTTATGGGATTTATAGCTGCTTTACTTGTTATGAAGATTCGATAATAAATTATAAGCGGTTCAACTTGTGTACTGTATTGGCAATCGTGTAGAACAATAATATAAGGAAAATAGAAATGCGATCTAAGCACCCAGAATTAAATGACAAAAAGGTTTTAGAGTTTAGCGACAGGTTCTTTAAGTTAATGGGAGGACACATTCGTAATGTTGTCAACAATGTCGAAATAGATGTTCCTAATTTCGTTAGACAACTTGATGGCTTCATCTATGCTTACACAGGCAAGGAAGAAGTTATAGCTGATACTCCAGAAATTAGAAACAAAAAGATATTGTCTGTTTCTATGATGTTGGAAAAGATATCTTCTATGGAAATTCACGATATAGTTTCTGAAGTTTCTAAGAACAACAATATTCCAACCGAAGATGTAGAAGTGTTCAAGAAGATAGCGAAGGAATCTGATCGAGAGATGATGATTGCTAATTACATGTGTCACATGACATTATTAATGGTATTGCAATTAAATCCTAAACCATTAATGAAAAAAGAAAGGAAGAAAAAAGATGACATTGATACTGACACTAAAGAATAACAATGATGAAGAACTTGAACTTGTTTCTGTAAATAAACTGAAACTAAAGCGAGGTGGAAATGATTATCTTGAAACCTTGCCTTGGTACTCAGATGGCAAAGATTGGTTTGTTGAAAAGGAATTAATCAAAGATTACATTAAAGGAGCATAAGATGTTATTGATAGATCGAATCGATGAGTTTAAAAAAATAGCTAGAATTGCCTTTGATGATGATGGCACTCACTTGACATTGTACATTCTCAATATCAATGGGTTTTCTAAATTGCAGCCATGTTTCTGGAAAAACCAAGAAGATAAAATTGAATCTATTGAGTCGTTAAAGAAAATGATAGCAAGTGGTGAATTGAGAGAGTACATATTCATTGCAGAAGCATGGATTGTTGAAAAGGAATTGTCGAGTTCGATTAAGAGCGTAACTGACCATATCGGTGAGATGGGTAGTTTAGAACATTATCCCGAAAGAAAAGAATCATTAATCATTGAATATGCAAGTTATAAGGCCAACAAGTCTTATATTGCGGAAATCAATCGTGACAATGATAAGGTTACACTTGGGGATTGGACTACTTGGGATAAGAGTCATTCATTTAATGGGTTGGTCTACGGTAAGATGCAGAACTTGTTTGAGATATCAAAAGCTGCATCTA
>Ga0209500_10002143_pt1 | contig 14335 bp, 12 predicted proteins | sample S_140212_EF_Meta_FD_187323 | JGI IMG/M metagenome (GOLD analysis project Ga0209500, IMG submission 187323) | Freshwater microbial communities from Lake Simoncouche, Canada to study carbon cycling - S_140212_EF_MetaG (SPAdes) (version 2) | ecosystem: Environmental > Aquatic > Freshwater > Lake ... | reverse complement strand
GCCTGCACCTGTTGTTGAAGCGCCTGCACCTGTCGCAGTTGTTGAAGCGCCCGCACCTGTTGTTGAAGCACCTGCTCCTGTTGTCGAGGCACCTGCTGCCGCGGTGGTAGATACACCTGCGCCAGTTGCTGAAACTCCCGCCGGTGAATCACGTGTGATCTCAAGTGGTCGTCCGAGTCCGACAAGTTCGATTCCTCGTCCTCCGATTAACCCAATGCCGTCAGCGCGACCTGCGCCGTCGACACGGTCAACTCCTCCAGGCATGCCACCAACCGGCATGCCTCCTCGTGGTCCTAGTGCCCCTGGCGCTCGACCCATTCCGCCTCCTCCAGGCCCGATGTCTGCAACTGGTCGGCCAATTCCGCCTCCTCCAGGCGGCCGCGTTGCTCCTGGTGAATCTCGTCCTGGTTTCCGTCCTGGTCCTGGTGGCGCACGCCCCGGCCCTGGTGGCGCTGGTTTCCGTCCTGGTCCTGGCAGTCGTCCAGGCCCTGGTGGTCCTGGTGGTCCTCGTACTGGTGGCCCAGGCGGTCCTCGTACTGGTGGCCCAGGCGGTCCTCGTACTGGTGGCCCAGGTGGACCTGGCGGTCCACGTACTGGATTCGCTCCTCGCACTGGTGGCCCTGGTGGTCCTGGTGGCGCACGTCCCGGCGGTCCTGGTGCTGGTGCACCTGGCGCAGGCGGCCCTGGTGGCGGTCCTCGTCCCGGCGGCGGTCCTGGTGGCCCACGTAATAACGGTCAGCGTCGTGCACCTCGCAAGAAGTCACGTGCGCGTCGCAGGGCAGAGTTCGACGAACTGCAGCCGCAGTTCACCAGCTACTCAAATAGCAATGCACCAGTGCCTGAAGGCACCATCATCATCGAGCGTGGAGCATCGGCACAAGAGTTTGCGCCGAAGTTAAATCGCACACCTGCTGATGTTGTTCGCTACTTGTTAGAGCACGGCGAAATGGTGACAGCCACCATGAGTCTTGGTGACGACCAGATGGAGCTCTTCGCTCTTGAAGTCGGCGCAGAAATTCTTCTCGTTGATCCAGGTCAACAGCAAGAAACTGAACTACAAGCATTGTTTGACGACTCAGACGATGACGACGAGTCATTGCAGCAGCCACGTCCTCCAGTCATCACTGTCATGGGTCACGTTGACCACGGTAAGACAACACTGCTCGACCGTATTCGTTCAGCAAACGTTGTTGCCGGTGAAGCTGGTGGAATCACACAGCACATCGGTGCATACCAAGTTGAAAAAGACGGCAAGAAAGTCACCTTCATTGACACTCCTGGTCACGCGGCGTTCTCAAAGATGCGTATGCGCGGAGCACAAGTCACTGACATTGTGGTTCTCGTTGTTGCAGCAGACGACGGTGTGATGCCACAAACAATCGAAGCCATCAACCATGCAAAAGCAGCTGATGTACCCATCATTGTTGCAGTGAACAAGATTGATAAAGACAATGCTGATCCTCAGCGTGTTCTTACTCAATTGGCTGAATACGAATTGGTTCCAGAAGCATGGGGTGGAGACACCATCGTTGTCGAAATGTCAGCTCAGCAGAACCTCGGTATCGACGATTTACTTGAACAGCTCACAGTTGTTGCTGAACTTGAAGAACTCACCGCAAACCCAGTTGGGCGCGCAAAGGGTGTTGTTCTTGAAGCGAACCTCGACATTGGTCGAGGACCTGTTGCAACTGTTTTGGTTGACAAGGGAACACTCAAAGTCGGTGACCCAATCGTGGCAGGCGCCGCGTGGGGCAAGGTGCGTGCACTCATCAACGAGCGTGGAGAGCAAATCAAGGAAGCCGGACCATCAACTCCGGTGCAAGTACTTGGTTTGTCATCAGTTCCTCAGGCCGGTGATGAATTCCGTTCAGCACCAGACGAAAAGACTGCTCGTGTAGTTGGTGACGCTCGTGGACATTCACGTCGCGTTCTCAGCCAGCGCGGAGACTCTCGTGTTCAGGGCGGAGTAAAGCTAGAAGACATCTTCAGCCAAATTCAGGCCGGTGAGGTGGCAACACTCAACCTCGTTATCAAAGCAGACGTTCAAGGTTCGCTCGAAGCGGTGTCTGAAAGTTTGCGCAAACTAGAGCGCCCTGAAGTCAAGGTGGCATTCGTGCACCGTGGCGTTGGCGGTATCACCGAAAACGACATCACACTTGCTGCGACTACAAACGCAACGCTGATTGGTTTCAACGTTCGTCCTGACCGTAAGTCTCGTGACCTCGCAGAAGCTGAAAAAGTTGAGATTCGTACCTACGAAATCATCTACAAACTTCTCGAAGACATGGAACGCGCGATGCTCGGTCTGTTGGCTCCTGAGTTTGAAGAAGTTGTCACAGGTGAAGCAGAAGTTCGCGAGATCTTCCGTGTTCCAAAACTTGGCGCTATTGCTGGTTGTTTCATCCGTACCGGAGTCATCACTCGCGGTACCAAGGTGCGCTTCCTTCGCGACGGAACCATCATTTGGAAGGGCTCAATTCAGTCTCTTCGTCGATTCAAGGACGATGTCCGTGAAGTACGCGAAGGCTTTGAATGCGGAATCGGCTTGTCTGACTTCCAAGACTTAAAGCCAGGCGACCTGATTGAAACATTCGAAGAACGTGAAATCGCTAGGGTCTAGCTATGACTGACCTCGATTTTTTCTTCGACCCTGTATGTCCGTGGGCATGGATCACATCTCGTTGGGTTGCTGAAGTTCAAGAACTTCGTGACTACAAAGTCTCTTGGAAGTTCATTTCACTCAAGATTCTGAATCAAGACAAGATGGATTACGCATCGATGCCTGCCGGATACAAAGACGTGCATGCAGCCGGAACTTCTGGTTTGCGTGTTGCAGCAAAGGCTCGTTCTGCAGCTGGCAATGATGCAGTTGCAAAGGTTTACACCGCACTAGGTACAAGCTTGCACAACAGGCAAGAACGTGATCTTTTCGTTGCTGACATTGAAGGCCACATTTCTGGCTTGCTCTCACAAGCAGGACTTCCTGTTGAGTGGGCTGCAGCCGTACACGACGAATCTTTTGATCGTCTTATCGCTGACGAAACAGCCATCGCTCTTGAACGAGCCGGCAAAGACGTGGGAACACCAATCATTACTTTCAATCCAAGTGGACTGAAAGAAGCATCGTTCTTTGGTCCAGTCATCTCCACCATTCCTCGCGGCGAAGAAGCCACGAAGTTGTGGGATGCCATTGAGACCATTGCAACTGCATCCGGCATGGCCGAATTGAAGCGCTCTCTACGCGCGCGACCAAGTTTCGACTAACAATCTTCGTCAGTTGATGTAGGCGCTTACGCCTTCTTCAACGCATCAATGACAGGCAACCAACGTGTTGGGTCTGCCTTGTATGGCGCATAGAAGCTGAGACGGTCGATGACATCGCCGTAACGCGAGATGAGTTCTGGTGCAACGTGCTCTGGCTCAGCAACAACAGCGAAGGTATTGAGGATCTCATCAGTAATGAGATTTCCCATGTCGACCCACTTGCCTTGCTTTGAGAGGCCATTGAGTTCATCTTGCAGGCCGTCCCATCCGTGAAGTTCCAACACGCCCTTGTAGGCAGGGGTGGAGCCATAGAACGCAATTTGCTGACGAGTACCAGCAGCAGCTGCTGCCATTTCTTTTTCGTTTGTTCCGGTGACAACGAAGCTTGGCCCGACAATTTCGAAACCTTCCATTGTCTTGCCGGCCTTTGCGCGACCACGTGCAAGAGCTGGCATGGTGACTTCACGTAAGTAACGCTCGGTAGTGAAACCGTGGCACAAGAATCCGTCGCATACTTCGCCTGCAACTTCGGTCATCATTTCGCCTACACCCGCAAGGAAAATTTTTGGTGGTCCGTATGGCGCCATCTCTGAAGGATCTGGTGCGAAGAATGGTGTCATCAGCGTGTGTGTATAGAAGTCGCCGCGGAAATCAAGTTTTGTTCCGTTCAGCCATGTGTCCCAGATAGCACGCATTGCCAAAATCATTTCGCGCATACGAGGAGCTGGGTGGCTCCATTCCATAGAGAAACGCTTTTCAATGTGAGGCTTGATCTGGCTACCAAGACCGAGCATGAAACGGCCCTTTGAATAGCTCTGCAAATCCCAACCGATGTTCGCGAGGTTCATCGGGTTACGGGCAAAGGCAACTGCAATCGATGTTCCGATTTCAAGAGTGGTTGTGTGTTCTGCAGCAAGGAGCAATGGGAAGAATGGATCGTGCGATGTTTCAGCAGTCCACGCACCCGAGTATCCGGCTGCTTCCACTTCTTTTGCGCTCTGTGGCACCTGTGAAAGATTTGATCCGATTCCGCCGTCAACCTTCATGGTCAACCTCCTGTTTGTTGGTCGCGCAGGAACTGCTCGACTTCCGCTGCTATTTCATCAACTGTAGGGATTGCGGCATCATCAGGCTTCATTGCGCCGAATGAGCCGTGTTCTGCATCGTAGGCAGCCTCAAGTTTGCCCAGCATCTCTGCATGCTCTGGGTTTCCCGACACCAATTGGTCAAGTCGTTCCCGTTGAACACCTGATTCTTTACGCAACGCCGATGTATCAATGGTCAGTCCAGCCTCAAGGCACGCTGCCTCAACCAGGGCAGCGCTTGCGGCTGGGTAAGCCATAGTGGCAACGTAATGCGGGATCTGTGCCCACAAGCCGATGGCAGTGATGCCGGCGTCAGTGAGCGAGTGCTCAAGGATCGCTTCAACTCCGGCCGGCACATCAACAGTGCTGCGAGTAAGAGATAGCCGTTCTGCGATAGCGGCATCGGGTGATGTGGCAGACAATCCGACAGGCCGCGTGTGCGGAGCACCGAATGGATACGCGCCCATGCCGATTGCAGTTTTCACACCCAGTTGAGTTGCAAGAGTGGCAACTGTGTTTGCGAAATGATGCCACGCCATATCCGGCTCTGGTCCGGTGAGTAACAACACATCGCGACCATCGTCATCTGTACCGACACGCATTTCGGGTACTGACCACACGATGCGCGTGTTGACTCCTTCGCGCAATTCCATCAACGGTCGGCGTGCGCGATAGTCAACAAATGTGTCGCCATCGAAATGAATCAGGTCACGAGATGCGGTTGCATTGACGAGATGTTGCATTGCACCAGCTGCGGCGCCGCTTGCATCAATCCATCCGGTCATCATGATGATGAGAGTTGGTGAATCAAGAAGGGGAAGTTCACCCTGCACTGTGTATGGCGAAGAGCCAGATGGGGTCATTTCATTCTCTCGAGCATCTGTACTGCCTTTTGAGTTGCACCCTCAACTTGAACTTTGAATGGTTCAAGTTCGGCTGGGTCGCGGTCGCCAAGTGCACCGCCGAGATAACGGGCATAGACGCCTTCGATAATGCACGCAAGTTTCCAATAGGCAAATGCAACGTAGTAATCAAGTTGCGAAATGTCACGTCCCGATGTTTCTGCGTAGCGGCGAGCGAGATCTGCACGATTTAAGAAGCCTTTGGCGGTGCACACAGAATTAGACCATGCGCTTGCGTCGTCGTTTGGTCCGGTCCAATAAACCATGAGAAGTCCTAGGTCTGCCATTGGGTCGCCCAATGTGCAAATTTCCCAGTCAAGAACAGCAATTACGTTGCCTTTTGCATCAACCATGCAGTTATCAAGGCGATAGTCGCCATGAACAATGGTGGTGGAGGCTTGTTGAGGAATGCGCGACATCAGTTCTTCGAACACGCTGTCGACTAACGGCAGTTCGCGTGTGCGTTGTTCCACGATGTTGCCGTGCCAACGCTTCAGTTGGCGAGCAATGTATCCGTCGTGACGGCCAAGGTCGTCAAGTCCAACAGTCTTCAAATCAACCGCATGAATTACAGCCATGGTGTCAACGATTGATTCACTTGCTCGTTTGCAACCATCAGGGCCTAGAAGGGTTTCTGCTGTCGCTTTGTCTCGCACAACATGTCCATCAACAAAGTCCATGACATAGAACGGCAACTCGTTGATCGCTTCGTCCGTGCATAAACCGCGAGCTGTGGCAACGGGGACATTGCTGTTCGCAAGGCCGGCGATGATGCGATATTCGCGACCCATGTCATGAGCACTGGCGAGACGATGGCCAAGAGGCGGGCGGCGCAAAACATATGAATGGCCGGCTGCGTCATCAACCTTGAACGTGAGGTTTGAATGCCCACCCGCAATTTGTGTGTAGGCAAACGGGGCTGTTGCTCCGCTGATATTGGCTTCAAGCCAACCTTCGACGTTGTTGCTGATGCCATGCGGAAGAGTCACACCACAAAAACTACCTGTATCGTGCCCCTATGTCCCTAGACGTCACTGATGCCACCTTCCAGACCGAGGTTGTAGAGCGTTCTCACATCGTTCCGGTGATTGTGGATTTCTGGGCTCCGTGGTGTGGTCCGTGCAAGAGCCTCACGCCCATCCTCGAGCGTGCCACAGCCGCTACAGAGGGCCAGGTGGAGCTAGTGAAGCTCAATATCGATGAGAACCCTGGAGCGACTCAGGCCTTTCATGTTCAATCGATTCCTGCGGTGTTCGTCATTAAAGATGGCAAAGTTATTCACAATTTCACGGGTGGCCAATCAGATCAATACGTGCAGCAACTTGTTCAGGCTCTATTGCCAGACCCTATGCAAACCCGCATCATTGAATTGTTGGCCAACGGAACAGAAGAAGCTCTTCGTGATGCTGTGGCGCTTGCGCCGGGAAATGAAGATGCCATCTGCACATTGGCTGATCTATTGATTCGTACAGGCAAAGCAGAAGAGGCACTGACATTTCTCGTGCGGCTTCCTGAAACTGACCGTGTGCGTAAATTAGGCGCAACAGCGCGATTGGCCATGAACCCGGTTGACAATCTGGATGTTGAACTTGATGCATTGTTGCTTCGCGTGAAAGACGATGAAGTCGCGCGACGAGAATATTTAGACATCTTGGAGACCATGGGGACGAATGATCCCCGCACTGCCAAGTACAGAAAATTACTGACACAAAAACTGTTTTAGATTTTCCAATCTGACCTCTGTGGTCACCACATCACAGGCATGGATATACCTCACTGGAACGTCATTAAAAAACAAATGTCGTACTGGGTGTCATTTATCGGGCTGACCCGACTCATCATCGGGCTGTTAGCGACCGTTATCGCGTCCGCCGGTATTTGGTTATTGGTACGTCCATCTGCGCCACTGGTTGAATCCGTGGTGCCGCATGCGTCCGGTGTTGGCATAGTTGCGCCTCTATCAACTCTGCCAACACCGTTGACCGTGCGAATTCATGTGGCGGGTGCAGTCGTTCATCCAGGTGTGTACACCATGTCGTCTTCTTCACGGGTGGTTGATGCCGTTGCGGCAGCCGGAGGCGCCACATCGCATGCAGATCTTGAACGAATCAATCTTGCGCAGACAATTGTTGATACAGAGCAAGTATTCGTGCCGTCTCGCTCATCTCGCACTTCCAAAATTACAGTTGCACCACGTCTTCGTCCCTCGCGCACAACAGTTCCTGTTTCTGTGCCGACAATTCCTGGTGTCTTGCCAATTATCGGAGTACCAAGTACAACGATGACACCCCTCATCAACTTGAATTCGGCAACATCAGATCAGCTCGATACATTGCCCGGTGTTGGACCATCAACGGCAAAAGCAATTATCAGTTATCGCAATCGCAAGGGTCCGTTTGGGAAAGTGGAAGATCTGTTGAATGTGCCGGGAATTGGACCATCCAAAGTTGCGGCGCTACGTGATCAGGTGACGGTGTAGTTAGAACGCACCCAGAACAAGGACACCAAGCAACAATCCGCCTGCTGCACCAATCCAGAGTCCAAGTCCCACTACAAAAAATTCACGCAGCCATTCGCGCCAGCCAACTACAGGACGCTTTGTCACCCTGCCGGCAACTACTTGACCAAGAAACCACCACAACACAGCACTGCTGGCAATAGCTATCAATAGGCGCGCAGTTCCACCTGCCGCTGGCATGCCGAGTAACGGCATAACGGGAAGAGCCATCACCATCAGCACGAAAGCCACCGAACCGCCTTTTGGTCCAGAGACAAGCCATGAGAACACGACGCCGAACAACCACAAACCAAGTGCGCAACCAATGGCCATGAAACCACCGCGACGCTTAATGGACCTGCGGGTAGATGCAACTCCACCAGGCAACATGAACCGTCCGCCTGATGATGAAGTTGATGCCACGGGTCAATCGTACGATGCCGCGCCCAATGAAGTGAGTCATGGTGTCTCAGCGTCTGTTGGACTTACTTTGCTTGCAGCAGTGATGTGGGTGTCTGTGATTGTCGGGGAACATGTTCCTCGCATTGGGTCGTTACGTACTGCCAGTTGCGTCTTGTCTATTTCGATCTTTGTCTATTGGTGGCGGTATCGACGCTGGCAGGTGTCAATGATGACGGTGTTGGTGATTGGGGCACTTGGGCTGGTCGGCGGGTCGTCTGCGTGGCAAGAGGTGTCGGTCATCGAAGGCCCATGTTCCGGCAACGCAACAGTGCGTACGGACCCTACATGGGTCGGACATGGCGTGGGGGTTGTTGTGCAGTTGCACGGTAAGCGATACCGGGTGATTGCGCACGGAGCACAAGGAGCGCATCTTGCGAATCGGTTAGCAGGAGAACACGTGGCAGTGAAGGGGACTTGTGCGAAAACAACAGGGCCGTACAGCAGGTATGACCGCATCACGCATGTTGTTGGTCGCATGACTGTGCAGTCCGTGTCGGAAGAGTTTTCTGAAGGATCAATCGCGGTTCGTGCGGCTAATCGCATGCGTGTGGCACTTCATGACGGAGTTGCATTAATGCCGTACAGTCTGCAATCACTCTTTGCAGGATTAGTCATTGGTGATGATCGTGAGCAGTCACATGAGATGGTGCAGCAATTTCGCGCAAGTGGTTTGTCTCATCTGTGCGCAGTCTCTGGACAAAATGTTGCATACCTATTGGCTGCATTGTCTCCGTTGTTGCGTCGATTACGTCGCAACAGTCGATTCATCGCGGTGATATGCATACTTGCGTGGTTTGTGTTGCTCACGCGTGCAGAACCTTCAGTGTTGCGTGCAGCAGTCATGGCTGGTTTAGTCGCAGTGAATGCAGCATCAGGAACTTCAATGAACGCTCGCACGATTCTTGCGTCAACAGTAATTATGTTGCTGCTGATTGATCCGATGCTGGCATGGAGCGTTGGTTTTGCTTTGTCGGTTGGTGCCACTGCTGGTCTTGCGTGGCTATCGGCACGGCTTGGACACATCATTGGCCGCCACGGAATGCTTGCGGCAACATTGGCAGCACAAATCGGCACAATGCCCGTGTCATTTTTCGTCTTCGGGTATGTACCCGTTGTGTCACTCATTGCTAATCCATTGGCATTGTGGGTGGCGGGAATGGTGATGATGGTGGGTCTTCCACTCGCACTTCTTTCGAGTCTGTTGACACCTCTTGTGCCTCTGGTGTCGTGGGCTATGACAATCCCTGTTGCGTGGGTGGCTGGTGTAGCGCGGATCTGCTCCGAAGTGTCTCCTCATGGGGGTCTCAACGTCGGTTTATGGCTATGTGTGGCTGGTGCAATATGGCATCGGTGGCGACAAACAGAGGCGTGACGCACTGATGTGGCAAGGTAGTACGCGTGGCTGTGTACCTAATTTCTGGCGATGAAATACTCATCGGGCTAGAACTCTCATCGCTCGTTGACCGCTTAGTTGGCGACGCGGATAGGTCCATGATGGTCGACGATTTCGATTGTTCGGAAAGCAACTTCACGATTGCTCCTGTTGTTGATGCCCTCACCACAATGTCGCTATTCATGGAGAGCAAAGTTGTTGTGTTGCGACACTTGCAAGATCTTGAAGGCGTATTTGCCGACACATTGGTTGCCGCAATTGATGCGGTGATTTTCGAAGTTGATTTCATCATCACGGTCACGGGTCGAATTCCTAAAGCAATTGCTGACGCATGTAAACGAGTCAAAGCCGAAACCATTGGCGCTGCTGTTGTCAGCAACCAAAAAGATCGCATCGAGTGGGTGGAAGCTCGTCTTATTGAAGCGGGTTTTCTTTACTCGCCAGATGCATCGCGACTGATAGCCACATGGTTTGGTGGCGACCAAGGTCGTCTTGCTGGCCTGCTTGCAACTCTCACTTCTGCATATGGCGAGGGCGCTAAGTTGTCGCGCTCTGACATTGAAGTGTTTCTCGGCGAGGCAGGCAGTGTTGCTCCATGGGATCTCACTGATGCCATCGACGGTGGCGATATAAAGAAAGCCCTGCTCATGTTGCATCGCATGATGAACGATGGTGATTCAAAAGAGTTTCTAATCTTGGCTTTGCTATCGAACCGTTATGCCCAAATGATGAAGATCGACGGCAGGGGAGTGCGCAGTGCCGCAGATGCTGTCGCCATTCTGGGTGGAAAAGAATTCACGGCTCGAAAAGTGCTCGAGCAGTATCAACGACTGGGTAGTGCCGGAATCTCGCGCGCTATTTCATTGCTAGCAACGGCGGCCGTTGATCTGCGGGGTGGCAAAGACTGGGAGCCAGAGTTAGTGATGGAAGTACTTGTTGCTCGGTTAGCTCGCCTAGGCGGAGCACCAGTGCAACGTTCGTTTGCGAAGCGGTAAGACTTTTACTTAGCGGTGTTTGCTTGACGCATGAGGCGACTCTTGCGACGTGCAGCTGAGTTGGGATGAATTATTCCCTTGGCTGCTGCCATATCGATTCGTTTGATAGCAAGACGAATATCGGCTTCACCTTCAGGTGTGCCGAGACTTGCTGTCGCTGTACGAATACGGGTGCGCAATTCGCTCTTGACTGCTTTGTTGCGGTCTTGAGCTTTTGCGTTGGTAAGAATGCGCTTTTTTTGGCTCTTAATATTTGCCATGGCTTGAAAGGCTATCGCCACACACCCCCGTCCCCAACCGCCTAGGGGTAGGCTTTCATTTGCTCATGGACCTTGCCAAAATTCGGAATTTCTCGATCATTGCCCATATTGATCACGGTAAGTCCACTCTTTCAGACCGCATTCTCGAATTAACCGGGGCAGTCGACGCCCGCGAAATGCGCGCCCAGTATCTGGACTCGATGGATCTTGAGCGTGAACGTGGCATCACCATCAAGGCCCAGAATGTGCGCGTGCCCTGGAAAGGCCACACCTTCCACCTCATTGACACCCCGGGCCACGTTGACTTTGGATACGAAGTCAGTCGTTCGCTCGCCGCATGTGAAGGCGTTGTGCTTGTTGTTGACGCAGCACAGGGAATTGAAGCACAGACCCTTGCCAACTGTTATCTCGCTCTTGAACACAATCTTGAAATAGTTGCGGCGCTGAACAAGATTGACTTGCCAGCAGCTGACCCAGACCGATATGCGGCAGAAATTGAAAACATTCTCGGAATTCCTGCAGATGAAATTCTGCGTATTTCAGCAAAGACTGGTGAAGGAGTTCCGGAACTTCTCGATGCAATTGCTGAACGCATTCCCGCTCCGGTTGGCGACATTGATGCGCCATTGCAAGCTCTGATCTTTGACTCTCAGTTTGACCAATACCGAGGCGTTGTCTCCAGCGTTCGAGTAATGAATGGTCGTTTGTCGAATGGCAGCCGTCTTTTCTTCATGCAAGCGCGTGCAACCCATGACGTTATTGAAATTGGTGCTCGTGCGCCTGTGCCAACTCCCGTTGCTGAACTTGGGCCTGGTGAAGTGGGTTATCTCATTGCTGGAATTAAGGATGTTGCTGAAGCTCGTAGTGGTGAGACAGTGACGAACTCTTTGAACCCAGCCACAGAAGCTCTTGATGGGTACCGCGATCCGAAAGCAATGGTGTTCTGTGGTTTGTACCCGATTGATGGTGACGACTTTGAAACCTTGCGCGAAAGTATCGAAAAGCTCAAGCTGAATGATGCGTCAATTACGTATGAGCCAGAGTCATCAGGCGCTTTGGGGTTCGGATTCCGCTGCGGTTTCCTTGGTCTCTTACATATGGAGATCGTGAAGGAACGTCTTGAACGTGAATTCAACTTGGCACTTATCGCAACAGCTCCATCAGTTGCATACCGTGTGACACGTACAGATGGCGTGGTTGTTGAAGTTGCTAACCCCGCAGATTTGCCCCCAATGCAGAACATCAGCTTCATTGAAGAGCCATTCTTCAAGGTATCCATCATTACGCCGAAGGACTACACCGGAACATTGATGGACCTGTGCCAGTCACGCCGCGGTGAAATGGTGAAGCTGGAATACCTCTCGCCAGAGCGCGTTGAATTGCACTATCTCATTCCGCTTGCTGAAGTTGTAGTCGACTTCTTTGATCAGATGAAGAGCCGTACACAGGGGTATGCAAGCCTTGATTACGAACTTGATGGCTACCGCAAGAGCGACCTCGTGCTTGTTGACTTGTTGCTTAACGCAGTTGCGGCAGATGCCTTCAGCACAATCGTGCATCGCGATAAAGCCTTTGATTATGGCCGCCGTATGTGCGCCAAACTACGTGAACTGATTCCTCGCCAAATGTTTGATGTACCTATTCAGGCTGCAATCGGTGGCAAAGTCATCGCGCGTGAAACCGTGAAGGCAAAGCGTAAAGACGTTTTGGCGAAGTGTTATGGCGGAGATATCACTCGTAAGCGCAAATTGCTCGAAAAGCAAAAAGAAGGCAAGAAGAAGATGAAAGCCATCGGTCGGGTAGAAGTACCTGGTGACGTTTTCATTAGTGCGTTGAAATTAGACGACTGATGTCCCAGCAAGCGACAGACAAATCGTCGATGTTTCTTTCGCTCCGACATCGAAACCTTCGAATCTATTTCTTTGGTCTCCTACTATCGAATGTCGGCACGTGGTTGCAGTTCACTGCGATGTCGTTGCTGATTTATTCGATCAATCACAAAGCAACTGATGCCGGAATCAATACATTCGCTCAGTTCATTCCCATGTTGGTGCTTGGTGCATGGGCTGGTGGCTTTGCGGATCGACACAATCGTCGTCGTGTCACCTTTTGGTGTCAATCACTTTTGGGAGTTCAGGCACTGGTGCTTGCCGTTGTCACATTCACAGGTCATGTGTCATTGCCAATGATCTATCTCTTGTCGTTTGGAACAGGCATTGCCAATGCCATCGATAATCCGTCTCGTCGCGGTTTGGTCACTGAACTAGTTGAATCATCAGAGATTCCAAACGCGATGTCATTGAACACCACAGTTATGACTGGTTCCCGTATTTTTGGGCCGGCACTGGCGGCAGCTCTCATCGGGCCACTTGGCACTGCTTGGCTTTTTGCGTTGAACGCAATCTCATACCTTTTTGTTCTCGGTTCATTGTTGATGATCGACAAGACAAAAATGTTGCCAGCTACGTCGGCAGCGCGCGGCGGAAAGCCAGTCCGTGAAGGTCTGTCCTTTGTGTGGCGTGACCCCATGCTGCGTCGAGCTTTTATTGTGTTCACAGTGGTGAGCACTTTTGCTTTCAACTACAGCGTGGTGATGCCAAAGTTAAGTGACGTACGTTGGCACCAGGCCAGTGGGTACCCAATTCTGTTGACATGCGTCAGCATCGGCAGTGTCTTTGGTGCATTAGGCACAGCCCGGTTTACTCGAATCACAGTGACTTGGTACGCAACGCTCGTCACAATTAATGGTGTTTCGTGTATCGCAATTGCGTGGGCTCCGAACTTCCTCGTTGCGTGTCTTTTGTGTCTTCCTCTTGGCTTTGGAGGCACTGGTCTTGTTGCGTCAATGAATGGGTTGAGTCAGCAGAACACCGCACCTGAGATGCGCAGTCGCATGTTGGCGTTAGTTGCTGTGGCATTTCTTGGCTCAACACCTATCGGTGGTCCAATCACAGGCTGGATTGGCGACAACATCGGCATTGAGTGGTCCATTGCATATGGCGGAATTTTGACTTTATTGTTTGTTCCGATGTTGTGGAGGAACCGTTGAGCACATCAATCTGGTGGATACGTCGCGATATGCGAGTGACTGACAACAAAGCGTTGCAGTCAGCCGCTATTGCTGGCGACGTCGTGCCGTTGTTTGTTGTAGATCCTCGTTTTGAAAAAGCTGGTGTAGCCCGGCGCGCATTTATGTTTGACACTCTTCGGGCGCTTGATGCTGCCACTGGGGGAATGTTGGTCCTTCGTTATGGAGACCCAGTTGTTGAAGTTGCACGAATGGCCAAAGAAGTTGGCGCCCATAGCGTTCACGTGGCATCTGATTTTGCTCCGTATGGTCAAGCACGCGATCAGAGTGTTCGTGAGGCTCTGAAACAGGTTGATGCAACTCTGGTTGAAGCAGATTCTCCGTATTGCGTGAACCCTGGCACGGTGTTGAAGGATGACGGCACTCCACTGAAAGTGTTCACGCCGTTC
>Ga0209500_10002142_pt1 | contig 14342 bp, 7 predicted proteins | sample S_140212_EF_Meta_FD_187323 | JGI IMG/M metagenome (GOLD analysis project Ga0209500, IMG submission 187323) | Freshwater microbial communities from Lake Simoncouche, Canada to study carbon cycling - S_140212_EF_MetaG (SPAdes) (version 2) | ecosystem: Environmental > Aquatic > Freshwater > Lake ... | reverse complement strand
CATGTTTCAGTATCAGCCTGCAGCGGCTGCCGCCCCTCTCTATGCGGGTGTGAAGCGTCAGGCGTCAACGGGAGAGTTCGTGTTCTTCAAGGACTCCACGAGCCAGATCTCACAATCTGCTGTGGCCACCGCGTCTGTCACGGAGACCTATCAGCTGGACTGGCGCACCCTCTTTGACGGTCTAGCCAGCCTTCGGCTTCTGACGACAGTGACAAGCTTTATGTCTCAGAGCGTCGGCACAGTGAACTACACGCTGTCTGCAGGCACCTACACGATCCAGCCCCTCATGTCCAGCACGGGTGAGTGGGTCCAATGGCAATTGACGGACTCGGGTGTGGGCAAGACGGTGACGACCAACAAGTCTTTGTGGACGGATCCCGCGTATACCTTTGGTGTGCTGACGGGCAGCTTTACGACCGAGACCAGCCTAGCCTATTCCCAATACAGCGACCAGGCGAACGGAACCGTGAACTATGCGTATACGCAGCCCACCAGCTTCACGACCATCATTGCGCGCACGGTGTCGGCCTTTGTAGATCTGTATGCGTCGGTCCTCGCCGATTCGTTCAACTGCGCCTCCGATCTCCGGCTCAAGAAGAACATCACCACTCTCTACAACACTGTGGAGAACCTGGACCTGATTCGTGGCGTGTATCACGATTGGAATGACGAGCGCATGGTGGACCGTCAGATCGGTGTGATCGCCCAGGAGATCCAGGCGGTCTACCCCGAGCTCGTTCAGGAGGGTGCGGATGGATTCTTGTCCGTGAATTACCCTAAGCTAACAGCGGTTCTTCTGCAATCGGTGAAAGGGCTCAAGGAGCTCGCTCTGAAGAAGTTGGCCCTGAAGGCCTCTCCGACACTCTAAGGTGGAGACGCAAGCGTCCCCACACCCCTCTCTCATGGAGACGTGTGTGCGCTTACACTCTATGGGACAGGGGTGTGGGTTAAGTGTCTCCACAGGGCTTACAGAAACCCTCCGACCCGAGGGGGCTTAAAGAACCCCGTGGAGATGCAAGCGTGTGCTCCACAAACACACCCCTCTCCCGTGGAGACGTGTGTGTGTGATTACACTCCATAGGAGTCATGTGTGTGCGCTTGCGTCTCCATGAGAGAGGGGTGTGGGGAAACGCCCGCCCCTGGCGGGCAGTGTCCCCACTTTTTAATCTTCTATGGAAGTATAACCATGCCTCCATTGACGAATACGTCCGTCGTTCTCTCCAAGCCAGGTATCACCGTGTCCTACCTGGACATGGGAACGGGTGCCTCATCGACCCAGAATATCTCGTTCCTCAACAAGACTTTCTCGCTCGACAGTGGTCTCGCCGTCACCGCAGGTGGCGCTACCTTTGCGTCTACGGTCGTCGTCGCGGGTGCGACCTCCGTCAGCAGTTCCCTCACCGTCGCCAACTCTACCATCCTCGGTGCCGTCCTGGACGTCACAGGTGCGTCTCGTTTCCGTAATCAGGTGGATGTCAGCGCAGGCCTGTATGCCTCGAGTCTGGTCGATGTCACGGGCACGGCCCGCCTTCGGAGCACCCTCCAGGTGGACAGCGCGGTCACCCTTCAAAGCACCCTGTCCGTCGCGGGTGCCTCAATCCTCACGGGCGCCGTCTCTACGTCCAACACTCTCACGGTTGCGGGCGTCGCCCAGCTCAACAACGCCCTGAACGTCGTGGGCGCCACGAACCTGAGCTCCATCCTGAACGTCTCGAGCCTCGTGACGGCCGGCAATGGCCTCACGGTCAGCGGTGCGACCCAGCTCAACAATGCCCTCTCGGTCACGGGCACCTCACAGCTCACGGGAGCCGTGACGACCACCGCGGGTGTGACGGTCGGTGGCTCCCTCGGCGTCACGGGAAACACCAACGTTACCATCCTCACGGCGACGGGTGCGACGACCATCGGTGGAGCCCTGACTGCCAATGGTGCGACAACCATCAACAACACCCTCGCGGTCAGCTCGGCGATCAACGCTCGCTCGGCTCTCGATGTCGTGGGCGCCACCACACTCACCACCCTGACCACCTCAGGCGCCGTCGTAGTGGGAACCTCGCTCGCCACGACCACCACCCTTAGCGTTGGAACCACCTCTCTCTTGACTGGAAACGTGACGGCCAACAGCGACGTCCTTGTGAAGGGCCAGTTCACGGTCTCCTCGCTCTCCTCGATCCTCGGTGGTCCCCTGAACGTCGCGGGCGCCGCGGCCTTTGGCAGCGGTATCATCCTGAACGGTGCCCTTAACATGTCCACCTCGGCGGCCTTCATCGGCAGCGCCTCTACGATCAACGATCTAGCGGTCGGTGGCAACTTCAACGTGGCCAAGGTGTCTGTCCTTCAGAGCACCCTGTCCGTCGCCAAGGAGGCCACCCTCAGCGACACCCTCACGGTCGCGAAGCTCACGACCCTCAATGATGCCCTCATCGTTGCGAAGCAGGCCAACCTCAACAGCACCCTCACGGTCGCGAAGGAGACGATCCTCCAGAGCACCCTGTCCGTCGCTGCCGCCGCGACCCTTGGTGGCACCCTGTCCGTGACGGGCGCCGCGACTCTCAGCGACTCCCTCACCGTCAACAAGGTCGCATCGTTCGTGAGCAGTGTCTCGATGAACAGCACGCTCTACGTCGCGCAGGCCACGAGCATCAGCTCACTCCTGAACGTGTCGGGTGCGGCCAGCGTCGGTGGCGCCCTGAATGTCACGGGCGCGGTGACCTTCTCCAACAACCTCACGGTTCAGGGCAACCTGTTCGTGAACGGCACGACGACCGCCCTCGAGACCTCCACCATTCAGGTGAAGGACAATGCGATCCTGATTGCCGATGGCAACGTGACGGATCTCATCCAGTCGGGTGTCATGGTTCAGTATCAGCCGTCGGGCGCGGCCGCGCCGCTGTATGCGGGTATGAAGCGTCAGGCGACGACGGGAGAGTTCATCTTCTTCAAGGACTCGGCCAGCCAGATCTCGCAGGCGGCCCCTGCGGCGGTTCCGCAGGTGCACCTTCCGTTCGAGGACGGTCCCGCGGACATCCGCGGATTTTCATCGGTCACGGCTACGGGCTCTCCCGCCTACGTCACGGGTTCTGTGGGTAAGGCCATTAACCTTGCCAATAGCCCTGGTCTGGCCGCGACCCAGTATGTTCGCGGAACCTGCTCGCCAGGCGCGAACTTTACCATTGCGGGCTCCTTCTATATGCCTGCTCTTCCGCCGACCTCGGCGGGCACGGGCGCGGAGGCGGGCTCGGGCTCCTCGGTCCTTGTCAGCCTGGGATCGGCCTCGGCCACCTCGTTTTCGCTGAGCTATTACAACTCGGTGGATACCCAATACAACGGCATGATTGTCTCCTTCAACGGCATCCCTACTCTGCCCCGTATCACGGGCATTCCCCTGAACGCGTGGAACAGCTTTGTGATCTCCTACCAGTCGGCGGGAGCGGTGACGTTTTATCTGAATGGCGTCTCTGTGGCGACTGCTACGGGTGCGACTCTCTCGACTGCGGTGAGCATGTTCGCTATTGGCACGAACACCCATAATACCAACTATGCGTTCGGTGGCTACATGGATGAGTTCCGCATCTTTAACTATGCGATCCCGAGCCTTTCCGCGCTGTATTCGGCGGACACGTATGCGGTTGTGATGGCGGATTCGTTCAACTGCGCCTCGGACTCGCGCCTCAAGAAGAACATTGTGGACCTGGATGGCGCGCTGGACAAGATCGATCTGATCCGCGGTGTCTACCACGACTGGATTGATGAGACCCAGGGTGGCCGTCAGATTGGAGTCATTGCTCAGGAGATTCAGGCGGTCTACCCTGAGCTGGTCATGGAGGGTGGCAATGGCTTCCTGTCGGTCAACTACCCGAAGCTGACGGCGGTTCTTCTGCAGTCGGTGAAGGAGCTGAAGGCGCTGATCCTTAGTGGAGGCGCGTAGCGCCCCCACACCCCCCTCCAATGGAGCTAACTTATATCCATATCTATACTAATATCCTATACCCCTTTCCATGAGAGAGGGGTGTGGGGACGCTTGCGTCCCCACGACATACACTTTTTGTATGTATTTAATCAACATGATCTTATCTTTGTGAACGGACAGAGATGATATCATTGTGGAGGCGCTACGCGCCCCCACACCCCTCTCCACGAGATCGTATGAATACACGTCCTCTCCACGAGATCGTATGAATACAAGTCCGCTTCGCGGGAGAGGGGTGTCTCCACGAGAGAGGGTGGGATACAAGTCCGCTTCGCGGGAGAGGGGGCACGGGGGAAACGAAGTGTCCCCCGATAGTAGAGCAATGGCCAACCCCTTTGTCCTGATAGAACGCGGACATCATCTCTATCTGGAGAACACTCATATCAATGATGCCATGCAAGCATTATACGATCCTGAAATCATAATCGACGAGGAGGGTTACACAACTGCTACGGTTCGTGCCCTCCCTACCGAGGAGACCATCCTTCAGGTATTTCAAACGAATCTGAGCCCCTTTCTCGAGACCTATTCCGAGGATGATGACGCGATTCTGTTTACACCACGAGACGTCCAAGGATTAATCATTAATATTGTGCTATACGACGCATCTATTGACGAAACATTTGGCCTACAAGGAGACCTTCCAGCATGGTATCCCCCCTATCTATTGCTCCAGCTAATCGGTGAGAAGCGAGGGTTCGTAGCAGGCACCAGGACACACAATGATCTACCCAATCACAATAACGACGATTATTACGATCCGACAGATGACCTATACGACATGACGATTGATCAAGCAGATCATGGACCGTTGACCCATATCTTTCTGTGGGCCTCCGAACGATTGTTCCATTATTTTGCAGATATGCTAGGAGTGGATTTTGTGCTAGAGTCAATGACGATGGAGGGAAATTCCTATCTTCATTGTTATCTATCGAGTGGTTTCTTTCGGATCCTGAACCCCGACTTTGTGAATGAACTGCTGATCAAAGGATTCAGTCTGACAGACCAGAATCATCGTGGAGAAACCCCGATCCACTCCATTGTTTATCTGAGTGATCTTCCATTTGCCTCTCTTACGGACGCAGAAGTCAAGGCCCATCCGCAGAGTCAAGAGGTCAAACGATATAAACAATTTTACCGAACGATGATGCGCGTGTTTCAAGATCCTGGCGCGGATATGGATATCCAAAATGACACACGGCGCTCTGTGCGTGATTTGTTGCATGAAGAACATGTTCCGCCGATGAGATATCATAATTTGAATGATTGGTATCTTCGCCGCAATGATTCTAATTCGGAAGAGGAAGCAGCAGAAGAAGAGCGAAAGGTAGGACTTCGTCGTAAAAACGCTCTAGAAGCCTATAATATCACGATGGGACGCCCCCTTGCGATAGAACGGGCCAAAAAACAGAAACTCGCGAGGGCATTGGCGGGCAATACGTTTTTATTGAACCGGTCTATGAACCCAGGCCCTTCTACGTTTCCTTCTGTGTCTAGGCCTATCGGCAGTATCATAGAAGAGATGATAGGGACGAATCTGAGAAAAGGAGAGGCGAATGTGGAAAAGAGGGTAATGAACAATACGAGACGGCGCAAAGGGAACATGCTTCGTGAACTTCAATCGCCTACTCTGAACAATACGAGGCGTAAAAATGCGATGCTGAAGGAGCTTTTGTCACGTAAAAACAATCGATCGGGTGGCCGACGTGGGGACACTTCGTTTGTGCTTCACAAACACACCCCTCTCCATAGGAGACGCACGCGCCGTGGGGACACTTCGTTTGTGCTTCACAAACACCCCCCTCTCCATAAGAGACGCACGCGCCGTGCGAAGAAGACGCATCGCTAAGACATACGGGAGGTATAGATACAAGCACTTTCTATGGGAGAGGGGTATGGGGACAGAATGTCCCCACTCTACAGAGATGATACCTTTACGGTCTCCACGAGAGAGGGGTATGGGGAGAAAGAAAATCACAGATTTTCTACCAGTGACGGAACGTCTCCATACTGACCTCTTGATTGGAGGGGCAGGTCTCGCAGGTCTGAGGATTGGCCTCGCCGTCCTGAAGGCAGATCGAACGAAACGAGTGATCATCTTAGAGAAAGAGAAGCATACAGGGGGACGCGTGTTTACCTATTATTCTCCTGATCACATACAATGGGAAGAAGGAGCAGGTCGAATCTCTACAAAGCACACGAAGGTATTGTCTCTGTTGAAGAAGTATGGTCTCCATACGATACCGATCTCGTCAGAGAGCGATTGGCGGTCCAACGACACCACATATGCAAACCCCTTTACCGAACTCTGTGCGATCTATCTGGACCCGTTGAAAGCCCTGGATCCTCACCTGCTCGCCACGCACACTATCGAGCAATTGCTGAAGAAGACGGTAGGGACTGCACGCGCTCGTCGCTTCTTGGATCTCTTTCCCTATCATGCCGAGACGCACACCCTTCGCGCCGATCTTGCCCTCCGATCCTTTGATAAAGAGATGGGATGCCACGAGTTTGTCGTGTGCAAAGAGGGGCTGAGTGTGCTCACGTCTGCGATGGCAGCGGAATTCCTAGAACGCGGAGGGGAGATTCATCATGGCATCACGATTACAGGGGTGAACAAAAAAGGTCATCGAATGGTGGTGGACGTTGAGCACAACCATGATACTCAGCATTATCAAGGAGCCTATGAAGCAGCCGCAGTGGTTCTCACGATGCCATGTGATGTTCTGAAGAAAATCATACGTGCGCCTGTGCTGAAACATCTCGCCATGGAACCCCTCGTGCGCATCTATGCGGTCTTTCCGCTTCAGAATGGCAAAGTATGGTTCCCTCCCACCAAAATCGTGACCGACGGTCCTCTCCGCTATATCATTCCCATGAATCCCAAACAAGGGACGATCATGATTTCGTATACGGAGGGCCCTGATGCCGACCATTGGTCCCGCCTTCCCAAAGAGGATCTGACCAAGGAACTCATGAAGGAGGTGCGTCGTCTCTTCCCCCACCTCACGATTCCTGAACCGACAATGGTCAAGCGATATCCATGGGCGCAGGGATGTTCCTATTGGCTCCCTGGGGACTATGATGTGGAAGAGGAGTCGCACGCATCTCTTCAACCTTATCCGCAGATTCCTCTGTTTCTGGCAGGGGAATCGTTTGCGGTGAAACAGTGTTGGATGGAGTCTGCCTTAGAGCAAGCAGATCGTCTGGCAGAACTGCCTGCCTTTCACTTATAGATCTATATCGCTCCCATCATTTTCTTCCTGATGCTCTTCTTGTTCCTGTTCAACCCTTGGACGCACCCGAATGATCAGCCGAACGAATGGATCACGAAGAAGAAAGAGTTCCATGGCGGCATCCGCATTCGAAGAGGTTACGAGGGAGCGAACGATATGATAAGGGAAAAGGGGGCTGAACCGATTCCATTCCATGAGGAACAGGGGCATGCCCTCTAGATCCTGAAAGGTCAGCAGGGGAATCCGATCGGCCACGACAAGGCCTCGAACTGTATCTACCGCAAGGGCTCGATGAACCATTGCGGCGGATAACAAACGCTGTGTCTCTTCTGCGCCTAGGCCGTGAGGCTGAAGACGAGAGAGAACATGATAGGAACAGGAGGGGTTCCATGGCAGGACAAGAGCACTGCGTTGAGAAAGGGGCTTCAGAGCGCTTCGTAGTAGACTCATACGAAAGGGGAGAGGGTAGAGTCTCATTAAAAAAGAGACACACATTCTATTTAGATTCTCATCAAAATCGCGTGATCCGAGCCTGTCTCTTGAAATACTGGAGCACTACCGCATGCGGTAAGCGAAAGAACTCACGCGCACCGATCCGCTCTCGAGCGAATGCCGCATGGATCTCCTTCTCTTTTTCCACGGCGTCTTTCACGCGCAGCGCACAGAGGATCCGATATTTCTCAGGGGGGCGCCAGGTGTCGCCCTTGTTGGCCTCGGCGAGGCGGATCTCGGGACTGCGTGTGGTCATTCCGATTTTCACGAGGCCAGGCATCGAACGGCTATAGAAGGCGTAGACCCAGCCATAGGGGACTGCCGTTGTGACAGTTGTGAAGAGGCGGATGCCCACAGAGGGCCTAAAGCGCCCCATAGGGGACATAAAGCGCCCCATAGGGGACATAAAGCGCCCCATAGGGGACATAAAGGGACTCATGAGAGTTGCGAAGCGTTCCCACATTGTTAGGAAGACGTGCATACACTTTAGACCTTAGTCTTTGCGATGACGCCGCGATCCCTTCTTGGCTCGTCGCGTTTTCATAGACCCACCCATAGCAACTTGAGGAGCATGCTTGGTGATAGGAGTGACATGCGATGCAAGACCTTGACGAGTAGGGGCACGAGATGGATGATCAGGAGCACGAGTAGGGGCACGAGACGCGTGATGGCCATTCTTGGGGCGATAGTGAGTCAATGCCCTTTTCAACTTACGAATGTCAGATCGACGCACGACATGGCCGAGTTTTGCCGAGACATTGCGGGCTTTTTGTGGGATGGCGGTTTTGGGAGGTGTAGCAGGCGCAGCAAGTTCCGCAATCCGTTTCATGTCTTCCTCCATGACCGTTGTGAGATATTCCCATGCCTCCTGATCATCCACTCTTTTCAGTGCTGGTCCTCCTGTGATGCCCAAGATCTGACCCAGATAAGACGTTCCGTTCTGAATCCTGCCATGAAGACGCTCAAAGAGCAAGGAGAGCACAAGACAGGCGGTCTCTTGATTAGGGTATGAAGGGTCAAGAAGAGTATGGAGCAGGTCCAATGTGGAATCCTTGGAAGGATATCTCTTGGATAGTTTCTGTTTCATCTCACGGAGATAACCAAGGAGGGTCTCTTTGTGAATAGGATTGGAGAAAATAGTCAAGCTAGGAAGGGTGTAGAGATCTTTCAGAAGAGATGCACATTGGGGAGCAATGGAATCATAGGTATCCATCGTGATATCTTTCACAAATGCCAATAGCTCCAGTTTCTCAGGACGATCAGGAATCAGCACTATAACCTGAAGGAATTGCTCTTGAAGGATAGAGAAGAGAAGGGGGTGGTGAACATGACTCTTAAGATTCTGTAGGATGATATAGGCATCTTCAGCACGATGGCGATCATGAAACGCCTCATGCACGGCCATGACAAGGGGGTATAACCATCCTAAAAAGAGATAATTGCGATCGATCGTGTATTTGTTATCTTGTGTGGTTTCCTGTGGAGATGCACGAACGCTCTTATGTGTTCTTTGTTTGGCGTGTAGAAACGGACGAATGCTCTTATATGTATAACGTAGATTCCTCCCTCCTTTTCGTGCTTTCTTCTCACGTGGTGGTTCGATATCTTCATGTTCTTCGTCATTCTGTATTGGGTTTTCCTCAGGAGATGTTGATGCTTTGAATTTCGCCTGTCTCAGTGGAGTCATAGTAGAAGAGCCACGAAGGGTTTCCTTTACTTTAGAACCAATCATTATGATAGACCCCTTTCTTTCCAGAAGAGAGGTGATGCCATTCGCAAGAGCGCAATAATATCCTGTGGTATCCAATGTTACAAATGCACCAGTGTCATACCCTTGTAATGCCATATACTGTTCACGATCTCCTGCCCATTTGATACGAGAAGGAAGGGCTGATATCTTATGCTGAAGATCATATAACATATGACATGCAAATAAGGGCGCCTTTGCGATATATTGAAAAAGAGGGAGAGCATGGGACGACACGGGAATACTGTAGATGGGCAGGAGTTTCTTTATGAGATCTGGATTATTTGCCACTTCACGATAGTCATATAGTTTTTGATATAGCGCGTCATGCGTGTTAAATCCCTGTTGATGTGTTAAATCAAATACATTTGATTTCGATCCTCGCAGCAATCCCATCATTAGATAATTTAAAGAGGGACCGCGAGTGGCCTGTGCACTAAATGGAGCCTCAATCGTATAGAGAGAGGGGGAAATGCGGGGTTTTCCTTTCCTCTCAATATAATGATGTAAACCACTATCCATCAGATTCATAGAGAAATCATACTGGGAGCCTTCTCTAAAATTTTTATTTTTATAGTAGATGGACCAATGTTTATCAAAAATCATATTTGTATGACTCACTTCTGCCCGCAAATCTCTGTGTCTAAGGGAGAATGCAAAATAGTTTCGACCCTGAGCTTGTGGCGGTTGATCATCTTCATCCTCATCTTCTTGTCCTACTTCATCTTGTTTTATATTTCGATATGCATTCGATTGTTTGGCTCGTTCCCTTTCTTCTTCTAGCTCCTCAGCGATCTTTGCAGCAACCTGCCTGTCCACCTCGGCCAGCTCCTCGTCATTCTCGACACCCATCGCCTGGTCATGTTGGACAGGATCAAATGTTTCTGTCATTGCCGAATCCGCCACATTGTAGGGTGTAACCAATCGATAGGTATGAGGCAAAGTAGATCGTTCAATGATACGATTCATATGACCTTTATGTGCATCAAATGTAAACATAGCAGGGTCCTGTGCAATTTTCTGTTGATAGGATGGACCAAACAGAACCAACAATATAAAGGTAAGAACTATATCGGCCTGTTGTTGAGTGAGCGTCTTCGTTTCATCCTTTTCTAGTTTGATCATAAGATACTTCTTTTTCGATGTAAGGTATGCATCATATATCGCCATTGGATTACTCGTTTTCACATGTTCTAGAGATACACCATAATATGTGTGTTCTCCACCGATATGAGGAATACCCAGGAGTGGGCCAATACTGTCCTCTATTCTGCCACCATGTAATCCAATCGATTTGCGCCATTCTTCTAGTGCGTGCATATGTGACATGTCTCGCGGATTATTAGGGTTTTCTTTCGCCTCTGGTAATGTGAATAGAGATGCGTTTCTTTCTTTTGATTCTTTTCTCACATCCGATGCCCGTTTTAATTCGCTTGATATAAGACGAAATCGTGTAGGATTCTCTTGTGTTTCCATCATAGTCAATATATTTTGTAGAAACCTATACATAAACGTATGATGTAATTTTTTTCCAATTCGTATGATATCTAGGTCATGTACCCGAATTCCACTGATCTTTGGGTTATCTAGATTCGCAACACGAAATCCAGGGATCCCATCATGAAAGTAATCCGCAATAAGACATTGAAAGTCTAGAACCGTGAGCGGCGTGTTGGATCTTAATACTTGCATCATAGATGGAATAATAGCAGAATCTGGATGTGCCACAGGGTGTTGTCCATATGTTTGAATATACTCTGTAATGTGTTCTATCAGTGCTGTGATATCATTTGCTCCATTTTCAAAAATTTCAGGGTTGAACATCGTTCTAGACAGCTCCTTTTCAGCTGCCAGACGGATACGTTGTTGTTCCATTTTTATTCGATATCGTTCTGCTTTGGCAACGTCAAGTGCCGCCCGACGACGCAATTCCCCTTCTACTAACCAACGCGTATAACAAATCTCACTAGTCTCTTTTTGCCTGTCCCACCGTGGTTGACGAACATCATAAAAGGCCTTACAATCATCCTTCCATGGACACAATTTATTATCATCAAGATTGTCTGGGCACGTCGCCTGGCAGCCCATACCCTCCCACATGGGCCTCATCCCAGGGGGTAAGAATTCACTATCAGGCACGAGTAGATTATCATGACGAGTTGCAATGAGATCATCTGCTGCCTTGCGCCATAGCTTATTTTTATAAGACTGAGGGAGAAGTTTATAAGCCAATACCGCACGTTGAAGGGGTCCTCCTATTTTTTTGGAGGGAAGAACCTCAGACTTAAGTCCTTTTGTCAACTCTGCACCCAGCATCATTAATGTATTATCATCCCCTTCCTGTAAGCCTATATTTGGGTCATCGGGCCATGCGGGACCATCCGCATCACGATAGTCAGCATGTTTTGGGCACAGAATAGGCGCGATCGGTTCAGCGGCGGCTGCAGCGGCCGCCGATCTACTGTATAATTCCCGCGCCATCACTCTACTTGCTCTCCACATAATAATCACTTCGTAGAACGCTCACTACGTAATCGCACCAGGATGTAAAGAGTAACCACGTGACTCCAAGGAGGAATGTGTGGTATTTTCTCCGTCATCGGACTCGGAAAGAAAGACAGCCAAGATAGCCAAGACCCGCAAGACTTTTCGCGTCTCTATGAAGACTTCATGAGCATGAAGCATCGCGGTCCTGACCACTCCACGTTCCAAGTGCTCCCCCACCTCGTCATCGGATTCCATCGGCTCGCCATTGTCGACCCGACCATGCGCTCGAACCAACCGTTCGTCTATGAGACCGACGAGCGCACCGTAATCTTCCTGTGCAATGGAGAAATCTACAACTACAAGGAGATCGTGAGCACCCGTGGCCTTTCCAACGGTATAAGTAACAGCGACTGTGCGGTCATTCCAGAGGCCTATCTCCAGATCCAAAAGAGCGAGAACCCCGCACATACAGTCCAAGCCTTCGAGCAGTTCATCCAACGAGAGGTAAAGGGAGAGTTTGCATTTATTCTGATTGAACTGGATGCGCTCAAGAATCTGAGCCGTGTGATTGTCGGACGTGACCCTGTGGGGGTTCGCCCGCTTTTCATGAACACCGCATCTGCTTTGGAATCTCAGTCAAACGCTCGCGAACTCTACCTCACCTCCGAGCTCAAGGGTGCCCTTCACTCTGAGCACGAATTCCAAGAGTTTCCCCCAGGCCACCTCTACGTCTACACACCAACCCTTATAGGCTGGGGCCTACAGAAGCTTAACTATGCGCTGTTTTACAGCGTCCGTCCTGCGATCTCTCACACCTATTCGGCCAATAAGCCGATCTGGGACGAATGTGAGCTGTCGGACGGAGAGCATCTCCTTTCTATCCGTAACGCCGTGATGAACTCAGTGAAGCGGCGCCTGAATGCCGATCAGCCCCTTGCCTGGCTCTTATCAGGCGGGGTGGATTCCTCTCTGGTCGCCGCGATCAGCGCGCGTCTTCTCGGGAAGCGCATTCGAACCTTCTGTTGCGGTATGGCGGGAGGGACGGATCTCGTGTATGCCCGTCAGGTGGCAGACCACATTGGATCGGATCACACGGAGGTCCTGTTTACGGCGGAGGAGGCTCTCGCAGCCATCCCTGATGTCATTCGGACCATCGAATCATGGGACACCACGACGGTGAGGGCGAGTGTGGGACAGTATCTCGTGTCGAAGCACATTGGGACCAAAACGGACTGCAAGGTGGTGCTGGTGGGAGAGGGGCCAGATGAGGTGTGCTCGTCGTATTTATTCAACTGGTATGCGCCGAGTGGCGCGGCCATTGACGCGTGCGCCCGTGAATCCGTGAAGAACATTCATCATTATGATGTGAAGCGCGCGGACCGCTGTATTGCGCGATGGGGTCTGGAGGGTCGTGTTCCCCTGCTGGACCCTGAGTTCATCGAGTCGTATTGGGTGATTCCAGGGGAGGAGCGACACCCGCGGGAGCGAGGTCTGGAGAAGTGGTGGCTGCGAGAGGCGTTTGCGGGCACGGGGCTGCTGCCTGATGAGGTGCTGTATCGCAAGAAGGAGGCATTTTCGGATGGCATATCACAGAACGCGAAGCGGGCACCTAAAGAGGGGGCCAAGGGGCCTAAAGACGACCACGACACCACGTCCGCTCCACGGGAGAGGGGGCAAGGGGTTTACGAAGTGCTCGAAGTGTCCCCCTCATGGTTTGAGATCATCCAGGCATGGGTGGAGGACAAGGTGACGGATGAGGAGCTCTCCACGGCAGCCACCACGTATCCCCACTGTCCCCCGACCACCAAAGAGGCCTACTATTATCGCCGCCTGTTCTGCGAATCTGTGGGAGCAAACCGTCAGACAATCATTCCAGCTTACTGGCAACCGAAGTGGTCCGCCGATGGAAAGGAAGTTACGGGATATGTGGATCCGAGCGCTCGGACTCTTACGGTTTACTCAGAGGATACGACATCTCCCGTATAGATACAACTCCCCTTCATGGGAGAGGGGTGTGGGGAAACGCAGTGTCCCCACAAGAGATGGAATGTCTCTGTGGTAAATAGTACAGGTCATGTCCACACCTGAATATGACTTTCAGACTCTCCGAAACAACACGACGTATTCGGGGACCGGTCTGATAGAAGGGGGGTATGTGATGACTGTCAGTAGTAACGGGAAGAGTGTGTGGACCAACCAACTCACCCTCAGCACCCTTACAGTGTCTTCGGTCAATGGAAACGACGGGATTGGTCGCACAGGTCCCACGGGCATGGCGGGCTTCCTCGGCACCACGGGAACCACGGGACAAACAGGTGTGACAGGCGTTACTGGTCCTACAGGCCCAATAGGCGTCTTAGGAACCACAGGCCAAACAGGCCCAACGGGAGCCATTGCCACAGGCCCC
>Ga0209500_10002137_pt1 | contig 14357 bp, 20 predicted proteins | sample S_140212_EF_Meta_FD_187323 | JGI IMG/M metagenome (GOLD analysis project Ga0209500, IMG submission 187323) | Freshwater microbial communities from Lake Simoncouche, Canada to study carbon cycling - S_140212_EF_MetaG (SPAdes) (version 2) | ecosystem: Environmental > Aquatic > Freshwater > Lake ... | reverse complement strand
TAACACCTGCTGCCTAATCGTACGCCATCGGCTAGTGCTGCCACCTTTCCACGATCTACTCATCAATGCCACCCATGCTTTTGCCAATGGGCATAAGCCTTGCAGCTTGATCCAGAATAGCGACTGAGGATGTATCTCAATGACCAGTCGATCATGCGATACCCATCAAGGTTTCGATACTTACTGTTTCGCATTTGACCCAATCCAAAGTGTTTGCCATTGGGATTGATAGCCTCAACACGCCAATTTGATTCGCGTGTTATCAGTTGATTGAAACATTGAAACTCTTTGTAATTTACAATTCTTGAATGTGCGTATAGTTTCAAAGAGTCAATTGATGTTGTTGTTTTGACATCTTGTGCAGCTGTGGCCGATGTCGATCCGACTAGGCATAGCACGGCCAATAGCACCATACATTGCGCCCGGGATACCTCGTGCCTCGTCCCGTCTGCAAGTCTGGAGCGTACCAACGCTGTCAAGTAGCGAGCGTAATCTTGAGCGAGTCCCACAGGTTTCATGCACATGTGGATAAAGCCTGTGGATAACTTACTCATTGGCTTAACTCAACAATCCGAGCATCATCAACGATCTTGATGCCAAATGTGCCACAGCTCATGCATTGTGCAAACCATTCATGCTCAGTCAATTCTGTACCTTTCTTGAGGCCATGTCGTTGCTTTGGCTTGCCATAGAGCTTTGAGCAGATTGAGCAATCAAACAATAGAATGTGCATAGTTACTCCTTTGTAAAGTCTCAATGGGCTGCAAATTGATTTGAGGCACCGACCAATTGTTTTGCGATGGGTTTCTATAGCGTGGTTTCTTTGCTATTACAACAGGCATCCAGCCCATGATTTTCATGTTTGGTGAGCTGCCTGTAACCAACACCGCAATGTCTCGGTCATGCCGATCTGATTCTTGTATCCATAGATTTGATGCTGGATTGATTGACCATTTGACTTCAATGTGATCACCCACATCAGCCTTTGATTTGTCCCATGTGATGCCGGGTGTGTAGTCATAACCTAACCGCTTAGCAACAACCATTTCAGCCGCCATTGATTCGCCCATCTGGGCCACATAAGCAAACCATGAAATGTCTTTGACAATGCGTGAGCTGTGATCGGCTGATTTGTCATGGCAATGCTGAATAGCTGCAATCATGCATTGCACTTCCTCAATGCGATCTATCACCGGCAATCACCACAAAACCAAATAATCTTTTCTGTTTTGTCATAGCCGATTTGGTAGCCAAATGCATCAAATTTGGTGAGCTTTGAGCATTTGTCGCATTGCTCGACTTTGTACTCCTCAACCACTTCGCCTTGATAGTAAAGCCGTGCAATGCGTGTTTGCGGGTTGATGATCTCCATGTAGTCGCTCATACCTGTGGCTCCCAATTGCCTGTGCTACGCAATACATACCAACGCGGCGTGCATTGCATTGCTTTAACCTTCTCTGAACAAAAGTAGCCGCCCCATGATTTGGCTGCATCGGGTTTGCTTTGATTCCAGCGCATTGATCCATGTGAGCATGCCGGCACGGCATTTGGTATCCATGCATCCTCGGATGATCCAAATGATGGCGTGCCAGATTCCTGAGCTTCAGCCGATGTCTGGTAACTAGGCACATCGCCATGTTTGGTTGTCCAGTAATCGTAATCAGCTGCCGGTGTTTCGGTTTTGACCAATTGCATAACCTCTTTGGTGGCCTTTTCCGTGCCTCCCATAACCAACGCCATAACACGCATCAAAGCTGATGTGACTGTATCCTCAACAAACCAGCGTTTCATATTGGCGTTATAGGCAGCCTGATAGCCGTAGGCGAAATCGATGCCGGCCGGCTCAATCTCCGTTTGATTACGCCATGCCGCGGCACGGACAAGGATTGATCCTTTTTCGGCATCAAAATTAACGATTGTGGCCTCAAGTCGGCCTTCTGGATAAGTCTTGATCCAGCGATCTGTGCGCTCTTTGTTGCCTTCATAGTTATCCAAAAATCCCATCACTTAGCCGCCTTTTGACTAGCTGCAATGTGGCGAGATACGGCTCGACCGCGTGTGTAGCCTTGTCGCTGGCCTTCTCTGTAACCGACTGAATAGGCCATAACAGCCCACAATGTACCTGCAATAAACATAAAGATCACAATTGAGATTTCATTCATTTGTCTAGCTCCCGATTCTGGAAACAGCTAATCTGCTCCCAAACAAAGAGTGACAGCGATGGCCGACAAAATCAACAATCCCGCTCAAATTACGGCGTGTTGCTCTGTTTCTCAATGAGCTGTGTGTATAGATAATCCAAACGCGCTTCGATGCGTGAGATTTGATCCTTCATACTCGATCCACCATTGGGCATCAATTCGTTCATTACCGATCTGATGATGATCCTCATTGATGAATAAACGGCTGCCAGTATCGCAATGACAAAACCACCAACAGCCGTCCATTCACCCACGCTCATTTCTTGTTGCCAAAACTCACATCATTGGGATTTGCCCAGCGAGCTAGTAGCGGCACGATGCCAGCGACTAAGCCCATTGCCAAATCTTTTGGATTAGTGTTGCCCGTCAGATAAACGGCCAAACAACCTGCGACCGCGCTCCTTGCGTACGATGCGGCAGCTGCTTTGATTTGCTTCATTATTTGCCTCCTTTTGGTCGATCCGGTAAGTCACCGGCAAACGTTTCATAAGTTGGTCGGCCGTAGCCCACCACAAATGATCTCGCTCCCAAACTTCTGTATTTGACCATCACTTCACCGCCATTGCGCTGATCACCGCCGGCCGATGTGTTGCCTTCAATTGTAACAATTTGCTTATCGGAACAACGAACAACCAAACCAACGTGATTGATCATTGTTTGGTCATCGATGACAAAATCAAAGAAAACAAAATCGCCAATCCGTGGCGTTGTATGCCATCGCTTCATCTTGCGAAAGGCGGCAGCTCCAGCGCGTGTGCTTACAACATTTGGCACATCCACACCGGCTTGATCAGCGCACCAATTGAGAAATGACCCACACCAAGGCAGCTTGTCGGCGTTCATGTGTTTGCCATACTTTGTCTCATTGTTGCCGGTTTCAGCTGTGCCAACCTCAGCTAGTGCAACCTCAATCAAACGAGGCAATGTGCCTTGTGGATAAGTCATTCTGTTTTCAAAACTTCCAAAATTGCCATTGCCTTTGCGCGTTCGACAATTTCGGTTTTCAATAATTTTGTTACCTGATCAAACTGTTGCAATACGGCCAATCGCTCCAAGCGATCCATTGGGCATTGCCGTGCAGCTTCTTGGATTTCAACCTCTTTCAAATGCACCAAATCAGCATCCCAATTGCCATCCAATGTGAGCAACAAAGCATTGTAAAATTCAACATTGAGAGAATAACTATCAACCTCGGATTGACGTAATTCAATTGGTGTTAATTCTTTTTCTATCATTTTTTTTCCTTTGTTAGTCGTTAGATAAATGCAACGCCGTATGCGTCACCTGTTGGAAGTGTTGCCGGATTTGCATACTTTGTACCAAAGCCGGATGAGAATGGGTATGCAGTTACAAATGGTGTTGTTGCATGAGCAATAGCTATGTTTGATCCGTCAGCATTAAATGCCACGCCTCTAGCCACGCCTGTTGGCAATGTGGCTGGGTTCGCGTACTTTGTGCCGAAACCTGATGACCATGGATAAGCTGTGACATACGGGCTCGCAGCATGAGTTATGGCAATTGCAGTTCCGGCTGGATTCCATGCAACGCTTGTGCCAGTAGCAGTTGGTAATGTAGCTGGGTTGGCATACTTTGTACCAAAACCAGCTGACCATGGATAGGCAGAAACGTATGGGCTTGCTGCATGAGCAACAGCAATCGCCGTGCCAGCTGGATTAAATGTAACGCCTAGAGCTTCTCCGGTTGGCAGCGTTGCCGGATCGGCGTACTTTGTGCCAAAACCAGCTGAGAATGGGTATGCCGATACATAAGGCGAAACATCATGTGCAACGGCAATCGCCGTGCCAGCTGGGTTAAATGCCACACCATGACCTAGACCCGTTGGAAGTGTTGATGGGTTCGCGTACTTAGTACCAAAACCCGGATTCCAAGGATAAGTCGAGACAAATGGCGATGTTTCAAAAGCCAAGGCAATTGCATTTCCAGCTGGGTTAAATGCCACACCATAACCATTTCCAGTCGGTAATGTAGATGGGTTAGCGTATTTTGTTCCAAAGCCGTTTGACCATGGGTATGCAGTTACATACGGACTCGTTATGTGAGCAACGGCAATTGATGTTCCCGATGCTGTAAATGCAACGCCGCCACCTGTACCAGTTGGGAGTGTTACTGGGTTTGTGTATTTAGTACCAAAACCAGCTGACCATGGGTACGCAGTTACATACGGGGAAACGTCGTGAGCAATTGCGATTCTTAGTGCAACAGATTTGCTTGCACTAGCCATGATCCCCAGCATTGGTGACATCAGGAAATGTCCCCAAATACAATCCAAGAATTTGCAGCTAGTTTTTTGCATGTTGCACCGCTATTGACCACACGTAACTTTGGTGTCGCGCTAGTTGCACCTGTTGAAATTACTGTGGTTGTTCCCGGTGTTACAGCTCCAATTGTTGGTTGGCCGGCCCCAGTAATCCAAAACACATTGATTTCTGTGCCAACGGCAAAATTAAATGTTGCATCGGTCGGAATGTTAAATTGTTGGGTTGCAGCATTGTTCATGCTGAAAATGTTGCCTTCATCGCCTGAAACAAATGTGTATGAAGCTGTTTTGGCTGAGTAAGTTGATGAGATTTTTGGAGATGAAATTACTGGTGCCGTCAATGTTTTGTTTGTCAAAGTTTGGGCTGTAGTCTTATCGACTGTTGTTGCCGTATCAATGGAAACTGTTGGAACTGGGCCAGTCGGTGATGTGACTGTAATACCCGTGCCAGCTGTAACGCCAGTAATGTCACCTTGATCATTTGCGACCCACACAAAATCCATGTCTGTAGCTGAGTTTTTTGCAAGAATTTGGCCAGTCGTGCCACCTAGTAAATCGGCCAATGATGTTGCCACAGCTTGACCAAAAACCTCAAAGTCAGCTGGTAAATCTGTCACCAAATCTGTTGCCGTTGGCATTTGCCAACCAAATGGTGTTGTTGGATTGCTCATTTTTTCTCCTTATGCCACGACTAACGCATCGGCCCAGATTAGACTTCCGCTGATTGTGTTCCATGATTCTGCAATTGCGACATCTTGCCATTGCATGGCTTGCAATGAAAATGCCAATGGTGAAATAATAGCCGTAAGCGAAACGCTGTTGTATGCGGCACGCCATGTCCAGCCTTCGACAAAGCCCAAAAATGTGCCAGCTGCCATGTTCAAAGGCAAATCCGTAATGCGTGTAGGCATACCCATGAACACATTGATCAAGGCATCTCGATCCACATCATCAAGCTCTGGGTTTGTCAGCTCAAATGTAAAGTCGTTAAAATTAAATTGTGGATACGATCTCAAAGACAAATAAAAATCTGCCTGATCCTCGGCATCGGCTTGATGCTTAATTGTCGTTGTAAAGATTTGAGACAATTGGCCAAATTCGGCTATTGAGTCTGGATCGTTTGCGCTGGTTTCGCTCGTGCTGTTTTGGCCGTATTTGATAGTGATGTCATTTCGCACATCACCGGCACGCTGTTGGACACTCAAACCCGGCGCAATTGCGTGATTGGCTGTTAAATCAACATAACCATTTGTGGCAAGATAAGTTGATCGATGAGTTGAGTCGGCATAGCTAATTTGGCCTGTTGGCGATTCGTAGATGTAACCCAATCCCGATGTGGCCAAAGCTGCAACCAATGAATAGACATCTGTTCTACTAGATGAACGATGTGCCAGCTCATAATTGCCTGGTGTATCGATCTCACCTAATCCTGTGTTTTGCGCATTTTGCCATTGCTCGGTTGGTTCATAGGTTTGCCATTGTAAAGCTGCCGGTACTTCATTCCAAGAGTTAATCAAAAGATCGGTCAAAATTGTAAGAATCTGATCGCCATCAAAATCTTGTGACAAAACACCATCGGTCAAGGCTTTTGGCAACCGCGACAATGCACCCAACGCAATGATTTTGATGCGCTGTGCATAGGCAACCGATCCCACCTCAGCTACGGCAATGCCAACCTCCACGACCGAGCCGCCAAAAATTGGCACAAATGTAGCTGTGGAATCTTGCAGCTCGATGGTAAGCCCATCATTAATCTCAATTGCCACATTTGATTGATCAAGGTTGATCAGCTCAAGATTGATGTATCCGGCTTGAGCCTGTTCATAGATGTTTGTCCGACCGCTTGTAATTGTCAGATTTGCCAGAATAGCCGTTTGGTATTGCACGCCGCCAATAGTCACGCGCCAAACTGGGTTAAATACTGTCATGAGAATTGCAGACTATTTGCGCCGCCTGTACCGCGATAAAAACTATTGTTTAAGACATCGATAATTGTTCGTGCTGTGCCTTCTGGATCAATTGCACCGGTCACATTGAGATTGATTGTGGTATTGCCACCGCCCAAGCGATTATTTGGTGTAATCATGCCGCTAACAGATGGCGTGAATAGCTCTGGGCCGCGCTCGCCGACAAGGTATGAGGTGCCGGATTGAACAGGCCCACCCATCGCTTTACCACCACCAAATTTGCCAAGCAGAAAACCAATAAGTCCAGACTGTGATCCAAAAATGTCTTTATTGTCATTTATAAGATCAACGAGTATTTTCGCTTGACTATAGGCTTTTGACATAAATCCGACCAGCTGCGAAAATCCTGTGATTAAGGTTGCAACCAATGTGGCAATGGCGTTCAAGGCCATGACAAAAGGCCCGCTGAATTCTGGAATTAAATACTTTTTGGAAAATTCCCAAACTTTACGCAATAAGTCAAAGAATGGTTGCAGCTCTGTTGAGTTATCTTTGATCGCTCCTGAAACTTTATCAAATGCCAATTTGATGGAAAGCAAGATTGGGCCTACAACCGAGATGATAGCTGGGATAACTTCCTCGTATAGAAATTTCCACCATGTGATCAAGACTGGCAACAGATCATCCCGTACAAATGTGAAAATCTGTGCAAATGCTGGGCCAAGTTTTTGACCCAATGTGTTGGCAAAATTAGTAATCGCCGGGATGCCTTTATCAACAAACGCGCTGAGCAATGGAGTAATGGCATCAAGCACATACGATCCCACGGTTTCTTTGGCTTCATCAAATGCCACAGTAAGTCGGGCCATTTTGCCTTGAAATGTGTCGGCTTGAATTGATGCCTGCTCATCAAATGTGCGAGATAAGGCCAACATTGCACCATCAAAATCTTTTGTTTTGATAATGTTTTCATCAAGCGGCACACCAAGTTTTTTGAGTGCTCCAAAATTGCCATCGTAGGCTTTGGCAATTGCCTCTGTTACAGCACTTAATTCTTTACCTGTGCCAGCTGAAACATCGAGTGCAATTTGTTGCAATCTTTGTGCTTCGGTAACATCTTTTGTTGATCTAACCAAACGATCAAGCGATGGCCTCAAAACATCATCGGTGATGCCGTTGGCAAGTGATGTTTTTGTTATGTAATCCTCAGTTGCCTTGATTTGTTCATTTGTTGCACCGGTAACATTTTGCAATGTTGTGGCCAATTTGGCTTGTGCAGCTTCATCCTCAATTGCAGACTTAACGCCATCAATAAGCAATTTGCCAGCATAAGCGGCGGCCGCGGCGGCGGCTACGGCAAAAGCGGCAGCGGCCTTTTTGGCAAATCCACCGAGCTTCGATCCAAAACCTTCAACCTCATTTGAGCCGTTGTCAAGATTCTTTTTGAGGTTGTCAATGTCTGCCAAAATGGAGAGTTTGAGCGTGCGCGATCCACCAACAGCCATGTCACCACTCCTTCAAAATCTTTGTAAATGCATCTTCCCATTGAGCGATGATGTGAGGCTGCTCAGCTCTCAATGTTGGATAAATAAAGTATCCACGCGATCCACGGCCTTCACGGCCAGACCACACGGGGAATTGTTTGAATTTATTTGATCCAAACTCAAAGCCTCCCCAAAGCTGTTGGGTTGTTGCCCCGCCGCTAAATTTTTGCGATACAAAGCCAAATGACAGCTCACCGATTTTTGATGACTTACTTACGCGCGAGCCTTGAGCAATCCTCGATGCTGCCTCATTTGGACGGCTACCAGCTGCGGAAATAATTTTGCCTTGCACATAAGTGGCCAAACCATTTGAGACATTTTTTGCCTCGGCAACAGCTTCGGCATCCATGCCTTTGAAAGCACCAAGAATCCCACGCAATTGAGCCTTGTCGTAGGTGATGCTCTCATTTGCCATTTTGTATCCTTAGAATCTCAATCGCGGTCAAAACATCCTCAGCTGTTTGGAACTCTGATCTTGACAATCCGGTTGCAATCGCTAATTCCCAAATCGTCCGGTTTATTGATCCGGATTGGTAACTTTTGGGTTTGCGGTTTCTCCCATGTCAATGTCAGTTACAGATTCACACCACACTTCAAAAGGCTTGACAGCTTTGCCGGCTGACTCGCGCTTCATCGCGTGATACGCCAAAAACAACAAATCCGCAATGCCCATTTTCTCTGAGACACTTTGAATCGTGTTTCCGGTTTTCTGTTCCCATTTCATCCACTCAGGCGGTAAAGCTGTATAGGTTTCTCTATCGCCATTCGTAAATTCAATCGTAATTGGTAACTTCATGCTCCCGATCTCCTTTTCTAGCTAATCGTCAAAACAGGTGTGGTCACACAAGTAAAGGCAAGTGAAACTGTTTGTGCATCTGGAGCTGTGCCGCCGGCTGATGGCAAGATTGGCTGTACATCGAACGCAAATGATGCGCCTGTGTCTGCCACTAGCACCACGGGCAATCCCGTGTTTGGTGCGTTTGTTGCAGCTGTCCAAAGTGCCTCGCACAATGATGATGCTGCTCCCCAATCGGCTAACATCTCAACGGCAAATGATCCTTGAGTGTCTGTTGTAAAATAGGCTTTTCCATCGAGTGTTTGATAAGTGTTGATTGTTGAATCAACTGTCAAAGTCGCTGATGTAGCTTGAGCATCAAAATTATCACCATCGATGGTGAATGTGATGTCTCTGCCCGTGATGATTGTTGTTGGCATGATTTCTCCTTAGTCGGTGTAATAGGTGCTAATTTGTAAATCGGCCGTAAGGTACTTACCGGCACCGACTTCCAAAGGTTGTGGGCTGCTCACATCGCCGACTTCATAACCTGCCGGCATTGTGCTGATGATGCTGATCATCAATTGTTCTAGATTGTCCAAAGCTGCGGCGTTGCTAGAATAACCAACAACACCGGTAACATTAAAATTGATTTTGACTTTTGTAGTCGCGCCATTGATCAAAAGGCTTTCAAGATACGGCGATCCCGGCACCAAACAAATGGATGGGCTAGTCATTACCTCTGGGATGCCGTTATAGACATTGGCCGCAATGGTTGATAGTGCGGTTTGCAATGGTGTGCGGATGTCGGCCTCGATGGTCATTGGCACATCGTTTCAACTTCAAGAAACGGGCCTAAAAGCCCGATGACTCTATTGGAAAGACTCCGGCCTAAAACGAATGGGCTCGGCTGAAAATTGTCAGCCATGATCTGATTGCCGGGAGCTGTAATACTCTGGAAAATCTCAACGGCAACAACCAAGATTGCATTTTCAATTGGTGGCGTGTTTGCATAAAGTGATGCGGCTGATCCACCGGATAAAGTAGCCGTGGCATTAGGAATAAATGGCAACGGGTATGTGCGATCAGCCGCGGCTGTGGCCGCTGTCCATGTGTATGGCTCAATCCGATCATCGGTAACTGTGTAAGTTCCGTTGTAAGTACCGGCCCCGGTAACAATAACGGATTGCCCCGGCACAAAATAGTTTGGCCGGATTGTAGTGAAATAAATGACGGAATCACTCACATTGGCAAATGCAACCGATGATTGGTATTGAGTAAGTAACGGCAAAATAGTTTGTTCAGCGGAATCTATAAAAGAATCCAATTGTGCGTCAGAATACAAGGAAACCGAGACACCAAGGATTGATCGTAGCTGTGAGGCTGTCACTATCGCTGGCATCTCGGTTCCTTTCGTATCGTTAGCGTTCGGGAGCGACCGCTACCGATGATTGATTAGTTAGTTTTGGTTCCAACATGCGCCAAATGGAATCTTTGGTGCAATTGCGCCGTAGCCGTAATACAGGATGTCAATTGTGCCATCGCTGTTGATGTTAGTGCGTAGGTTAAAGCGTGGGCTTTCGTACCATGTCCATGCATCTGGATTGACAACAACCATTGAGAAATCTCCGGTTGATGTTGTTGGGCCAGCGTTACCAATTGAGCGAGAAACAAACAGATTGAGGCCCGGTGAAACTACACCGCGCAATGAATCTCCGCGTACATTTCCAGCTGCGTTTGATGGCTGAGCTGCATTGTAAAGTGGTGCGCCATTGTCGTTGTAACCCATGATGTTTGTCCATTGTCCGGGTGACACAACGATGTTGCGAGCAAATCCAAGTGATGATCCATAAACAGCACCGGCAGCTTGAGATGTAAATCCCAAGAATCCTGTCGCTGTGTTTGCATTGACACCGGTCTGTTGTCCAGCTGCCGCAATTGTTCCAACGGCAAATTCATCAGTTACTTTTGCATAAGCAAACTCAAGGTTTGCAAGTAGCGCGGCTAGGTACTCTGGACGGCTGCGGTCAATCAATTCAACTGTTGAAATTGCGCGGCCTTTAAATGACTGTACAGGCACGCTCAAAAATGTAGCTGAGAGATTTGATTCTGTTACAGCTGCGTTTTCTGGCACATTGCTAACCACGGGAACGGCGGTGACTTTTGGCAATTCAAATGTCATTCCAACGCTGTCTAATGTCTCACGACTTAGCGCATCGATCATTCCGCGATCTGCGTTTGCAAGTGCGTTAATTATTTGAGTGCTTTGAGGTGTTGGGATCATGCCCGGTGCTGTTGATGTTGTGTTATCGGCAGCCTTTACATACTGGCGTGAATCCTCATCATGCAAAATTGTTGCCTTGAGATAGTGCTCAAGATAAGAAACCTTATTGACGATTGGTGAGCGTGGTGCTGTGTAATAGGCTGGTCGTGATGCCTCTACGGGTGCGACTTCTGGAGCTGCTACCGGTTCAACGGCAGGAGCGACTGGTTCGGTAGTGTTATCCACTTTGTCTCCTTCATTTGGGTTTGTTGTATCTGATACTTCTTGAGTTTCAGAATCCTCTGATGCGGCTACCTCTGAGACACGGGCTGATCTAACAGCCGGCTCTGTAACCAATGCGACAGCTGTGAGCTGTCCATTCAAAACTTTCATTGTGCCATCTTTTTGCATTTCGTAATTATCAACAGCTAATTCAATTGAGAATCCATCGCGCAAACCATCCATTGCTTCAATAAGCGCATCGGTTCCAGCTGTTGTGTTTGCAATCTTAAATGTGGCCGTCATTTCTTTGTCATTGACAGACATTGCAATGCTCTTGCCAATTCTCCTGGTGTTGTCATGTTCAAGATTTAAAAATACATCTTGAGGCACAATTGATCCGCGAGCAAAAACAACCTTGCCGGTTGATGCGTTTGCATGTTCGTTAAATGCAACAATGCGACCGGTGATTGTCCGTGAATCGGAATCAGCTGCCGTAATCTGCATTGGTGTTGTTAGCTTCATGAGATCATCTCCTCCATTTGTCTAATTTCCTCGGTAGTAATTGCGCCAATTTCAAATAAAATCTTGTAAATCTCGGCACGCTCCTTTTCTGATCCGCGTAAGTACGCTTTGAGATCAAATTCAACGCGCTGTGTTGATGGCGTAAAATCTGGCATTGAGAGCCTGCTGCTTAAACTATTCATAAGCGGCAAAAGTGAAAAGTCCAACAAGGTTTGACGCGCCGTGCTGGCATTTGCATAAGTCATGGATGATCCTGTCGGCGCGTCAATAAAGTAAGCCGGGATACCAACGGCCCGTGCTAATTCTGTGGCAATGATTTCGCGTGCAGCGTTGAGGCCAATTTGCTCGGGTGTAAAACCTACTGTGGTGAGTTCTACATCGGCGTTTAAAAATGCCGTGCCACGATTTCGGCGTGCGGCTCCCCATGCATCCAACAGCTTAGCGATGCGGTCGGCTGGCAACGCTGTTCCGTTTGATTTCAACACCATCGATGGCACGGGTTCGCGTGCGTACATTGCAGCTGCTCTTTCAAGCTCTGCACCAGCGCGAATAGTGCGACCAGCTCGGTTTAATAATCCTTCATCATTGCCGTAAAAAACAACAAGCGATCCAATTCCTGACATTGGCACGCGCGATCCATCAACTGTGTAATACTCAATTTGCGTGCCAATTGAATTTAAAAATACACCAACACGATTAGGAGCAACGCGCCACATTTGTCTGACCCGTTGCGTATCGGCGAACAAATCCATGATCTGAAAATAAGAAAATCCTGTAAATAACAAATCCTCAGCTGCCCAACACCATGATGCTGCACCCGGTACGCGCTTATCTGGATCATTGATTACAACAGGCGAATCAATAACCTGACCGGTTGCCTTGTCGCGTGTAACCATTGGAATTGTTGCAATCGAATTGCAGATCATGTTTCTAGCGCGAGCAATTGCCGGCACACTCATTGCTTCCTCGCGGCTTGCAAGATAATCAGCTCCACCAAATGGAAAGAACGCATCTAGCGTTGGAGCCGGCCCAATTTGTGCAGCTACATCAGCACCTTGCGAAATGGCAACAGTTTCAATAGTGCGTTTGCGGTCAAATAATCCCATGCACCTATTTTCTCAAAATGTCAAGGATCAACCCACTAAAATGTCAATTTCCGTTTCTGGGCGTGTCGCAAAGTGTGTGCATAGCGCGGCTGCTACGGCAGCACAGACAGCCGATTGGCTTGCTCGCCTTCCAATGACCCAACCGCCATCACCGCGCCGCAATTGGACGGCTGAGAGCATTTGCTCGGTAAGTGCAGCTTGATTGCGATGCTTTAATCGCCCGGAATTGATTGCACCCAATAATTCATCACAGGCTTGAGGATAATCGCCGTCCATGTCGTGGATCGGGATACCGGCTGGCTGCATACGCGCTGCAACCGCGCCAGATGTGCGTTTTGAGTACAACAAATACTCAATTGGGTATTTGCGGCAATAACTGGCCGCATCATTGGCAATTGCTCGGTCATCTAGCTGAATGCTGTTTTCCCATGTGTGCAAGAGCTTAATGATAAAGCTCTCCGATCCAAGTTTTTGAGCTGCGACCAATGCACAATGTTTTCGATCCGGTGAAATGTCAATTGCCATCCATGTCAATTTATCCTCATCAAGATCAACTGTTTCGTCTCCACACTCTTGCCACTCTTTTGATCCAACAACGCTTGAGATTGTCTGCACCCAACGATTTAACACCTCGGTCATCACTACATCCGGTGGATCATTGAAAACGGCTCGGATGTTGTCGGGGTGGATTGTTATGTTGAGTCCGGGATTGGCAAAAGCCGCATTTTCCAATGTGATCTCATCTGTCGGTGCTGACCATTCAAAATAACCCACATCATCGGCTGCTCCACTAGCTGCGGCCATGCCTCTTTCGCGTAGCTGGTTCAAGACAATGCTGTGACTATCACCGGCTGAGCTAAAGCAATTAACCTGTGGATTTTTTGCGGCCATCAAGGTATAGCGCATTGCGGCAAATGTTTCCATGTCGTGCAGCTCTCGGATTTCATCCATGTGGATTGTTTCCGGTTTGCTCAATCCACGGGCTGCCGATCCACCAGCTTTAATGATAAACCTGCAACCTTCAAGCGTTTCAATCTCCTCGGCCCCATGTTGCCAGCGGATGCGCTTGATTCGTTTGGCTAAATCGTCATGACTTTCGATGACATGAACAATTGATCTAAATTGCTCAAGCGATGTGACAAGCCGGTGAGCTGTGGATACCTGTAAAGATTCTTGCCAATGAAAAAGGCCCATCATGATCCGCGCCATCATGTAGGTTGATTTTCCATTTTGTCTCGCAACTGTGGCAACTGTTACGGGGTGAAGGTAGCGGCCATCGCTTTTGATTTTCAAACTGTGCTCCGCCAACCACTTTTGCCACGGCATAAACCCGCCTTCGATGATCTGATCGGCAAAATCAATTAATTCAAACCCGCGTGATGGCAAATCATTGAGCGGTGTGTGGATTCGTGGAGCTGTTACCGGCAGAAAAACCGATGTGAGCCGATCTGAGACGATTTCAACCGATGCTTCACCATCTATGACTAAACGCTCCTCAGTCATGACTTAATGACTCGTTTTTGGGTATAAACAACCCAT
>Ga0209500_10002132_pt1 | contig 14366 bp, 19 predicted proteins | sample S_140212_EF_Meta_FD_187323 | JGI IMG/M metagenome (GOLD analysis project Ga0209500, IMG submission 187323) | Freshwater microbial communities from Lake Simoncouche, Canada to study carbon cycling - S_140212_EF_MetaG (SPAdes) (version 2) | ecosystem: Environmental > Aquatic > Freshwater > Lake ... | reverse complement strand
GATCCTTGATGACTACGATGAACTCCTCGTCCTCGGGGCCAATCGCCTGGGCAAGAGCCGCGATGCGGCCAAGATCGTCGTCGATAATCTCTGCTCCCGCAAACAGGTGTGGGCCGTCTTCGAGGCATCGGAAAAGGCGTCGATTAACAAACAGCAATCGCGCATCCACGACACCCTCCCGCCCGAGTGGCGCGACCTCGGCGCGGCCTCCTCCGAGACCTACGTGAAATACAAGCGCCAAAACGGATTCTCCGGCGCGCAGTTCATTTTGCCCAATGGTTCGGTGTGCATGTTTTTCAACTACAAGCAGGACGTGAAGGATTTGGAAGGCTACGAGCTCGATGGCGTGTGGTTCGATGAGCTGGTGCCGATCGCGTTTTACGAGGCGATGGCCTTCCGCGTGGGGCGCAACCGCCGCCAGCGGATGCTCATTACCTTCACGCCGCTCGATGGGAATAAGCCGGCGTTTACCCCCGTCGTCGCCAAGTTCTTTGCCGGCGCGCGCATCACGGAGACGCGCCCCGTGGCCCCGCAGATGCACGGCACGCTCAAGCCCGATGTCGTCCACGTGCGCGATTGCCCGCCCGGCCACATGCCCTTTGAGATGCAATGCGCCAACCCCAAGGCGCGCGTCCTCTTTTACCATTGGGGCATGAATCCGATGGGGGCCAATAACGAGGTGCTCGACCGTCTCGGCGGCCGCCCGAAGGAGCAGTGGTTCGTGCGCGCCTATGGCTGGGTAGATAAGCCCCTCGGCTCCGCGCTGCCCAAGTTTGGCAATACCCACCTTATCACCCGCGCGCAGTTCGATGCGCTCGCCCACCGTGGCACCGCGCGCTACTGCGTGGCCGATCCCGCCGGCACCAAGAATTGGTTTATCAAGTGGTATGCCGTCACCCCCGCCGGGCACACCATCGTCTATCGCGAGTGGCCCGATGCGCAGCGCTACGGCCCGTGGGCCGTGCCGCCCGAGGGTGGCGATAAACACGACTGGCGCCCCGGCGAGGCCCAGCGCCTCGATAGCGGGCGCGGCATGGATGGCTACAAACGCCTGATCCTTGAGCTCGAAGGCTGGACGCACGATCCCAAGACCGGCGCGTGGGACGGCTCCCGCTCCGAGCGCATCGAGCGCCGCCTGATCGACCCGCGCCTCGGTGGCGCCGGCATCCCCGGCCAGGAGGAAGGCACCAGCATCATCGACCTCATGGGTAACGAGACTCTCGATACCAAAGGCCGCATCGCCTTGCCCCGCATGTTTTGGGAGGAGGCCCCCGGCCGCCACATCCAACACGGCCTGCAACAACTGCAAACCGCGATGGAGTGGGATGAGAGCCTGCCGATGGACGCCCTGAATAATTGCCCGAAATGGTATGTCGTGGACGATCTGATACAGACGCGCACGTGCTACACCAGCTACATCGGCCCACCGATGACGAGCGAGCGCGACGCCCTCAAGGATATCATCGACCCCGACCGTTATTTTATCGAAGCCGGCTACGGTTTCGTGGAGCCCGAGATGTTCCGCACCCGCGGCGTGTGCGCGTATTAACTTTTCCGTTTCACTTTCCCTTTATGCCTCCCACCGCCACCGCCCTCCCGCAGCAATACTACCTCCGCCGCAAGTGTGTGGCCGAAGCCGTGGGCGGCGTGCGCGCCCTCGCGCGCGCCGAGCGCCTCGGCGCGATCGTGCCCGTGCGCGGTCTCGCCGGGCTGAAGCAAGTCCGCTACGAGCGGCCGCGCATCCTTCGCTACCTCGATTGCCTGAATGGCCTCGTGGATCTCGCCACCGTCGTGCGCGAGAACGCCGCTGCCCAGCGCTCTGCACAGCCTACTTGACGCTACGCCGCGCCGCGCTGAATAGACTCACCCATGACACCCACCGCCCCCACCCGCGACCCCGAAGACATCCGTGAACTGCGCACCGAGCTTGAGCACATCATAGCCGATGGCACCCTCGTCTGGCAGCGCCAGGAGGAGGCCCGCGCCGTGCGGTTTAATGTCTGGGCCGGCCAGACTACCGATGGCCGCAAGCACGCTTCCGCCCTCGGCGAGGACCCCTTGCCCTTCGAGGGCGCGAGCGATGCCCGTATCCCCGCCGTGGATTCAATCATCGGGGATAAGGTGGCCCTTGTAAAACAGGCGTTCTTCCGCGCTCAGGTGCAAGCCACCCCGGTAGAGCCCAACGATGCGCCCAAGGCGGCCAGCGTCACCTCGCTCCTGCGTTGGCTGCGCGATTGCGAGATGCGCGCCGAGCTGGAGACGGAGGTGGAGCTCTCCGCGCAACACTTCTTTGGGGATGATCCCGCCTTGGCCGTCGTCGAGGTCAACTGGCGGCAGGATGTCACCCTCGTCCGCCGCGAGCTTTCGTTTGATGATTTGGCGATCCTCTACGTCACCGGCGAGAGCAATCCCGATAACGTCGCCCCCGATGATCCCCGGTTGGAGCCCGCCATGCTGGCGGATTTTAACGATCTTGCGCTGAACCCCCTGCGCGACCGCGAATTTATCGCCTGGCTCACGCGCGCCTATCCGGGCGTCACGCCGGCCGCCGTGAAGGCCGCCGTGCGCACGCTGCGCAAGGAGGGCCGCGCGGAGCTGCCTGTGCCCGTCGTGCGCGAGAATCGCCCCGGCGTGCAGGTGCTCAAATACATGGAGGATATTTTCTTTCCCGTGGGCACCGCCGAGCTCCAGCGCGCGCGCTCCATCCACCGCCGCGAGTGGCTATCCGAAGTCGAGTTGCGCGAGCGCGTCGTCACCCAGCAATGGAGCCAGGCGTGGGTGGATACCGTGATCGACCAAGGGCGCGGCCAGACGATCGGCAATCAGAATTGGCGCAGCGCCATCGAAGAGATTTCGATTTCGCGCCCCGGCGGCATGGTCAATGAAAACAATTTCCTCTACGAAATCTGGTGGAGCTACGAACGCCGTGCCGATGAGCTCGGCGTGCCCGGCGTGTACATGACTGTGTGGAATATCGCCGCCGTGGATACGTGTGCCAAGTGCGAGCTCCACGATGATCCCGATGGTGGCTACCCCTTCTATGCGCGCCCCCGCGAGCGCCTCGGCCGCCAGCTCACCGATAGCCGGGGCCTCACGCGCCCCCTCGCCACGCACCAAAACGAAATCAAAACCCAGCGCGATGCGCGGGCCAATTACACGCAGCTGGTGGCCTCGCCCCCGCGCAAGACGCTCATGCAGCGCGGCGCCTTCGAGCTCATTTTAGGGCCGAACGCGCAAATCCCCGTGCAGCGCATGGATGATTTTGAGCTCGTGCAGATGCCGCCCTTTATGAACGCCAGCGTGGAGATGGAAGCCACCACGCGCCGCGAGTTCGATGAATACGCCGGCCGCCAGACCCCCGAGCAAGACCCGAACCGCATCGCCATGCTCCAGCAGGCCGGCGTAGATTCGTTTTTGGGCCTCTGGCGCGAAGTGATGCGCGCCGTGCTCAAACAAGCCCGCCGCTTTTACACCCCCGAGGAATTGGCCCGCGTGACCGGCCCCGGTGGCGAGGGCCTCGCCCTCAAGCCCGAAGACGTGGGCGGCGAGTGGGATGTCATGATTGAAATCGACACCCGCGATTTGAACATGGAATTTGCCATGAAGAAGATGAAGGCCTTTGGCGATCTGCGCTCGCTCGATCCCGCCGGCATCCTCGATCTCGGGCCGCTCGTCGAGTGGGCGGCCTACTCGCTCGATCCCGTGCTCGGGCGCCGCGCGATCAAGCCGCAGACTAACGTGACGCAGAAGGAAATCTCCGATGAGAAGAACAACCTCGCCCAAATGGCCGTGGGCGTGGAGCCCGAGATGCCGGAGCAGGGCATCAACGCCTCGCTGCGCCTCCAGACCATGCAACAACACATCCAGCAGAGCACGCAGCTCGCGCAGCTCTACCAAGGTGCCGATTGGTTCCGCGCCCTCGTGGAGAATCGCCAGAAGTATCTCATGCAGCAAGTCACCCAAGAGAAGAACAAGCAAATCGGCCGCCTCGGCACCGCCCCCCTCCAAGGGCCGGGTGCGGCGGCAGCCTAAGCTCTCCCACGCATGAAACGCCCCAGCGTCGTCTATTATCCCGCCGCAGCCACGCCGCTCACGCCGGCCGATTTGCGTGCGAGCTTTGCCACGCAGCACGTGAGCGACCCCGTGCCGCGCGCGCTCTACCAGATCCTCAGCGAACGCCTCGCGGCGGCCACCATCGCCAGCACGGCCCCGCGCCTGAGTGAGCGTGAGGCGGGGCTCTGCGCCGGCCGCATCGCGGAAATCGCCAGCCTCCAGGCTGAACTCGCCGGGTATCTCACGCCCGTCGCAAGCACTCGTTAGTCTTTAAGAATCGCAAAGGCTTTAAGATTTGATTTGCCGCAGCCGGAGGAGTCTGCCGAGCTCCGGCATGGAAATTCGCGATGAATAAATCCATCCCCCAACACAATTACGGCTTAGTCGATCAAGGCATTTTGCGTGGCGTGACCACGGATACCGGCAACTACGAGCGCTGCGTGATCTTTGGCGTGACCTCGATTCCATCTCGCGCATTGCACTTTTCCATTTTGTGCGAATCAGGAGCGCAGTGGGCACGCATACCGCTGCATAAACTACGGCATGAGCAGCCCACTTGCCAGCAGGTCCACGACCTTCCCCAACTGCAATCGTGGGATTGCCACGGCTGGGAGTTCTGCGTCACGCAGTACGAGTACCTGCGCGAGATGGGGTGCCAGTACCGAAACCGCGATGGAGTCATGGTCCCCGCGAGCTACTGGTTCACCCTAGACCACACGGACAACGGTTACAGCCAGTACCCGCCAGAGCACAAATGCTACCACCTGCTCTTGTTGGAAGATGGCTCAGGGCAGATCGCCGCGCAGCCAAACAACCGCATTTTGTGGCGTGATGATAGCTTTGTGCGGCCCAACCTCGCGCAAATTTCAGAGTACCGAGTGATGCCGGAAAAGACGTGGCACGCCGAACTAGGCCGCAATGCAGATTTCACAAAGATAATCAACGAACCATGAGCACACTCGACGCACCCAGCTCCGCCACGCCGCCCGCACTCGCGGCGGCGCTCGCGCCTGATTCGGCCCTCACACAGACGCAACAAGAGTCCGCCGATTGGTGGAGCGAGTTCTTCGCACGCCGCCGGTTTCCGCAGCGCGGCCTATTCTTCCTCGTGCCGGGAGCAGAGTTGGGTGAAGCCGTGATTCTGCACGTCCACAGCGGGCGCAAGTACGATTACGGCTTTGATCCCGGCGAGACATGGCGGCAGTCGCAGCAGATTTTCGCAGCGGCGCTACCGAGAGCGGATGAGGTATGTTTTCCCAGCGGCATAGACCCAGACTCGGCGCCGGTGCCGAATTTAATCGTGCGACCATGAACACACCCACACCCACACCGCGCACCGACGCCGCATGGTCATTGTCGTTTGACGGAAAACAACTCAGCGCAGGACAAACCGCACGGGCGTTGCGCGAATGCTCACAAAAACTCGAAACAGAACTTGCCGCGCTCCGCTCCGAGAACGCCACCCTTCGCGCTGCGCAGAAGTCGTGCGAGGATTGCGATGCGCCGACGGCATTCGAGGTGCGGAAACTACGCGCCGAACTCGCCGCCGAGCGGGCGCGGTTGGATTCAGGCCAGATACTGCTCATCGTCGCAGGCGAGCGGGTCTGGCATTGCGGCGTTGATCTCCGCTCCGCCATCGACGCGGCGATGAAGGAGGGCGCGAAATGACCGCCTCGCGCCCCAAAGTCTGACCAAAACGCGTCCAAACTGAACCAAACTCGCCCAAACCCGCTCGCCCCGCCCCACACCCCTTGACGGTCTAGCCGTCCGCCCCACGTAGGGACGCACTTGCCCACAGCATGAGTGCGAACCTTACCACAAATAGCGCGGCTCCCTCGCCGTCTCCCGCGCAGCCCGACACCTCGCCCGTGTCGGGTGATACCTCAGACGCGGATTTCGGGCTACCCAGCGCCGCCGATATTTCGGCCGCCTTGGATGAGTTGAACCCGACAACTCAAGCCGATGCCGATCTCGCCGCCACCTCTCCCGAGGCTGACGATGAGGCCGACACCGCGACTGAGGAAGCCGTCGCCGCGACCCTTAGCGATGAGGCCGCAGCACCCGCTTCCGATGAATCCACGCCCTCTCCCGAGGGCCAGCCGCCCGAGGGTGAAGCCGCTCCCGTAGCGGCCGATCCCGACGTGGCGGCGGCCCCCAGCAAACGTGATGGCCGCAACGACCGCATCGACGAGCTCACGGCCCGCGCCAAGAGCGCCGAGGAAAAGCTGGCGCAAGCCAGCGACCGCCTCGCGTCGTTTGAAGCCCGGGATACTAACCGGCTCGAACCCGATGTGCTCGAAGCAATCGACGATCCGGCGCAACTCGCCGCGCAGCGCTCCCGGTGGACGAAACTCCACGAGTGGGCGATTCGCCACGAGCACGCCGATGTCGCCACCCTGCCCGATGGTAAGGGCGGCACGCAAGAGTTTGACCGCGAGCAAATCTCCGCCCTCAAGGCCCAGACCTTCTCGTTGTTAAACGAAGCCGCCCCGAAGCGTGAACAGTTCCTTCAGACCCGCGCCCAAGTCGATGCGTATGCCACCCAGGCTTACCCCTGGCTGGCCAATACCAAGGCCGGCGATGGTGCCACGGTCGCCAAACTCCTCTCCGATCTACCCGTGCTCCGCACTTTGCCCGGCGGCAAGCTGCTGGCCTCGGATGCGTTTATCGGCGGCGTGTTTCGCGCTCACGGCATCACGGTGTCCAAAGAACTGATCGAGCGTCTCGCCAAAGAGGCCAAGGCCAGCGCCCCGCGCGCCGGCCAGCCTGCGCGCGCGAGCACTCCCGTGCGTGCCCCTGCCGCGCCGAGCCGTCCTAGCACGGTGCCGGCCCGGCTCGACCGCCGCCAGACGCAGAGCCGCCAGGCAGACCAGCGCATCACGCGCGAGCGAGGTTCCGAAGATTCATTGGCCGAGAGCATCGCCGCCCTCCTGTAAGCACTCATCAACCGTCTCCACTAAACCAATACTTCCATGCCAGCTCTCGTTGAACGCGATGTCGTTGCCAAGGTCCAAGACCTGAGCAACCAATTCGATAATGCGAAATCCTTCGCATTTCCCTTCATGTCCCGCGTGCCGAAAGGCAGCGCTCCCAAACAAGCCAAGCTCACCTACGCCGTCGAGAAATACGATGCCGCCGATACCTCCGGGGCGATCGACGAGGCCGAGCCGTCCAACTTTGAAAACCCATCCGCCGGCGATGCCGAGCTCGATGTGCGGATTCAGATTTGGGAAAAGGCCGTCTCCATCGGTGGTCTCGCCACCACCACCACGCACCAAGCCGGGATCACCCCGCGCAACGTCGTCGCCAAGAAGATTGCGAAGAAGCTCATCGAGCTGAAGCGCAACTGCGAGGTCACGCTCCTCTCTGATAACGAGAGCCAGCTTGAGACCGGTAACGTGGGCAATAAGACCCGCGGCCTCGTCAAGTGGGCCAGCTCCACGGCGCAGTCGCACTACGCGGTGTCGTCTTCGTACCTCACCCCCGCGGCCTCCATCGACTCCTCCACCGCCATTGCCGACTACACCGACGCCACCATCACGGCCGTCATGGAGTCCCAATTCGGCGAGACGGGGAATGAGAGCGAGGAAAACGTCCTCTTCTGTGGTTCCACCTTCAAGCGCAACATGGATCGCCTCACGTTCTCCACGCGCGATGTGTCGAGCCGCACGATGGTGCGCCGCTTCAACACCACGCCGTCGAGCACGGTCAATCTCGGTGCCGTCAAGGTGCTGGAGACGGGCTTTGGCGATATCGAGCTCGCGCTCTCGCAGCATATCAATGCTTCGGGCGATCCTACCACGGCCGCTTCCAAGCGCCTCGCGGTCGGCGGCCCGATTGATAACATGGAGCTCCGCTGGTCCGACGCGCCAAACATGATCCCCCTCGGCAAGACCTCGCGCAGCACGCGCTTCATCGTCACCGCCACCGGTGCCCTCTGCGTGATGAATCCGCTCAAGCTCATCAAATTCGCGCCTGGTAGCTAAGGCACAACCACCACCCATCAACTCACTACTCAGATGGCCACATTCCTCCAACTCAACGCCGCCGATCAAGCTCGGTATGGCTACACCCACAAATCCGTCGTCACCTTTGCCGATTTGACTGCCCTCGGGGCGGTCTCGTCCGGCGTCGTGGCGCTGGCGACCTACACGGCCGGCCTCGGCTGCACCAAGGCGGCCTTCCGCCTGGTGACTGCCTTTGTCGGTGGCGCCACCACGGCGCTCTCGCTCAAAGTCGGCCACAATGGTGTGACGACTGACGACGATGATTCCATCATCGCCGCCTACGAGCTCCACTCCACGGGCACCGAAATCTTCTTCGGTGATGGCAACGGGGCCGCGTTTGCGACGCTGCGCACCGGCTACTTCCCGCTGGATGCAGGCACCTACGAGGCGACTTTTACCGCTACCGGCGGTAATCTGAACGCCCTCACTGCGGGCGAGGTCAATATCTACCTCAAGCTCGAAGACCTCACCAAGGTCTGATTCCCCGGCGGCCGGTGGGCTCACCCCGCCGGCCGCCGTTCTCTCTTTTCCGCGCATGACCGCCACGGCCAATTTCATCCGCGTCAAACCGGGCTTCCGCATCGAACACCCCGATTATGGGGACATGACGGAGGATGTCGCGCGCGAGCTCGCCACGATGACCGCGCATGATGATGCCATCACCGCCGCCACGGCCGATGCCCGCCAAGCGCAGATCCTCGCCGCCACGCCCGGCCCCGCCCGCATCACGCCCGGCTTTGCGCTCAAGGCGCAGATTGATGCCCGCGTGCATGACTACTGGCGCCGCCGCGAGGGCGCCGGCTTCTGGAAACACGAGCTCAACTACATGCTCCGCCGCCACCCCGAGCTCGCCGTGAAAGCGCAGTCCGATCAAGCGCGCGTCTCCTTCGCCACGCCCACGACCGCCCCCCGCCGCGGCGGCCGCTGGGCCAAAGCCGCCTGACCGAGAGCCGTCTCCCCCTCTCCCCCTCTCCCCGTCTCTCCCTCTTCCGAATATGCGCCGCTGCTCTCACCGTTCCGTCCTCGACCGGGCTCGCGCTCTCTGCGGCGATCCTCTCGATGTCGATCCGAGCACGCAGCTCGCCGCCGCGCTCCAGCGCTTCATCTACGCGCGCCTAAAGCGCGCCTGGGAGCCCTCCGGCGGCTGGTGGTGGCCGGAGAGTATGCGCGTGGAGGAGCGCTTTTATCATGCCGACTACGCGGCCGGCAGCGTTTACGCCCTCGGCTCCTTCGTTTACTTCCCCGCCACGCAGCGGTATTACCAAGCCCTCGTCGCCACCACGGGCAATGCCCCGGCCACGCTCTCCGGCACCACCTACGTGCTGGATACGGCCCGCTGGATCGCCGCGCAGACGGCCTACTCGGGCTCCGATTGGGCCAACGGCACCGTCTATGCCCTCGCCACCATCGTGCGCAACCCCGCCAATGGGCGCTACTACGTGTGTTTCTCGGCCCATACGGCCAGCAGCAGCCTCGATACCGCCAAGTTTGCTCTGCTTACGCTCCTGCCGGTCGTCGTCTCGCTCGATCAGACGGGCAAGACCGCGATTGGCGTCGTCAAAAGTGTTACCAACACTGATCCGCGCCTCTCGGAGCGCCCCGTGCGCGTCGCGTTTGCGTTGAGTAATGATGGCGTGCAGCTCGTAGGCGATACGCTGCCCGTCTCGGTCTGGATCGCCTACCAAGTGCGCCCGCCTGTGCTCGCCGGGGCCACCTGGAGCGCCACCGCTACCTATGCCGCGGGCGCGAGCGTTTACTACGCCAGCACCGCCGAGGAAGGCGATTTCTGGACGGCCAATATCAGCACCACCGCCGGCCAAGACCCCGAAGACACCCCCGGCAAGTGGGACCGGGAGAGCTTTCCCGCCTTTTTGCGCGAGTATTGCGCGCAAGGCGCGTGTGCCGATTGGCTCCGCAGCCAAGGCCAGCGCGATGCCGCCATGCTCGAAGATGGGCAAGCCGAAGACCTCCTCTGCCGTGAAATCCGCCTCGTCGCCAACGCCCAAAACCAAGGGCTCAAGTGGCGCGCGGCCTAACCTGACTACCACCCTATGAACACGTCCCGCTTCGTTTCCAACCAGCCGAACTCGCTCAAGCCCACCCAGGGCGCGGCCCACCTCACGGCCACCACTATTAGCAACACCGCAGTGGCCTCCAGCGCCATCGGCACGCTGCACGCCGATACGGAATACGTGACCTTCCAAGTAGCCACGGATAACGTGCGGATGACGGTCAATGGCACGACCCCCACGAGCGCCGTGGGCCTGCTCATCTTTGTGGGCCAGCTTGTGACGTTGAGCCGCAGCGAGTGGGTCAATGCCAAGTTCATCCGCGTGACCGCGGATGCTTCGATCCAAGGCATCCAAGAGCGCGCGGCCTAACCTGACTACCATGCACTTTCTCAATACGCTCCCCCAGCGCCTCGATCCTGGAGCCACGCCCACGTTTGCCGGCCTGATTGCGTCCTCCCTCACCTCCCCCGCCTCGACCAACCTGACGCTCGCGGGCGGCGCAGGAAACAGCAGCATTATTTTGACGCCAGCGGGCACGGGTAACGTCGGCATCGGGACAGCGAGTCCGGGATCAAAACTAGAGGTCGTAGGAGTTGCGAGAATTGGATCAAGCGCCGGAACCAACTTCCCAACATACAGGGGCTCGGTTGTTTTGCAAGATAGTGAAGTTGTCGGTCCACAGGCGACAGGCGGACTTGAGTGGGTTACTAATGCCAGTTCAGGAAGTGGGTATGGCTGGAAACAATACACAAGTTCAGCCACGGGCAACTTGAGTATTGCCGATCGTTGGAACTCTGCGACATGGACCGAACGGGTGACTTTTGCTGGAAATACCGGAAACGTCTCGATCCTTTCCTCCACCGCAGGCTCCGCAAGCGCAGGCGCGCTAGTGGTCACGGGTGGGCTGTCGGCGGGTGCTGCGAGCTACATTGGCGGTGCTTTGACGGTAAACGCCGCAGGGACGTTCGCGGGCGCGGTTGATGCAAATGTGACATCAAGCAACTACATCACAATTTCGAGCAACGCGACTAACAAGGACGCCGGATTTCGTTCATCCGATGGGACGACGTTGTGGATTTGGGGGTTGCTCGGTGACACGTCAGCCTCGACGGATGGAGCATACCGTTTGCGCCAACAAGGAGTTGGAACGCTGTTCTCGGTCGCAAAGAACACCGGAGCCGCCACCTTCGCGGGCGCGGTCACGGTGACTAATGTGAACTCGGCAACTGGGACGGTTTCCGCGCCAAACGCAACGGCAACTACTCTTTTTGCAGCATCCACTCGCGGTATGTATCAAGTGTACGCCTACATTGATGCTTATGACCCGAACGATTGGGCGGCAACAGCAGTTGTTACAAACACGGGCAACGGCAGTACCTTAAAAATAACTGCAACAAATGCCGCTAGTTTTACGCTCACGGTTTCTGGACTTAATGTCCGAGTTACACAATCCGGCGGAAGCACCTTCGACGTCGCGTGGCGTTATGTTCGTATTCAATAACATCACTTTTCCACGCGCAACATGCTCGCCGCCCTAGAAGCCAAGTAATCTCAATCCAACTACACCCATGACCATTCCAATCGCTCCCTACACCATGGGCTCTCCCGCCCAGCCTAAAGTCGGAACTTTGTTCGAGGTCCGATACATCCAATACACGCAACCCACCGCCGTTGCCGACTGCCACCTGCTCGACGCGGAGGGCGTGGAAATCATGCCCGTGGGCCTTGTGCCCGCGACGGCAGAACAATGCGCGGCGTGGACGGATGACGCTGCGTTTGCCGCTGTGCTCGCCGTGAACGCGGGGTTTGAACTGGTATTCGAGGAATAATTACCATGACCAAAGAAGAACACAAAGCCGCGATCGTGACGCAGCTCCAACAGCAGAGCCTCAATCTGCTGGTAGACTCGCTCGCGGCTGCGCTGGCCGAGATTGAACAGCTCAAGGCCGCTGCCGCTGACAAGCCCGCGTCGTGACCCTCAAACGCTCACTTCTCCTCGCAGTGCTCGCGCTCGGCCTTGTGGTCGTGCTCGGGCTTGCGCTGCGGAGTGAGCGCGTGCTCACGGCGGGGTTGCCGCTGCGGATTGTGGCCAAGACACAGGAGGAGGCGCGCGCGCTAGCAGGGCTCGGAGCCGTGGCGGTGCTAGGCACGGGCTCGATGGCTCCTTACATCGCAGCCGCGCCCGCGGGAACCGACCCGCTGGCGACGGTCATGGGCTACGCGGTGCCGAGCACGAGCCTGCGCTACGGCGACATCACGACGGGCGCGCTCGTGATCTACTCAATCAACTACGTCGCAGGCTCCAACACAATGCACCAAGCCGCCCAGCTTGACGCTGGCGGCTGGATTATGACCGGTCTCGGAAACAAAGCCTACGAAAACAAGGTGCGCGTCACCGCCGAGAACTTCGTCGGCATCGTTGCGCGGGTGTATGTCTGGACGCCGTAACCATGGACGCACTTGAAATCCTCGTGAAGGGGTGGCCGATAATTCTTGGCGGGATTATGCTCATTGCCGTCCTCTCCAAGCTCGAAAACCGCGTGTCTGTTTTGGAGGAAAAAGCCAAGAGTCTGTTTGAGATAATCAACAAAAAGAAATGAACCTCCTCGATTTGCTTGGCAACGCTCTCGGTGGTGGTGCGCTCGGCGTGATTCTCAGAATCGGAAACGGATTTTTTGAGGAATACAAAGCGGGCAAAGACCACGCACGGAAGCTGGAAGAGGCCAAGACGATGGCGACGATCGCAGCAGACGCCGCAGCGTGGGCAGCGTTTACCGCGAGCCAGCAGGCCGCGACCGTGCCGAGCAACGTCGCGCCGTGGTGCGCTAACATCATCACGCTATTTCGGCCGTTCATCACTTTGACTTTGGTCGGTGTCGCGACGGTGGTGTATTTCCACTCAGTCGGACCAGAGCGCGCGCCGATGGTGGAGCAAATCAACTTCGCCGCGTTCAACTGCGTCGGCTGGTGGTTCGGAGATCGCATGGCGAAGAAAAACAAATGAACTCCGACAATATCCGCGCTACCCTCACCGCCGCCACGCCGGCCGCCGCGATGGTCTCGCTCTCGCAGGTCAACGAGGTCGCTGCGCTTGTCGGCACGCTCCTCGGCATTGCCTTCTTGCTCTGGCGGTGGCGGCGCGAGGCCCGCCGCTGAGGCTCTCCCCCTCTCTCCGTCTCCCCTCTCCCCCTCTCTCCGTCTCTCCTTCTCTCCCTCTTCCGTCGCCTCCGCCGCCATGCTCCCCCGCCACACTCCGCTCGGCCCCCGCGATACGCCCGCCCTTGCAGCGGAGACGGGCGATCTCGCGTTTGCCGGCGTGGATATGCGTGCGCCGCCGCTTGTGCCGCCGGGCTTTGTCTCCACCGCCCTCAATCTGCGGCTCGTCGAAGGTGTCTATGAGAGCCGCCGTGGTTGGGCCGCCCCAGCGTGGTCGCGCTACGCGAGCGAGGATTTCCCCTACCGCTCAAGCTACCTGCGGGATGATGATGCCGCCTACATCGCCGCCTACGCCACCACCTACGGGGGCGGCGTCTTTGCCGATCCCGGCACCGAGGGCGATACGTGGATTGTGCGCGTGTGCGCCACGTCCCTCGTCTTCACCCGCGAGACGGAGATTGGCCGCATCGTGCCCTTTGCGCCGGGCATCACCGTCTCCGGTGCTTGCCAAATCATTCAGAATTTTAACCAGCTCATTATCATCCGGGGCGGCGAGCTCACCTCCCTCGTCTGGGCCGGTGCGTGGTCGGATGTCGTCAAAGAGCTTGTGCCGAGCTCCATCGCCTCCGGCTACGCCGCCGTGCCGCCTGCCAGCTACGGCCTCGCCTGGCGCGAGCGCACCGTCCTCCTCTCCGGGCGGGATGAACTCGTGTTGAGCGCCATCTTCGACTCCACGCAGTATCACGCCACCTACGGCGTCATTTTCGTCAACCGTGGGCGGGGCGATACGCTGCGCGCGGCCGTGCCGCTGGGCTCCTCCTCGCTCCTCGTGCTCAAGAGCCAGAGCCTCCACGTGTACACCTCCGTGGCCGCCGCGCTCACGGATGCGCGCATTGATACGCAGCCCGTAGAGATGCAGTTCGATAGCCCGCTCACGGCCATCGCCGCCGATAACAAAGTCTGGTGGCTCGACCGCCGGGGCGTGCGCACCGCGGAAATCGGCTCCATCGAAGTGGATAATAAAGTGCTCCTCCGCATCGACTCCACGGTGAGCGACCGCATCGCCCCGCTCATCCGCCGCATCGCGTGGAAATACGCCGCGTTGTTCAGCGCCGCCGTCACCACCGAGCGGATTTTC
>Ga0209500_10002129_pt1 | contig 14399 bp, 11 predicted proteins | sample S_140212_EF_Meta_FD_187323 | JGI IMG/M metagenome (GOLD analysis project Ga0209500, IMG submission 187323) | Freshwater microbial communities from Lake Simoncouche, Canada to study carbon cycling - S_140212_EF_MetaG (SPAdes) (version 2) | ecosystem: Environmental > Aquatic > Freshwater > Lake ... | reverse complement strand
GTGGTCGAAGGCAAGCTCGCTTCCGCCGACGGTGACGGCGCGGTCGTCGAAGTTATCCGCGCTCGCGTTGCCGACCCGCTTTCACCCGCGATCTACGTCGCGCAAGGGATGCCGAAGGGCGGCACGATGGACGACTTGGTCCGCTCCTGCTGCGAAGCCGGCGCCGCCGGGATCATCCCGCTCGAGACCGCCCGATGCGAACTGAAGCTCGACGCCGACCGCGCCCGCTCGCGGCGTGAACGCTGGCAGCAACAGGCCGTCGAGGCATGCAAACAATCCGGTCACCCTTGGCGCGCTGAAATCGCCCCACCGATGCGCTTTCGCGAATGGATTGAACGTCTGCCCCCCGCCGTCGAAGGCGAACTCCGTCTCACGGGCTCGCTCGAGTTTGACGCCGAACCGGTCGCGCACCTGGATTTCACGCAGACCTCGAAGGCAACCTGGCTCATCGGCCCCGAAGGCGACCTGACCTCCGAGGAATACGCTGCCGCCCGCGCCGCCGGCTTCCGTCCGGTGGTGCTCGGTCCGACGGTCCTCCGCGCCGAGAACGCCGCTCTCGCTTGCGTAGCGATCACGCAAGTCCTCGCGAAACGCTGAATTAGGCCCGCTTGCGGCGTCCGGGCTTCTTGGGCTCCGGCAAGACGTCTTCGATCACCCAATCCGGCCAGGTCTCGCGCGTGTACCGTTGGAATTCGCCGATGGCGTCGCGCACCAGCGGCGTTAGCTCACAAGTCCAGCGCAGACCGATATCCATGGTGGCGAAACCTTCGAGCGGCAACGCCCGCACTTCCGGGTGTTCGATTGCTTGGGGGATGGCGAGGTTGATGCCGTAGCCTTCGCCATTGGCGACGTAACTGGTGACCATCTCCATCGAACTGACTTCGACGGACTGATTCCAAACCACTCCTTTCGCGCGAAGGTCGCGCAGGAAGCTACGCGTGACGCTGGAAGCCGGCGGCAAAGCGACTAACGGCTCGCGGATCTTCTTTTGCTTCCAAAGGTCAGCAGCGCTCCGGTAAGGAGACGACTTGGGCACAAGGAGGACGAGCGGGACGCGGGCGAGACGCAACTGGCTCTGGCGGCCTTTGGTCTTGGCCTCGATTGGGACAATCGCGAGATCGATGAGGCCGTCGCGTAACCACGTCTCGAACTGCATCTGATACCCAGGCGTCAGACTGAGCATTAGCTTCGGGTACCGCGCTCGCAGGCGCTGGGTGACGGTCGAAATGTGCAGACGGAGGACGAGTTCCGACGCGCCAAGGCGCAGTTCGGGACGGTCGGCTTCGCGCAGCTGGCCCTCAAGACCGTCTAGGCCTGAGAAGAACGATTCAATCTGAGAATAGAGCTTCCGGCCCGCCGCCGTCAGGCGAAACGGCGACCGCTCGAAGAGCCGCACGCCGATGTTGGACTCGAGCGCGCCAATCTGCCCGCTGACAGCTGGCTGCTGGATACCGTAAGGGATGTGCCGGACCGCCGCGCTGATACCCCCGTGCTTGGCCACGTAATAGAATAGCTCGAGGTGATGGACGTTCATCGGGGTGAAGTCATCTTCACGCCATAAAAGGGGCTAGCAACGCCCTTTATCCTCCACCGTGATAGGCTATATCAAGAATATCGATTAACGGTCGGGGCCCGGAGGAGGTAAAATAGACGGCGATAGGCACGCCATGCATACCCTCCAGATTCTCCTCCAAGCCCTCGGCGTCATCCTACTCGCCGATTTTCTGGCCGGGGCCTTCCATTGGCTCGAAGACGCCTATGGCACCGAATTAACGCCCATCGTCGGGCCGATGGTGATCAAGCCAAACATCGTCCACCATCATTACCCGCGTTTCTTCACTAAACTGAGCTGGTGGCAGAGTTCTTGGGATCTCCTGCTCCTCGGCGTGCTAGCCATCGGGCTCTCCGCTTGGGCCGGCGTACTCACCTGGCACGTCTGGCTCTTCGTGGGCCTAAGCGTCAACGCGAACCAGGTCCATAAATGGGCGCACCAGACTCGCTCCGAGAACGGGCCTATCGTCTCCTTCTTCCAAGACTGCTGGGTACTCCAGACGCCTCACCAGCATGCGTTGCACCACACGGATCCGAAGAACACGCACTACTGCCCAATCACTAACCTGTTGAACCCAGTCCTAGAATTCATCGGGCTCTGGCCGAAGCTTGAAGCCCTCATCGAAGCGCTCACGGGCGCAACCCACCGGGTTGATGCCTCCAATCGCAGCGAAGGCCCGGTGCCCGACTGGATCACCGAACTCCGCCGCCCTTCACCCGTGGCTACGCCTACTTCGCCAACGGGACCTGGGAATTGCCCATGAGGTAGGCAAGGAGGTCGCGCTGCTGCTCGGGCGTGAAGGCCTGCAGGAGACCTTCCGGCATGAGCGAGAGGGGCATGATCTTGCGCGCCTTGATGTCCTGTCGGTCGATGACGGTCTCCTGGCCGACTGCGCGTAAGGTCAGCGTACGCTCGCTCTGCGCGCCGACGATACCGCTGAGCACGCGGCCATCCTTGAGCTCAAGGATGTTGAGATAATACGCGGCGTCCACGACGGCGCTGGGGTCGACGATATTCTCGATGAGGTAGTTGAGGTCGTGACGGCCGCTGCCGGTGAGATCGGGTCCGAGCGCGCCGCCTTCGCCATAGAGCTTATGACACTGACCGCAGACGCCGGCGAAGATCACCCTGCCCTTGCCCTGGTCCGCCTTGGCCAAGAAGTCAGCGGCGTGCCGCGCCTTGAGTTCGGCGACGAGCTTGAGCTTATCCGCCGAGGTCTCGCGCGTCTCTCCCCAAACTTTGCTGAGTAGCTCATTGAGTTTGGGGTCGTTGAACGCGCGCACCTGACGCGCGGCCGACGGACCAAAGTCGGCCTTGGGAATCTTGCCGGCTTCAATAGCCTTGAGGAGGTCGGTTGCAAAACGCGGGCGGGAGACAAGCGCCATGATGGCCTGCGGGCGCTCATGCGGGTACAGCTGCAGGTAGCGGTCGATGATACGCTTCGCGACGCCGTCTTGGTCGAATTGGGTCAGGCCTTGGATGGCCTCCATGTTCACGCCGCGGATGTAAATGAGTTTCTCGCAGACCTGCTTGAGCTGCGCGTCCTTGGCCTCGATGAGGGAAAGCAAGGCGGCGCGGCGCTGTTCCATGAGCGCATTGTCGTCGAGGGCGATCTTACGGATCTCGTCGAGGGCCTGTCCGTCGCCGAAAATCACGTTGAGCTGACGGGCTTGGTCCTGCGCCGCGGTGGTATCCTTAGGAATCGAGGCAACGAACTTATCCCAAGCGGCGGGCTTCGGCGCCTTACGCCAGCCCTTCAGGGCTTCGGCGAGACCGGCGACAATTGGAGCCTGGCCGTCAGGCATCTGCGCAGCGTTCGCCAAGAGTTCATTCAAGGCGGCGGGCTGCTTGTCGGCGCCCTCAGCGATGCGTCGGGCGATAAGCTTGGTGACCTGCGGAACGCGGCTGACGTGCGCGCAGGCGACCAGATCGGCCAGCGGCAGTTCGCGGATGCCAGTCCACACGAGGAGAGGGAGATTATGGTCTGTGGCGTCTTGGTCGTAGCGCAGGAGGTGCTGAGCGACGAGCGCCCGCACGGGAACGGTGAGGTGCGGCAGGGCTTCCGCGAGCGCAAGACGCACGCGCTGGCCAAGGGATTCGCCGGCGAGTTTGAGGAGCGCGGCTTCCTGTTCGTCGCAGGTCGCAATTATGCCGTCGGCGAACTTAACTAAGGCGTTATTCCGGTTTACGAGCGGATCGGTGAGCTCGCGTTCGATGAGGCGAGCGAGGACGTCCTGGCGTTTCTCGGCGAGGATGGCGGCCGGCGCGTAGTGCTGGGCGTGCTGGGCGGCGAAGGGCTGGACGCCCGACTTGACGGTGCGCAGAGCCAACAGGGTCGAATGCGCGTTGAGCGCGAGGACGCTGTCTGCTTCCGAAGCGAGCTTCTCCCAGGCGACAGTGGCGGACGAGAGGTCGGCACCCTTCCAGGCGCGCTCACGGAGTTCCCAGCGAGCCATGCGCACGAGCCACTCGTTCTTGCTGCGCTGGAGCTCGACGAGTTCCGATGGCGTGGCCTTAGTGAAATCGACGCCAGGCTGCTTGGGGTCGCCATAGCTTACCTTGAAGATACGGCCGGTGGTGCGGTGGATACCGTCCTGGTCGTGACACTCGCCGATGTCGCTCCAGTCGAGAATGGTGACGGCGCCGTCCGGACCCTGACTCAGCTCGATGCCGCGGAACCATTCATCGTCCGACTTCAGGATGTCAGGCTGATGCTTCATGACGAGAGCGCTTCCCTGCCGCTCGATAGCTTCGACGTTGGTACGTCGGCCGTGCAAGTTGAGCGTCATGAGTTTATCGCGATACTGCGAGGGCCAGTTATCGCCCTGATAGATCATCATGCCGACGTGCGCGTGTCCGCCGCCGAAGCTGTCGGCGCCACCGCGGCCGCCGTTGGCGTCGTTCCACTTCTTGCCCGTGTCCCAGTGATAGTGGTCGGCCTGCTGGTCGATGAGTTCGTAGACGAAGGGATACGGATCCTCGCCGTGCATGCGCTTAAGGTGCGCGCCGTGGATACCCTGCCAGCCATGGCCGATGACAGTGTTAATGAACAGTAGCTCGTGGTCCTTGGTCCAATCAGAGCCCCACGGGTTGGTGGTGCCGTGGCAATAGGGCTCAAAGACCTTGGTGACCGGGTGATAGCGCCAAAGGCCGCCGGCGGTCGGCTGGCGCTTTTCTTTGGGTACGCCCGGGACGTCGATCCACGAGGTGCTCGAGATGCCGACGCGGCCGTAGAGCCATCCGTCCGGACCCCACTTGAGTCCGTTGGCGAAGGTGTGGCGACTGGCCGCGGTCGTGCTGAAGCCGTCGAGGACGACTTGCGCTGGACCGGCGGGCTTGTCGCCGTCCATGGGGATGAAGAGGAGATTAGGCGGGCACATCGCATAGACGCCGCCGAAGCCGCGCTCGATGCTGGTGAGCATTTGCACCTCGTCGGTGAAGACGGTACGTTTGTCGAATTTGCCGTCGTGGTCGGTATCCTCGAGGATGATGATACGGTCACGTAGGTTCAGATCGAAGCGTTCCTTGCCGTCGGAATAGGTGTAGTTCTCAGCGATCCACAGGCGACCGCGCTCGTCCCAGCACATTGCAATGGGCTGACGAACATCTGGCTCAGCGGCAAAGAGCGTGGCCTTGAAGCCCTCCGGGAGGTGCAGCTTGGTGAGCGCCTCAGCCGGCTTGAGTAGCGGGATGGTTTCCTTCTGGTTATTATGCGGCTCTGGGAACGGCGCGGCGAAGGCGGCGGCACCGAGGACAAGGACGAGACTACGGGCGAACATAGGGGTACGTCCACCTTGGGCGGGCGTGGTTCCGCTTCAACCCCAGACCAGAGGAAACGGCCGCTTAAAAGCCCTTCGCGATCTGGCCGTAGACGTCCATCGAGGCGATCTGCGCGGGCAAGGCGGCCGAAGCTGGGGCGATGAGCACCGGCCAGTCGAGCGGGTCTTCGGGGAGGCGACCGTGCGAGCCCTTCACGAGCGAGGCGTCCTGTGAGATGACTTTCATGAGCGCCTTGAAGCCGAGCTTCTTCTTCAAAAGGAACCAGGCAACCGCGAGCATCGGGAAACGGATCTTGGGGTCGATGAACAGCTCGACGGGGTCGTAGCCGGGCTTGCGGTGGATATCGACGCAGCGCGCAAAATCGGGCTCACCTTGTCCTTCTTCCCACCAGTAATACGAGAACCAGCTATGGTCGTCGGCGATGACAACGTAGTCGCCGCTGCGCACGTGCTGGATGCCGGCGGCAGCCTGGCCTTCGGCGTCGAGCACCTGGGCGACGCCCGGAGTGGCGAGCAATACCTTGCGGACTTCCTCGCGGACCGAGGGGTCGAGGACGACGACGTGCGCGACCTGATGGTCGACGACGGCGAATGCCTTGGAGTTAAAGGTGTCGAGAGTAAGGCTGCCGTCCTCGGGCTTGAGTTCGAGCCAATCGTGCTTGCGTAGGACCTTGTTCAGCGGGACGGCACGATCAACGGCGGTGATGGCGTATTCGGAGACGATGAGGACTTCGACGCCGCGGGCTTCGAGGAACTCGGCGAGGTCGCCGACGAGTTTGTCGACGTCATGACGCGCGACGTCGCAACGCGGATCGGCCGGTCCGAAGCGCTGGAGGTCGTAATCGAGGTGCGGTAGGTAGACCAGGCTGAGGTCGGGCTGCTCGTGTTCTTCGATCCAGCGGGCGCTGTCGGCGATCCACTGCGACGACGGTAGGCCGGCGCGCGGGCCCCAGAAAGAATGGAACGGAAAATCGCCGAGCGCGCGCTTGAGTAGTTCCTTGTAACGCTGCGGGTAGCTCGCGATATCGAAGATCTTCCCGCCGTCGGCCTTGTAGACCGGGCGCGGCGTGACGGAGATATCCGCCGCGGTGCCCATGTTGTACCACCAGAAGAGGTTCGCGACCTTGAGCTTGGGGTTCTTGGCGTGGAGCTCATCCCAGACCTTCGGCGCAAGCACGACGCGGTTCGACTGCTTCCAGAACTGCACCTCGCTGAGCGTGCGGTCATACCAACCATTACCGACGATGCCATGCACGCTCGGCTGCTTGCCCGTGAGGTAGTCGGACTGCGCGGTGCAGGTGACGGCGGGGAATGCGGGGCGGACCTTGGCGACGCTACCCTTGGCGGCGCGCGCGGCGAGACGTGGCATGACGCCAGAGCTCAGGTCCCGGGCGGAAAGACCGACAACGTTCAGGACCGCGCGACGCATGGCTGCTGATCCCGCGCCCGAAGTTCGTCGGCAGCCTTGCGCACGATGGCGGAAGCCATCTCGTGGACCTGCGTGGACTTACCGATGGCGGTCGGCAGGACGAGCGTGAGCTGGCCGCCGAGGTGTTCGCGGAATTCTTCGAGTCCAGCCAGCATCGGCGCGCCGCCTTCGAGGTGCATCTCGGGCGCGTAGATTTTGAAGCCGAGGGCCACGAGCAGATTGAGCGAGCGTTCCGTCTCTTCCTTGCCGAACAGACCGAGTTCACGGGCGCAGATGAGGTCGAGCGCGAGGCCGACGGCAACGGCCTCGCCGTGCGTCAGGCGATGCTGGGTCATCGACTCGAGCTTATGCGCGGCCCAATGGCCAAGGTCGAGCGGACGGGCGCTACCGAGTTCAAAGGGGTCGCCATTGCCAGCGATGTGCTTCGCGTGCAATTCGGCGGAGCGACGGACGGCGCGGCCGATGGCGGGGATGTTCCCGGCGGCGAGCAGCGCGGACTCCTTCTCGAGATTGGCGAAGAAGGCCGGGTCCTTGAGGAGCGAGACCTTCACCGCTTCGACGAGCCCGTCACGCAGGCCGCGGGCGTCCAGCGAGGCCAGCAACGCGAGGTCGTTGACCACGGCGGCCGGGACGGCGAAGGCGCCGGTGAAATTCTTCTTCCCGAAAGTGTTGATGCCGTTCTTCACGCCCACGCCGGCGTCGCCCTGACCGAGGGTCGTGGTAGGCATGCGCACGAGACGCACGCCACGGTGGGCGGTAGCGGCCGCGAAACCGACAGCGTCGAGGAAGGCACCGCCGCCGATGGCGAGGACGTAAGAGTGTCGGCAGATCTTGTCGGCCTCGATGGCGGCGAGGGCGGCCTTGACCACGGCGGAGTCCTTCTTGGCGGCCTCACCGCCGGTGAGCACGAGCGGCTGGCGGGTGAAGTGAATGCCCATGGCCTTGCCGTAGGCGGCGACCTCGGCAGCGAAGCCCGGACGGGAGTTGGCCAAGCCGGCGTCGACAATCGGGATGACCTTGGCCCCGGCGAAGAGGTCGGCGAGGACACGGTTACCCGCAGCGAACGCCCCCTCGGTGAAGAAGATGCGATGGCGGTAGGTTACCGCGAATTCGAGGTCAAGGGAGTCGTCCATAGCCCTGGGGGAGGGTTTATCAGAAGAGGTTAGACGCCTGAGGACAAGCCAAGTTCCCAACTTCGGCCTTCGTAAAGGCCCTAAACCAGCCCCGATCAGGTAACCGGGATGAAGCGGCGCAGGATCAGGGTCAGGACGAACGACCCGAACGGCACCATCCAGGCCAACTTCATCGCCGCTGTCGCCCAGCCTACTTCGGTCGAGCCTTCGTTGCCGTGGCGCATGAAGGCGGCAGAAAAATAGAATAGGCCGGCCGCAGCGTAATCGACGAGCGGGAACGCCGCGAGGCGATCGGCGACGCGCGGGCCGACGCCGGCGGGTAAAGCGTGGCGGCGGTTGGAGCGCCAAATCCAGAGCCAGAACAGCAGGCAACCGAAGATCGCGACCTTCGGGACGCCGTTCACCTCGGGTAAAGTCTGCACAAGGATTAACGGCACGGGGACAAGATAGAGCAGCCACTCGGCCCACTTGGGCGGCGTTCCCGGGCCGGCCTCATGGCGCGCGACGAGCGTAATCGAAAACGTCAGCAACCAGAGCACTAACGGATGAGCGAGTAACGCGATGAGCGGCCAGCCGCGAAAGTGCGGGCCATCGACCAATCCACCGACAGCGAAGAAGCCGATGAGCGGCAGGAGCGCGCGGCAAAGCCCCATGACGGCCGGCGCCCAGCTCACGCCCTTATGCCAGCGATCATAGACGAGCACGCTGGTGACGAGCAGTAGCACGAGCGTGAACGTCGCGCGGCCGTGGCCGTCGAGCGAAGAGATGACGGTCAACCAGGATCCGAGTGCGAGGCAGAGGAAGCCGACGACATGGGCCGCGGTCGCGGAGACGAGACCGGAAGGAATCGGGCGCGTCGAACGGCGCTCGGTGTCCCAGCGCGCGTCGAAGGCGTCGTTGAGGATCATGCCGCCGACATAGATGAGCGAGACCCCAACCAGCAGGCCGATCAACGAGGCCAGTAGGAACGGCCCCCAAGGGAAGCGATCGGCATACACATACCCGAGTAGCCAGCCGGCGAAGAGATTGCTCCAGACGGTCGGCAGGTTCGAGCCGCGGGTGAGGATCAGCCAGGCGCGGACTTTCGCGAAGAAACGGGCGAACATCTCAGAGAGGCTTCACGCCACGCTGCGCGAGCTCGGCGAGCGTCCAGCGATATTCTTCAGCGATCATGTCGGCGACGTCGGCCGCGCGGACTTCCGGCGGCAGGACTTCCCACGTATACGTCTCGATCTCGAGTTCGCGACAGGCGCCAGGTGCCTTAGCGATGACGTCGAGCGCGGCCTTGAGATGGTCGTTGGTCGTGGAGAGTTCGTCGGAGAGGCGATCGGCATTCACCGGCACATGGAAGTGCACGCGGAGCTCCTCGAGGGAGCGCAGCTGATCAATCGCGGCCATGGCAAACGGGATGTCCTTGAAGCGCACGATGGAGCCCTCCTTGGCCCGACCCATGGTCTGGTGCAGGTATGTGGGCTCATGCATCTTCGCGAGGCGCGCGAGGGCGACCTCGGTGGGCTTTAACTTCAGCGCGGAGCTAAGGTGGAACTTGAGCACGGGCGCGCCGCCAGCGTTGAGACGCGCGATGGCTTCGTGGGCTTCTTCGTACTGTAGCGCGAAGTGGCAGGTGTCGTAAGCGATACCGAGGTGCGCATCGACGAGGCCCTTAGCAGGCTCTTCCGCGCGGAGCTGTTCGAACAGTCGCAGCGCTTCGGGTGTGTTCTCGGCATGGCCAATCGGCTCGGGCTCGAGCGCAAGGCGCAGGTGTGTGCCGGTACGATCGCGCAGGCGGGCAAGGTGTTCGGCGCACGCGAGCAGGTTGCGGCGCATGACCTTAAGTTCGTCGGCGTTGCGGCCGAAACCCTTGAATGAACCCGGCAGCGTGCTGACGGTGCCGACCTTATCTGGCGGACCAAATGCAGCGAGAAGATCGAAGAGACGGTTGGTGTATTCGAGGCGCGGCGTCTCGCACCAGTCCGGCGCGAAGACGTTGTCCTTCACGGCCTGGCCATGGAACGGGCCGAACGGAAAGCCGTTAATCCCGGCGACGACGCAGTTTTCTTTATCCAGCCAAGCACGGAAGACTGCGAGCGTGGCGGGCACGGCGAGTTCCTTGGCGGCGAGGTCGCCGAGGCGCAGGCCGAGGACGTACGTCTTGCCAGGGCAGACGCGGTCGCGCACGCGGAGCGCGTGATCGCGCAGGCCGGCGAACGTCTCGACCCACCCTTCGCCGCGATGGACGTTGGTGCAGTAGGCGAGGGAAAGTCCGGACGTGAGTTTCACGCGTTCAAGCCTGAGCGGCGGGATCCTTGAAACGCGGCGACTGCGAGAGGAATTTCACCGGGTTACCGTAGACGAGGCGGTCGATGGCGGCGGCGGAGTGGCCGCGACGGCGCATCTCCTGCGCGGCCTTGGGCACGGACAGCGGATCGCTGTGACCCCAATCGCACGCGCTATTGAGCCAGACGCGCTGGGCAGAGACGGATTCGATCATGTCGATGGCGCGCACGGGTGTGGCCTTCGATTCAGGATAAAGCGTGATGCCAGCCCAGAAACCTTGGTCGAGGACTGCGTGAATGGTATGCTCCTCGACGTGGTCGATGATGACGCGCTCGGGCTTCACGACGCCGTTGGCCTTGAGGCAATCCATGATGAGGCGCGTGCCCTTGCGCTTGTCTTCGAGGTGCGGCGTGTGCACGAGGATCATCTGGTCGTATTGCACCGCGAGGGCGATGTGCTGCTCGAGCACCTTCATCTCGTTGCGCGTGTTCTTGTTGAGCCCGATCTCGCCGATGCCGAGGACCGTCGGGGCCTTGAGGAATTCCGGGACCAGCGCGAGGACGTCGGCGGCGAGCGCCATGTCCTCGGACTCCTTGGGGTTGATACACAGCCAGGAGTAATGCGGCAGGCCGTACTTGGCGGCGCGCTTGGGCTCATGTTGCGTGAGCTGGCAGAAGTAGTCGTAGAAGCCGTCGGCGGACTTGCGGTCGAAGCCGGCCCAGAAGGCAGGCTCGCAGATTGCGGCACAGCCCGCGAGGGCCATGGCCTGATAGTCGTCGGTGGTGCGGCTCACCATGTGGCCGTGCGGTTCGATGTAGCGCATGGTCGTGGCTTACTTGAGGCCGGGCCAAACGCCCGAGGCGGCCTTGGTGTCGGCCTTTTCGATCGGGGCGACGGAAGGGTCGCTCCAGAGGGTCAGGATGCGGGCGACGCGGCCTTCGTCCTTTTCGAGGAGAAGCGGGAGGGCGGCACGGAGGCCGCGGACGCGGTGGTCTTCGCCGCCGGCGGCGCGGTCGAGGCGGTCGAGGAAAGCCGCCAGGTCGAGCAGCTTATACCGCGCGTCCATGAAGTGCAGGTCGGCCACCTGCTCGCGGGTGCGGGCGGGGGCGCCGGGATGGGGTTGGGGGGTCGACATGGGGAAGGCACGCCTGCGCGTACTTTGATGAGACACCAAAGTGCGGTAGAGGTCCCCGCTGGTCAAGCCACCCCGCCCTGGAGGCGGGTACCGGCTTACTTCTTGGCCGGCTCTTCCTTGGGCTCCTTCTCGTACTCGGCCGCGGTCCACATGGTCTTACGGTCGGCGTACTTCTTCTTAATAGCGGTGACTTCGGCTTCCGTGACGGTGGCACCGGTGTTACCGAAGGAATTGTTCACGTAGGTCACGACGTCGGCGATGTCCTTATCGGAGAGGCCGGCGACCGGGGGCATCATGCTATTATAGGTGACGCCCTTAACGGTGACGGGACCCATCATGCCATTGATAATGTTACGGACGGCGATCGAGGCGCTCTTGGCGATCCACTCGGAGCCGGCGAGGGGCGGGAAGACGGGAGGCAGGCCCATGCCCGTCGGCTGGTGGCAAGCGATACAGGTGCGAGAGTAGACGGCCTTACCACGCTCCATGGAGGCGGCGTCAGGCGCGGCCACGGCAGCAGCAGCGAGGAAGCAAAGGGCGAAGGACTTGAGGGAGGTCATGGGTGTTCGGTGGAAGGTAGAGGTGCGGGTAATAGGGAAGACCTCAAAATCAAAAAGCAGTTCCCTTCAGGAAGGGGGAGGTAATTAGCCCAGAGGGGCCTAGGTATTAGGCCTTCGTGCTAAGGTTTAATGCGACAAATAGCCGTCGCGAGAGGCGGCGAGCTCATAAGCCTTGCACCCTATTAAAATGGGGTGGAAACCTGTCAAGAGCCCCCTAACGTGCTTGGTATGAAAACGCCAGACGCCCACCCGGACTGGATGCGCCACGTGCGCCCAGAAAGCCTGCGGAGCGTCTTCGACCACCTCCCGGGGGTGATGTTCTTCGCCAAGGATCTGGCGGGGCGTTTCACGATGGCCAACCTCGCCTTTGCCCAGCGCTGCGGCATGCCTGATGAGGCCAGCCTGCTCGGCAAGAGCGACGCCGACATCTTTCCGCCAGAACTGGCCGCGGCCTTCAAGAAGAAGGACCTCCAGATCTGCCAGACGGGGCAACCCCTGCCCCGCATCATCGAGCTCTTCCCGAACGCCGACGGCGAACATGTCTGGTATGAGACCACCAAGGTCCCGCTCTTTGACGAAGCCGGCCGCGCCTGCGGAGTCTGCGGCACGGTCCGCAGTTACGAGGGCACCAAGGCCCTCCTCGAACCCTTCCTTCAGGTCGAAGCCGCCGCGGAGTTCATTAAGGACAACCTCACAACCTCCCTTAATATAGCCAAGCTGGCCAAGCTCACGGGGATGTCGGTCCGCCAGTTCGAACGCAAATTCCATAAGGCCTATCAGGTCAGCCCCCGCGGCTACCTGGTACGCATGCGCGTGGCCGAGGCCACGGACCTCCTCCGCACCACGGACCTCCGCCCCTCCGAAATCGCCCACCAGACGGGGTTCTACGACGCCAGTGATTTCTCGCGCCAGTTCCGCCGGGCGATGAAGGTCAGCCCGACCGAATTCCGTCGTAACCTGAAGGCCTGACCAGGGGGTCCGGGAGGGGGTCTTACCCCTACTTGCCTACTCGACAGAGGGGGGCTTATTGGTTTTATTCACACCCGTACCCCCCTTCCCTACAAACATACTATGAGCACCGAAACTACGGTTCCTAATGCGAAGCGCCTACTCTGGGCCGGCTTCATGGCTATCCTCGCGGCCGGCGTCGGCTTCGCCCTCCGTGGCGGCATCTTCGGCGCTTGGGCGTCCGAATACGGCTTCACCGGCTCCCAGCTCGGTGCCATCGGCGGCGCTGGCTTCTCGGGCTTCTGCTTCGGTATCATCATCGGCGGCGTGATCGTCGACAAGATCGGCTACGGTAAGCTTGTCGCGGTCGCCCTCCTCGGCCACATCCTCTCGGCCTTCGTCACCTTCGGCGCCTCCACCCCGCAGAACGCGTATGACTTCCTCTACTGGGGTATGTTCATCTTCGCCTTCGCGAACGGTACCCTCGAAGCCGTGGCCAACCCGCTCGTCGCCACGATCTTCCCCAAGCAGCGCACGCACTACCTGAACATCCTGCACGCCTCCTGGCCCCTCGGCATGGTCGTCGGCGCCGTCGCTTCCTACCTCCTCGGTTCCGTCCTGCACCTCGGCTGGAAGGGTCAGCTCTCCTTCTACCTCGTCCCGACCATCGCCTACGCCATCATGTTCTGGGGCCAGTCCTTCCCGAAGTCGGAAGCCGCCGAGAAGGGCGCCTCCTTCTCCGAGATGTTCAAGGACGTCGGTATCCTCGGCTCGCTCGTCGCCTGCTACCTGCTCTCGATCTTCCTCGGTAACGTCCTCGGTCCGGTCTTCCACATCGACAACCTCGGCCTCTACCTCGCCGGCGTCCTCTTGATCGCTGTCGGCGTCATCACCCGCTTCTCCATTGGTTCGCTCCTCCTCTTCGTGCTCTTCATCACCCACGCCCTCGTCGGCGCGGTCGAACTCGGCACCGACGGCTGGATTGAAGCCATCACGGGCAATCTCTTCACCGCCGAGCAGGGCAAGATGCTCTTCATCTGGACCTCGGCTATCATGTTCGGCCTCCGCTTCTGTGCCCACTGGATCGAAACCAAGCTGGGTCTTTCCCCGATTGGCATCCTGGTCACCTCGGCCCTCCTCGCCTTCGTCGGCCTGCAACTCGCCTCGGGCATGAATAGCTTCGCGATCGCGCTCGTCGCCCTCGGTGTCTACGCCCTCGGCAAGACGTTCTTCTGGCCCACGATGCTCGCCGTCGTCGGCGACCGCTTCCCGCGCTCCGGCGCCGTCGCGATGTCCATCATGGGCGGCATCGGCATGCTCTCCGCTGGCCTGATCGGTGGCCCTGGCCTCGGCTACGCCAAGGACCGCTTCACCGCCGAGTCCCTCCAGAAGGAAGCCCCAGCCGCCTACGCTTCGGCCAAGGCTTCTTCGGAATCGAAGTTCCTCTTCCTCGCTCCGGTGACCGCCGTCGCGGGTGACAAGCTCGAAGCCGCCAAGAAGGCCGGCGAGAAGGGTACCGCCGACCAGAAGGCCATCGTCGCCTCCAACCAGGCCGGTGACCGCGCCACGCTGAAGGCCGACTCCTT
>Ga0209500_10002128_pt1 | contig 14405 bp, 16 predicted proteins | sample S_140212_EF_Meta_FD_187323 | JGI IMG/M metagenome (GOLD analysis project Ga0209500, IMG submission 187323) | Freshwater microbial communities from Lake Simoncouche, Canada to study carbon cycling - S_140212_EF_MetaG (SPAdes) (version 2) | ecosystem: Environmental > Aquatic > Freshwater > Lake ... | reverse complement strand
TTATCTTTAAATCCGGTTCCTTTAGTAGACGTTTCAGGATGATCATCCCTATATAATGAAGTATTATCTTTCATAATATATTAATTTAGAAATAAAATAACTATATGAATTTTAAGAGTATTCTAAGAAATTAAAATATACATTATATATATGGATCTACCTTATGTAATAGTAGTTGCAGCTTCTTCTGCTTTAGTACTTACATCAGCAACTATAATTGTTATAGTTAATTTTAGAATGATGTGTGGATGTTGTTTAAGAAGAGAACCAAATATAGAGACTGTCACTAATCCGGTTAATGAATGGAAATAATTTAGACACAAATTTAATTATTATATATAATTTTTATTATATAAATTAATTTATGAATAAGAAAACATCAAAGAAAATATCTAAGAAACAATCAAAAAAATTATCAAAGAAAACATCAAAGAAATTATGTTGTAATTCAAATAAAAATGATAAAAAATGTGTTCGAAAATCCGATCAAAAAGAATTTAATATTGAAAAGAGAAGATTTTCAAAAAAAACCTGTTTAACTAAACCAATAAATGGATTTACAATGAAATCCAGTTGTGCACCATATAAAGATTGTAAAAAATAAATATAGTTTATAGGGTGTAAAAAATAAATATAGTTTATAGGGTGTAAATCAGAAAGAGTTCATAACCTACAATTTTTTAATTATTTTTTAATAAATTAGACATTTCTTCTAATACTTTTAGATATAGCATATTTATTACATTATAATCATCTTCTTTATTATCTAACTTTTTTTTATAATATTCTATACTCCAATCAATGTGCCAAAAATTGTTATTAAATTTTATACAATCATTAGATATTTCAAATATCCTAACAACATAACCAATATTGTTATATAATTCTAATAATTTATTAGATACTGTTTTTACTTTATTAACATATGAATCTCTTGTATTATCGTATATAGAATCTGGAAGGAATTCTATAAATTTACTAATAATTTCATTCTTTGTACCTTCATTAAAATTAAAATCAGTTAATTTTTTCGTATAGGTTCCAGATAATAGATTAAATATAATTTTATTATCTTCTTTTTTTAATTCGCCTGCACCATAAATTAGACGTGCGTTAACCTTTTTATTATGTACGAGTGCTTGATGGGTTGTACCTAATTCAAATGGAGATATAATATGGATTGCTACAAATTTTATATTATCTGAATTATTATCTGAATATAAAATCCAGTTATAAATACCATCACTTTCATTTAATAATTTACTTTCATTAATTACAGTAAAATATTCTAAAAATTCAAAAACTTTTAGAGCATCTTTATTAATATCAGTTGAACCATAAACTTTTCCAACAAATACATATTTTCCGTCTTCATTTTTGATATTTACTTCGGATGGATTTAAACTAATAATAGGATGAGTTTCACTTTTAGATAAACATTTCATTAAATTATCTTATTTTATAAAAAAATAAAATATTATCAATTTTTTAGTATAATAAAATGATATTACATATCATTTTATATTGTTGTTCGCTTCGCTCACAACTAATCGGGCGAAATTAATTTATATTTTTAATATGATATTTAGGTATGATATTAAAAATTGAATTAGTAATATTATATCCTATTTCAAATAAACAAATATATAACATAAAATGAATATATTAAGATTCTGTAATATTTTTAAAGCAATTGAACAAAAAGTACCATTAGGACGATGGGGTATTAATACTTGTCAAAATAAAATAAATACAAAGGTTGATCTATCAAATGAAGATCATTGTGGCCCGTGTAGTTATACACCTAAAAAAGACAATATTAATAATGTTAATATTAATGATGCATCTAAAGATGAAGTAGAAATTAAAACGAAAACAAATGAAATTCATGTAAAGAATGAGTCTAAAAATGAAGTTAAAATTGAAGAAGAAACAAATAAGATACCTTTTTCTAGTTTATTTGTTGTATTTTTTAACAAATAAAAGTATTAATTTATAGAAAGAAGTATCTTTTTATTATACTTGTAGTTACTAGAGTTTGAATACGATAAAGATATTTAATTAAAAATTGATTTTTTAATTATTTATTTATTTAAAATAAGATTATTATTAAATAATGGGCAAACGAACAATCGATAAACTAGATGAAAAAACTCAAGATGAAAATGAAATAAAAAAGATAGAAAATCCATTAAATAATTTAAGAGCTCTTATTATTTTAAAAAGAGATGAGGTAGAGTTAAATAGTTATCCAAAGAGTTTACCTTTTGGAAGATATTATGATATCGAGAAATTAGGATATCTAGAATCAATATACAATACGTTAAGAGATCTAAAAGAACGTGTAGAAATCCTAGAAAAGAAAGATTAACGATATATCATTTCCCCAGTTCTATTCCTAATATATTTTATGCATTTATAACTTAAATTCATATCACTATATAAATTATATTTTTTTGTCAAATCAAAGTTTTAATGTCGGTGATAAAATTACTGATGGTAATAGAATCGCTAGAATTATAGATGATTTTAAAGGAACTGAAAAAGAAGGAATGTGGTTAATGTTAATGTTTGATAAAGCAAAGAATGAATTAAAAGATTGGATGGCGTCTGAACTAATAGAGAATATAAAAAAACATATTATCATTTGACTATTACAATTAAGATTTAATTTAATATTTTTATATTATATTTTTTTATATGTCATATATATGACAGAGTTAATTAAAGGATCTGAATATGAATATTTATATTCGAGAGATCAAAGTACATTGATATGTAAATATTTTTTTGATGTTACAGTATATCAATTCTGTGAACCTGAGACCTCTTATAGAAAAGAAAGAACTTATAATTTTATTAATTTTAGTCGATCAAAAGAAGAATATGAAGAGATTATAAATGATAATATATATTGTGAGAAATTCAATAAAATCTTTCATAAATTAATTATAAAATACAAAAATGGTGATATATGTGATACTAATGGATTAATTATTGGTATCGAATATTGTATAGATGATGAATCATATACATTTGTCAAAAGAATAGATAATTGTAAATTATTTATTACTTTAAGTATAACTGATTGTGATTCAGACGCAAAAGTAGTAGTATTTAATCCAGAAATAGTAGAATCACGAAGAGTATCATATGGTAGGGAAGGTGATAATGATACATATATATTATATTTATTTACATCAGTTATTTTAACATCTACACTAAATATTAGTATGTATCCGATAGTAACTAGGGAACAATTAAATGCAGACAGATTAGATGAAAGAATATTGGATAGTTATTATGCATCTTTATATGATAAGTCTCCAAGAGATCTAATCTACTTATCTGGATTAATTTTTAGTGGTAAAACTTTCAGTTTATCCAGATCTGTAGAAACAAATAAATGTGTATATAATTTTAAGTCTAATTATTCCGAACTACTTTCAAGATTCTATAGAGATACAACAAATATTCCTAAAATTGAGGGCGACTATTTTTACTTATATCGTACAATTACGGAAAGTATATGTTTTCAACGAAAGAACTATAGTATAGAAAACAGAAATATTGTAATTCATTTACAACCTATTTCATGTTCATATAGTATGAGGTTTATATTTGATGAATGGGCATATGGTGCTAATATTATATTTTTTAAAATTAGGGTTCCTACAAGAAGTAATTATTTAATGAATCATGATCGAAGGCAAGAAGAAATAACATTAGCCCCTGGATTATTTATAATTCGTAGAATATCTAGAATAATTTGGAAAGGGACTGAACAAATAGTATATGAAGTTGACTATGAACAATTTGATGAAAGTAGAACAAATGGATATATAAGTGATATAGATTTTATTCAAGAAAGTGAATATACAGGAGATCCAGTTCTTTTACTAGAAATACCTTTTCCCAATCAATTAGTAGATTTCAGAGAAAAATATTTAAAATATAAACAAAAATATATGAAATTAAAGTCTAAAAATAAATAATTTATAAAATGATATTACATATCATTTTATATTTGTTGTTCGGCTTCGCCTCTTAACTAAAGGGCAAAAATTAATTTATATTATTATGATATTTCTATTTATGGAACAAAAATTGATGATGATCTATATGGATATTTAATTAGAGAATGTACTAAAATTTTAATTTATATTTCGAGGTATGTAACAGAATCTAAAAAGTTAAATAAATTAATTAATAAATTGATACAAAATAAATTTAATGAGAGATATGTATTTAGTAAACTAGATCTTGTATTAACATTTATTTATTTTAATCCAAAGGAACAAAGAGGTGGTTCATATTATAAATATAAGGAAAAATATTTACAATTAAAAGAAGGCTTAAATTTATAAATTGTTTAGAGGAGGTATTATTTTATTAAAATAAGTTTATTTATCTATTGTATAAATAAATGAATTACTATAATGAATATCTTAATAAATGATCTTTTTATAAAAAGATTAATATTTATAGATATCAATAAATTTTTTGGTAATTGGAGTTTTAATATCAATTCTATCAGCTATTAAGATATCGCCCAAATTTATACCAATTTTAGATAACTCTAATTCGGTGTACTTAATTACTTCTATTAAAATTTCTTCAGGAGTATCTGGTTTTAAATTAACCAATGTGATATGTAATGCTCCGACTGGATTTTCATTATCAAAACATTGATCATCTGTAAATAGTTTAGGATATCTTGCTCTTATTTCTATCTTTGCAATATCATATTCATGTTTCATTTTTTCATTTATTTTTTTACATGATTCTATTTTTCTAAGAAATTTTAACATTTCTGTTAGAAGTTCTGATTCTAATTCTAGTTTAATTACGATCTTATCAGCTCTTAGAAATGGAGAGATTTTAATATATTTTATAATTGGTATTCTATCTTTAAAAGTTTCTAAAAAATTTGGATAAACATTTTCAACTTCTGATCTATCTTTAATTTCATATTGAGACTCATAACGAGATGTATCATATGTTAATATTGGACCATATCCTAATGTGATATGAGCTGGCACGGATTTTTTAAGAGTTTTACCAGAGGGGTTTACTTTAAAATATTTATCTTTTATTAAATCATAATCATATAATTTATTTTCTACATGTTCAATTTTTTTTTCTAATTCATCTGAAAAACGAATATGAAGATGATACAGAGATGATTTCATTTCACCACCAACTAAATTTTTTTGTTTAAGAGTATTATATTTATTTTTATACTTGATGTATTTTTCATAATAATTCATATATATATTTATATAATATTAATTTTATTTTCTGCTAAAAATGCATTTTTAGTAGTTTCCCAATATTTATTTCTTTCTGATTCGGCAACTAATATTTCGATAACTTGACGTTGAGAGGGTCTTTGTAATTTATAATATTTATGATAGTATTCCGGGTATGTATTTAAGAACCAATCTTTAAAAATCAATCTATTATCACATTCAATTATAGTAAAATGAGATTCTCCTCTTAAAAACGGTCCACATTTTGTGGTATAATATTTTTTATTTTCTGGAATTTGAAAAGAAAAATGCCAATGTAAATTATCTTTATCTAATATTTTTTGAGTGGTTAGTTGATTTTGTATTCCATATTCTTGATAAAAATAAATTGTATCACCATAAAAATCTAATTTTTTATACCAGCTATGTAATTTAGAAAAGTTTAAAAAGTCTTGTTCTAATTGGTCTAATTCTTGCATATAAATATTATATAAAATAATATTTATATTGTTGTTCGGCTTCGCCTCTCAACTAAAGGGCAAACTTATAATTTATGATATATTAATATGATATTTAGGTATCATATTATTAAAATCTAAATATTAAAAAACTTTTTTGTTATTTTAGTATGAATTTACTTAAAAGACATATTATATAATTAATTATGGAAGAAGAATCTATTAAGATAATTAAAGATATATGTAAAAATTATGAAACTACAAAAAATATTGATGTATTAAAAGATAGTATAATTGAAAATAATATTGACTTAATACTAGTCAATTTTCATCTAAATTTTGAATATAATATTAACATAGATCCTTTATTTAATATATTAAATAAAAGAATCGGTCAACAATTATTTCGAGAAAAATTAATGAAAAGATTTGATAGTAAATGCATTATTGATCCAGATAATTATAATTTGCCAACCGATTGCGAAGCCTGTCATATAATACCTGTTCACAAATTTAATGATTATAATATTAATAATGGATTATTTATGAATAAACTTGTACATGAATATTTTGATAGATATGAATTATCAATAAATCCAGATTCAAATAAGATTGAACTAAAAGGTAAAGCAATGGAACAAAATCAATTAAAAAGATTAGATGGAAAAATTATTAATATATTAGAAGAGTATAATGCTATTAAATATTATTTAAGAATGCATTATAATGAATTTAAGAAAAAATGAAATATTATATAATTATATTAATTACATATTATTAATTATATATACTAATGGAAAATCGATATCATAATTTATTTTCGTATATAAATTCGAAGGTAAATGAATTTGATTTATCAGATCAATTAGTGGAAGAATTAAATAAGATAGATATTACTAAATTAAAATTAATATATGATTCAATACAAAAAAATCTAGAAGATAGTATATCTAAGTTATGTGGAAAGTACAGCATTAATAATATTATAGACTATTTGATAGAAGATGATGTAATTAATACAGTTGAAACTATTTCAGAATTTGTTGAATTTCGCCCAAATCAAAAGGAGGTCTTTGAATATATAACAAAAAATGGATTAGAATCGGGAATAATATTTCAATACATGGGTAGTGGAAAAACGCCGACATATCTTCATATTTTAGAAATGATATATAATAAAAATAAGACAAATGATATATATATTGTGTGTTGTGAAAGAAAAGAAATATTAGAAGAATTAGATTTTAAACTAATTGATAAAAAGATTATTGATAGTTCAAGATATAAAATCATTAATTATCCAAAAGAAAAACTAACTAAAAATGATATATCATTTAGTAAAAAGAGACCGAATATATTAATAATAAATAATGCATCATTAAAAATAGTATATGAACAAACTGATTTATTTAAGACATTTAGATCTAGAATTAAAGTATGTGTCGTTGATGAATGTCATAGTGCAACTGCAAAAGAAAATTATAATGTATTAACAAAAATAAAAGAAATTTGTCCATTACTTGGATTTTCTGCAACACCGATTCGAAGAGGAAATAATATATATGAAAAAATGGCTACGTTATTTGGTAAGAATAATAAAGTAAATTTTATTAGTATTTATACAATGATTGATTCAATAACTGATGGTATATCTTTACCATTTAAATATTATATGATTCCCAGTTCAGAAATAATTAAAGATGAATATAAAAAATTATCTGAAATATTTAAAGATGTTATGAAAGAATTACCATTTAAAAAAATTGTTATATGGTGCCGTGGTATAAAAGACTGTGAAAGATACTATAATAATATAAAAATTGATGGAATTACAAATTTTATAACACATAGTTATGATGAAGATATTAATAAAGATGAATCTGGATTAACAAAATTTAGTAAGATTACAGGAAAAGGTATTTTATTTTGTGTAAATAGATGTAAAGAAGGATGTAATATTAAGAATGTAGATTGTGGTGTATATTTAGAGGGTTGGAAGAATAAAGGAATATTGGTCCGATTACAAAGTTCTGGAAGAATTAATCGTAAAGATCCTGAAGGTAAAAAAACACATGCAATAATAGTTGAATTTGTAAATGATGCTAATAAAGATTTTATATTTGAGAAGATTATAAATGATGTATTAGAATTATATAATGAAACTGTTGGTTATAAATGTATGAATGCTGAAGAAGTAATTAAATGTTTTGATTTTAGTCAATTTTTAGAAGGAATTACATTTGAAGATGGGAATATTAATATGATGGGGTTTAATTTTAATGGTAAATATTTTAAGATTGATGAAAAGAAATTTACAGAGTTAAAGAAATCAATTCGAAATAAAGGAATGAAAAAAATAAATCCTTTGTATAAAGAAATAGCTGAATTAATTAAAACAAATGAATATTACATATTTAATGTAGGAGCTGACAGTGTACCAAATTATTTAAAATTTATTCATGAAAAAGAAAATCCAGTTTGGGGATTAAATAGTGAAATTTCAAAATATAAAAAATTTTATAAACAGATGTCTGATAATATTGAGAAGACTTATATTATATTTTTGTACGATGGATTATCTTATTTATATAAATTAAAGGATATTGAAAATAATGCAGCAATTAGTTTAGCTAATTGGAAAGACACTAAATATAGTTTTATAATTAGATTAAAATATATTAAGTCATTACATATGAATAAAAAAGATGTAAATACTTTACATGAATACAAAGAGAATTATGCATTAAGAGGTATGATGTTTTCAGATAATAAATTCATAAAAAAATTAGAAGAAAAGATTAAAATAGATGAAGTTGAATATATAAATGAAATTAAAAATGAAATAAAGAAAAGTTAGTGATTCTTGTTAGATGTATCATTAGTTTCTTGCGCTAGCGTGAGGAACTGTATTACTTTTTTTAGTATGATCCATTGATAGTAAATCAATTTCAGAATCATAGTCATCGGCTCCTTTATTTATATAATTTATAAATAGTTTAAATGGTTTTAGAAATAGTTCAATATCTTTTTCTAAGTTTTTATCAGCATAATCAAAATTGTATGCTATATTTAGTGTCTTTCCATCTTTAACAATTATTGATAATATATTATAATTAATATTATTGGTTGATATATATTCTTTCATATACATATTAGAAAGAACAGATAATTGTATTCTTTCTATAGGTTGTGAAACACTATAATTTTTATAATTTTTAAAATAATTCATATAAATTGAACATGTTTCTTCATATTCAATTAAAAATATTTCTTCTAAACTTATGATTAAATCATGGATATCATTAATTGGTATTTTATATATGGACTTCATTAATTTATCAACTGGTAATATTTCATTATTATTATGATAAATATTTTGGAAAATATCAATAATATTATCAAGAGAATATGTAGTTTCAATCACTGTATCGAGACTTAATACAAAATAATCAGTTTCCTTACTTTTGTAACTATCAATAAATGATTCAAATTCAATACCTTTGTATGTTTCTTGTTGTTTTATTAATGTTTCAAAATAATTTTTTTTGATATCTGCATGATTCGTATCTGTAATAGTTGTAAATGGAAATACATTTAATAATATATTATGCCAGAAAAGTTTAATATTATTTAGAATATTATCAATATTAATACCTTTCTCAAATGATTGAATTTCTTTAATATATTTATAAATGTTATCAAATAAGATATTAACTTTTGTTAAGTCTTTTTCTTTTTTAACAATAATCTCTTCAATGATATTAACTTTGTTTAACAATATTTCAGAAGATGAAGATACTCCCTTATTAATCTTATCAATTAATCCGGAATATCCTGTATTTTTTAATCTTTCATTAATATCGATTGAATCTTTTAAAACATTGGCTAATTCATCGATGGATGATTTTGCTTTTAGATCTTTCCATTTTATTTTTCCAAATTCATTAAAACCAAGTCTATCAATATATTTTTGATCTAAAGAATGACCAACTGATAGTAGACGATATACATAAGTATCTTCTGCAGAATATTTAATGATGTCATAATTAATTGTACTTAATTCGTTCTTTAAAGTTGTAACAATTTGATCATACATTTCTTCTAATTCTGGTTCATCCATTTCTAGGATACCACTTTTATTTAATTCCATATTATCACATTTATTACAGATTACTAATAATTTAATTTCTTTTTTATACTTTGTATTGATATCTAAAATATTTTGTTTAATTAATTTTAAGATGTCCATTTCATCACTTGTATTTAATGCACTTTCAATATCAATTACATATAATATATAATCAAATTTATAGAAATTCTGATTTAAATATTGAAAATATGTATTTTTTGTTTGACTATCATTTAGTCCAGGAATATCAAAAATAGCAACATTAATATTGGATGGTAATTTAATAAAATTTTCGATTGGAGGAACTCTATAAACAATTTCATGACAATCTTGAATGGTTAAAGCAGTCTTATTTTCTGTTTGTTCAATAATCTTTTTATTAATTGCTTCATTTTGCTTTCTAATTTCTTTTGCATAAGTTTTATTTTTTTGAATTTTTTGATCACATTGATATACTTGTGGAATCATAGTAGTTCTCTTAATTTTCATATCACTGTATGTATCACAAAATAATGAATTTAGTAGTGTTGATTTACCCGATGATACACATCCAATAATTCCAAAATTTATTGTTGGTTGTATAATGTTAAAGTCATTAGTTTGTGTTGTCATGAAATATTGAATTATGATTGTATTTCAACATGTTATTAAAAAAATAAATTATCAATTTTTAATATCATGATTAGAGTATTAAATTTAATTTTTTTGTTGAATCACGTAGATGATTAATTTATAAAATGATATTACATATCATTTTATATTTGTTGTTCGCTTCGCTCTCAACTAAATCGGGCAAAATTAATTTATGATATTTTAATATGATATTTATATCATAAATAATCTTAATATAAAAGAAAATTTATATTAAATATCATGGAATATACAGAACCAAAAAATTTATATACAATTGATGAATTTAAATTTAGAGTAGATCATACAATTGAAAATATAAAAGGAATATTTAATTATTGGATTATTGAAGATACATATGAAATGGATATATTAAGAGCAAAATCATTTGGTACTGGTTTTACACCAAGACAATTTGCCAATATAACAACTTCCATTCGTGAAGAAATAATAAGATTAATAAGTATGGATTATTCTGATTGGGGAGAATCTATCGCAGGTCAATTATATACATTAATAGATGATGAAATTACAAGATTAGGTAATGAAAATTTATTAGATAATTATTCAAATAATGAAATATATGAATTAATAATGAATATAGTACGAGAAAATTTAAGTAGTAATGAAGATAGTTTAATTTATTGTTTGATTAAGGAATGAATATAAATGTAAATTATTATTATATTATAATGAATTTTGAAAGAAAATATGCATTAAATGAGAATAAAACAGAATTAGTACTTGCAAAAGATTATAATATAAATATAAAACCAAAATTTTATTGTATTGATTGTAAGAAAAAATTAGAACATGTAAATAAACATGAGAGAAAGGGACATTTAATAAATGCTCATTTTCGGAGTGATCCGCATAAAAATTACTGTGATTGTAAAGAAAAAGGAATTCAATATGATTTTTATGATGATATATATAATAATGAAAAAGATTATCATCTAGATATGATAAATCAAATAGATGAAAATTATAAATTAAATTTTATTTATTTTGGTAAATGTGTATATGATATTAAAAATAAAAACAATGAATATATTATAATTCGAGATTCATTATTAAGTGAGGGATCAATTAAAATATATGAATATGATAATATAATTGTTAAATTTATATTAAATTATGAAAATAGAAACTTTGAATTATATAAAATAAAAGATAAATATTTTATAACATTTACAACAAAAAATGATATTAATTATTTTAATAATATTGAAAATGTTTATATAGATACACGAAAATCAATAATAATAAAATTAAATAATAAACAGATAAAATATAATAGTAGAATTTATTGGTTAGTTGATATGATTGATTATAAAGAATTATTTAATATAATGTTTAAAGATATTATAACAATTAAAGATAGAGAAAAATATAAATTAAATCATGTATGTGAATTAATTTATGATATTGATATAGATATTGATAATTTATTATTGAATAATAATATTGAATTAGATGTAATTATTAAAAAGAAGCGACAGGAAAAAGAAGAAGAAGAAAGAAAGAAAATTTATGAAATAAAATATTTTTCGTTTAAAAATAGTTATCCAATTACAAAAAGATATACATATGATGAATATAATAAAATAAAAAAAAATTTAGATATATTAAATAATAAAAAAATTGAGATATATAAATATGATAAAAAGATCGAAACTATAATGAATAAAAATTATGAAAGATTTATAAATAATAAAAATATAGAAAAATTAAAAGATGCCAAAAGATATGATGAAGAACAAATAATAAGAAAAGAAAATTGTATTAAAGAAGAAAATGAAAGATTACAGAAATTATCAAATGAAAAAATTGATATGGATGAATATCATAAAATTAATAAAGAAAGAAATGAAGCAACATCTGAATTTGATATAAAATATAATCAACGCTATCAAAAAGATCGAAAAAATGGAGTATTATCTATTAATAAATTAATCATAATAAAAAATAAAATTACATAAAAGATGTATAATATTTAAGACATAATATGAGTAAATTTTATGTATTAGAAGTTGTAAGATTTATAACGGAAAAAGATGGTGAAAATGGATGGTTAATTAAAGGTACTAAACTTGAACATGTTGGATATATGAAAGTAAAATTTAGAACAAAAAAAGATGCTTGTTCTTATTATAATAAATGTAATCCTGATATGAGACCATTAAATGCACACGGAGATTATAAAAGTGCGTGGGATCCTACTACAAAATTATTATATATTGTACGTAAATATTATGGAATTTATATGTCAGTCGAACCATTTGTTGGTGAAGAATTACCCTTTAATGGTGAAACATATTTATATAATGAAAATATAATTTAATTATAAAAGATGATATTTCATATTATCTTTTATGCAGAGCGTAAACGCTCTTATCGACAATTTTTTATTTATATTCCTTTAATTTATAACTTTATGATTTAATTTATTAAAAAATTGATATATTAAAGAACTATATTAATAAGAAATATGTTATAATGGTTGAACTTAAAAGTTTTATAGATGAAACATTTAATAATTTAAAATCAAAGATTGAAGAAGAATATAATAATAAAATAAAAGATCATTTTAGTAAAATATCAATTGATGTATGTAATGATTCATATTCAAAAGATGAATATGGTAAAATAGATATTGGAAAAATAAAACATCCAGAAGGTCGATATATTATTCATAAAATTGAATTTAATAGAAGTAATTTAGATTTAATTAAAGATCCTCTACAAAATTCTGAATTTTATAGATATTATGAACAGTATAATGGGCCAAATAAATATAAAAATATAAAAAAATTATTTATACCTGGAACTATGTTAATTGATAATTTTGGTGAAAGATATATATTTATTAAGTCATTTACAAATTACAATGGAGATTGTTTAAAATATATAAATGAATATTCTCCAAATATAAAAGGAAATCCACATCATTCTGTTAATATAACAAATATAAATGAATTTGAATATCAATTAATCCCTTCAAAAGACGAATATGAATATCCATTAACAAATAAAATAATTGATTTTGTAAAATCTCAAAATTTTCCGATAGAGAATTTGAATACATTATCTAAAATAATGGCTTCAGTTGAAATATATAAAAAAACATATAATAAAAAGGAATATGATGAATTAGATAATTTAACAGATGAATTAATATCTAATTTAGATGAAAAAAAAGAAACGAATAATGAAAAAAATAAAGAAGGAGAACAAATAAGAATAAAAAAACTTCAAGAAAATTTAGAAAAAAATAAATCTCAACTTGAATATGGAGTAAAACAAGAATTACTTGGTAGAATAGAAGCTTTATATAAATTAAAAAATTTAACAAGACCATTAGGATTACCATTATTATCAATTGAAAAATTACAAAATATATATTCAAAAATGAAATCTGATTCATTAAGTAATTCATATAGTTATGAAAATTAATTTATTAAATATGAAGATATTTCATATCTTCATAATTTGTGGCTTTCAACCGCTTGGGCAATTTCATATATTTTAATATGATAATGTACTAATAAAAAATGAATTATATATATGTTTTATTATAATAAATAATTATTATAATAAAAATGACAGAAGACACATTTTATACAATTGATATTGGATGTAATTTTGCAACTAATAAATATAATCCTAATAAAATTTCAAAGATTATAACAGAATCATATAATAGTGGAGTTGCAAATATTATTAGTATCTCAAATAGTTTAAAGGAAGTACCAAAGAATAAAGAACTAAGTGAGAGATTTAATAATATATATTATACTATTGGTGTTCATCCACATAATGCAAAAATGATTGATGATCTTAAAGAACTATCAATATTAGAAGAATATTCAAATGATAAAAAGGTTGTTGCTATTGGAGAGATAGGATTAGATTATAATCGTATGTTTACACCTA
>Ga0209500_10002124_pt1 | contig 14414 bp, 21 predicted proteins | sample S_140212_EF_Meta_FD_187323 | JGI IMG/M metagenome (GOLD analysis project Ga0209500, IMG submission 187323) | Freshwater microbial communities from Lake Simoncouche, Canada to study carbon cycling - S_140212_EF_MetaG (SPAdes) (version 2) | ecosystem: Environmental > Aquatic > Freshwater > Lake ... | reverse complement strand
CTTTTCGTCTTATCCGAACCGGTTCGGTCGGAACTGGCCGTAACTGATCACGATCTTCCCCGATTAGAAACCCCTGCTCCGGAAATGGCTGGTACGTATGGGGATGCTGTGGCGAACTGGGCTTCAGAACATATGGATATTGAGTTCATGCCCTGGCAGATTCATGTTTTGCGCGGCCAGTTGGCTCATGACGCAAACGGTGATTTGTTGCATCGAGTTTCATTGGTATCTACTGCGCGTCAGAACGGAAAATCCACCGCGCTTGCTGCGCTTGTTGGTTGGTGGTTGACAGAAATGCCAAAATTGCGCGGGGAAAAACAAATGGTCCTTACGACCGCCAACAGGTTGGATCTTTCAGTAACCCTGTTTGATTTATTGAGCGACATTCTTGAGGTTCGCTTTGGTGCCAAACTTGTCAAGGCCTACGGACGTAACAGTGCCACCATGCCGGACGGATCGCGCTGGATTATTCGTGCAGCAAAGCCAAATGTTGGTCACGGAACTAGCAACGACCTCATCATTGCAGACGAAATTTGGGACATATCATCCGAAGCAGTAGACGGCGGTCTGCTCCCGTCCCAACGCGCAAGGCGTTCACCAATGCTTTCAATGTGGTCCACTGCCGGCACAGAATCCTCGAGCGTGATGCTTCGCTGGCGGGAACAGGGTCTCCGAGCCATAGATCAAGGAAAGCCCGGATCGTTCTATTTCGCTGAGTGGTCACCCGATCCATCCCTTGACGTTAACTTGGAAAGCACATGGTCATGGGGTAACCCAGCGTTAGGGATAACCATCACCCCTGAAACTTTGAGGGCTGAATCCATGAACCCGAACCGTGCACAATTTCTTCGCGCTGCTTGCAACCTTTGGGTCGCATCAGATCAAGGATGGCTTGCCCCTGGCATATGGCCATCCATTGAATATGCCGGCGACATTCCAGACGGCGGATATGTGGCCATAGAAGTATCACTAGACGACTCACGATATTTCGGTACACGATGCGTCAAATTGGAAGACCGTCGAGTGCTCGCCACCGTTGCTTTCGTAACCGACACCTACCAAGAAATGCTTGCCGAAGCAGACAAATTTGCTTCAACCTGCAAGTTTCTGATCAGCCCATCCATTGACGTGCACTGGCCAACACGTCACGAAGCACGAAAACAAGTAGTTGGCTACGGAGAAATACAACGCTGGACGGGCATAGTGCGAAACATGATTGGCGAAAAATTGTTGGTTCATGACGGCTCAAGACAACTTGCTGAACACGTACAACGCGCAGTTGCAGTCAAGTCAGAGGGGAATTTATCGTTGTCAAGTCAACGCTCTCCAGGCGACATCTCGCTCGCGCGATGCATGGTTTGGGCAGCTGCAATGGCAGCAAAACAACAAGACGGAAAACCCATGATCGTCATGGCAACTCGCTAATGTCTAATCGGCATTGGCCCGCAGACTACCTTTCGTCGGGATCGGATAGTTCCCCCCGGGCCAATGCCACCTACCAGCACGAAAAGATGGCAAACTAAAACCATGGGTCTATTCAACAAAACAACTAAAGCAGCGATCTCTCCGTACGCGGAAGCAGAAGTAAAAGCAGCTGCCGTTGGTGGCGGAATATACCCTGGCGGATACTCAGGTCAGAACGCCGGCGTGAACATGATCGGCAACTATTACAGCTACTTTGACGGCGCCGCACGTAGTAATGCGATGCGCGTACCAACAATTTCACGCGCTCGAGATCTGATGGCATCAGTCCTTGGATGTGTTCCGTTAGAGGCATATCAAAAGCGTTGGAATGAAACTACGCGCGATCTTGAAGAAATAGAAATTGCGCCGCGCACATGGATGGAACAACCAGATCCATCAGTGACGTATTCGTTCACCATGTCATGGACTTTTGATGATTTGTTTTTCTATGGATCAGCATTCTGGTACATCACCGAATACACCGCTGACGGTTGGCCTGCGAAATTTACCCGTTTGCCTGCCGCCATGGTGACCCTCACCGATCAGCAAGGTCCGGTCAGATTCGGACCATCACAAAACATTTACTTTCAAGGCGGACAACTGGATCCAAAAGATGTAATTCAATTTATTTCACCAATCCAAGGAATCATTTACCAATCGCCAACCGTGATCCAAACCGCACTCGAATTGGAAGCTGCGCGACTACGCAACGCAAACTCCGCAATCCCTGCCGGCATCCTCCGCCAAACAGGTGGAGAACCGTTGTCAGGTCAAGAACTTGCGGACCTTGCAGCGTCATTTAACGTGGCTCGAGCAACAAATCAAACCGCAGCGCTCAACCAATACGTCACTTACGAATCAGTGAATAGCGACCCATCAAAAATGTTGCTATCCGAAGCCACAGATTTCCAAGCATTGGAATGTGCGCGACTTTGCAACATTCCGCCATACCTCGCCGGTGTTTCCATCGGTTCATACTCGTACGCAACAAACCAAGGTGCACGTCAAGACCTTTGGGCATTTGGTGTACAGCCATACGCGCATTGCATTGAACAAACACTGAGCCAAAACAACGTGCTACCGCGCGGAACATATGTCCGTTTTGACATTGACGACTACCTCACTTCAACCTATGGCGAAGAAGAAGAAGATCACATGGCCGACATGAACGAAATGCCACCAACAGGAAACACTGTTCAGATACCATCGTCAACGAACGGAGTAATGAAATGATCCAACTAATTGCATCAGACTTTGGTGTTGACGCTGCAGCTGCAAACGGCACACCACGTCGCACCATCAGCGGAACCGCAGTCCCTTACGGCGTAGAAGCCCAAGTATCCGGTGGCCAATCGGTCATCTTCCAAGAAGGATCGCTCCCAGTTGACGGCAAAAACCCTCGACTGTTCATGTACCACGACTCGTCAATGCCAGTAGGTGTTGTCACGGAGCGCGTAAACACTCCGCAGGGCATGATGTTTTCAGCCAAGATCAGCGCAACATCTCTCGGAAATGATGCTTTGACCATGGCCGGCGATGGCACCATTGACCAAGTTTCGGTGGGTATAAACCCAACAAAATGGCATTATGACGACAACGGAACAATGATCATTGAAGCTGCACAATGGACCGAATTATCGCTAGTTCCGATCGCCGCTTTTGGTGATCTTTCCAACATCGCTTCGGTCGCCGCGACCGCAGATGAAAGTATCCACCAACCAGTAGAAGAAATAAGTAATCTAGAAACAGAAGTCCCAGAACAGGAGCAAGAAGTCATGGAACAAGTATCAGCATCAGCACCACAGCCAGAACAAGTGCCAGCATCGGCAATCGTTTTTGCTGAACCAAAACGCGAATTCCGTATGCCATCAGCAGGTGAATATCTTGCTGCATACCACCGCGGTGGACAAATTTGGGCAGACGTAAACGCCGCTTACCAAGCAGCACAAAACAAAAACAAGAGTGCATTTGAATTTGCAGCAGGCGATGTGGCTACCACGTCGACACCTGGCCTCTTGGGAGTCCCCGTGCTCGGACCATTGGTACAGGACATTAACTTTGTGCGTCCAGTCATTCAGGCTGTAGGCGCTCGAGCATTCCCAGACGGCGGTGCATCAAAAACTTTTGTTCGCCCAACAATTACCACGCACACAAGCGTTGCTGCACAGTCGTCAGAATTTGATGCAGTGTCCGCAACAACCATGGTGATCGCTTCAAACACGCTCACAAAAACAACTTTTGCTGGTCAAGTTTCGTTGTCGGTACAGGACGTCGATTTCACTTCGCCGAGTAGTATGCAACTCGTATTGAACGATTTAATGGGCGAATATATGCTTGCAACCGACAACTTTGCAGCTGACAACTTGCTCACCGCAGCAACCTCGTCAGGTGTATGGGACCTCACTGCAGCAGACTTGATGAAGTCCATCTACGACGCAGCAGTAGACGTTGCAACCAACCGCAACTGGATGCCAACACACTTGTTCGTCAGCCCAGACGTATGGGGTCAACTAGGACAGATCGCAGACTCCACAGGTCGTCCATTGTTCCCATTCATCGGAGCAGGCCTCACCGGTCAGAACGCACTTGGAAACCTCGACGCAGGTTCATGGAACGGAACCCCACTCGGCTTGCAGATCGTCGTAGACAGCAACTTCGCTGCCAAGACCATGATCATCACCCGCGTAGGAACCGGCATGGGCGACGCTTACGAAGTGTACGAAGCACAGCGCGGAATGATGAGCGTAGAGTTGCCTTCAACTCTTGGTCGTCAATTCTCGTACCATGGCTACGTGTCCACCTTTGCAGCAATCGGTGGCATGATCCGCAAGATCACCCAGGCTTAGTCGAAAGGCGGCTTAACCGCCATGGCAACGCTCACAGTAATCAGCAAGCAGTTAACCGATAACTACGCGGTACTGCAAACCCTCACAAACAACGAGATCGTCGTTGGTGGCAGTATCACTGTCGCCAGCGTCGGTACTCCGTTCAACGGAACTTTTGTTGTTCGTGCTTTACCTGCTTACAAATTCATTGGCGTAGACGATCAAGGCGATCTTCAATTTGATGTTGACGTACCAGTCGAGACATATCTCAACCAAGTCCTTTACGCTTGCACCGGTTCAGATGTCCTTCGAGGAGCAGCGTCTGGAACGATCACCTTCGGCGTCACATGTACATGGTGCACCTATAACCAAGTGCTCAATTATTTGGGTATTCCTGTTGCGTCGGCAGATGACGAAACATACATCACCCGTTGCGTAAGCGCTGCAAACCAGTTTGCCTATCGTCGTCGTCAAGAGTCTGGGTACATTGACTCAGCCTCGGTTCACCCTTCGGACGATGTGCTACTTGGGACAATCATGTATGCAGCTGCGCTTTACCGCCAACGCGGTTCCGTTGACACGTTCTCATCGTTTAACGAAATGGGCTCAAACCCAACCGTTGCTTTGTCCGCCATTGTGATGCAGTTGTTAGGCGTTTCTAGGCCTCAGGTGGCCTAATGGCTGCCGCATACACAGACCTTCTCAACGAGGCCTTAGACGACCTTGTAACGAGTCTGGGGACAATCTCAGGATTACAGGTGGTAACTGATCCACGGAATATGCGTCCGCCTTGCGCGTTCGTTAATGCCCCAACCTTTACCACTCCACTAATGACCAACAAACGCTGGAAGCTGGTGTTTCCTGTTCAGGTACTTGTGCCAGGGCCTTTCAACTTGGATGCCCAGCGAACGCTACTTAACCTTGCTGCCAAGATCATGGGGGCTAACCTCGCTGTCATGGAAGGCAGACCGACATCGTTAGACGTTGGTGGCGCGTTGTATCCGGCATACGAACTACAGATCTACATGGAAGCAAAATCATCATGAAATACATAATCCAGTCAGACAAGGTCGGCAAGATCGGCGATGAGTTCATTCCAGACGAAGGGATCAACATTGGCGCTTTGCTCGAGGGCGGATTCATATCCACCGCAACAGAAACCAAATCATCTAAAGTCAAATCAGAACCCAAGGAGTAACCCACATGGCAACCAGCACCTATCTCTCGAATTTAAGCACCCTTACTGTAAACGCCGTAAGTCTGTTGGATCAGGCAACAAACGTGGTATTTACCAATACCAAAGAACAGTTGGAAGCGACGGCATTTGGTGACACGTCGCGCAAATACACCGCGGGACTTTTCAACAACGAATGCACCATGACCCTCTACCAGTCATACATCAGCTCAGAAACTTATCAAACTTTGGCAGCACTAGTGGGAACAACCACAACGGTGGTTGCTGGTGTAACTGATGGCGCAACGACAAAAACTTTCACATTGACCGGCTGTTATCTTGAGGCGCTACCAGTTGTGAACGCCTCACTAGGCGAACTTTCCACCGTGGACATCACGTTCACCGGTGGCGTATACAGCGTCGCATAATTCTGGCCGACCCTCGGCCCGACACAAGGAGAAACCATGAGAATTAAACTGATGGTAAAGCGGACCGCATCCGCTGAACCTGAATACATCTACACAACGCTTTTCTGCATTGCCAAATGGGAAGAAAAATTCAACCGCAAAATCCAAGACCTAGTCAACGCTGCGCGATTATCCGACTGGACGTTCATGGCATACACCATGCTTCGCACTCGAGGAGAAAAACTCCCAGACGATTACATGGATTGGCTAGAACAAAACCCTGAACTGGAAATCATTCCGGTATCGGATCAAACTAACCCAAACCCTACGGACGCGGAACTTACAGACGGCAATTAGCAGAGATGCTGGTTGCAGTAAGTTGGTGGCCACCGCACGTCGAATTTGACACAAGGGATCTCCAAACGGTTGTTACTGTTCTAAAGGAACAACAACAACAACGGAGCAGGTAATGCCGGCCACAACATCCATACAGGTTTATGGCGTGAAAGCAGCGCTGAAAGAACTACAAAAAACAAACCCTACTTTGCGTCGCCAATTCTTGAAAAAGTACAAGGACATTGTGAAGCCTGTAATTGACCAGGCTAAAACCTCGTTTCCTTCAATAGCCCCGTTGTCGGGAATGGCGCGACCATTTAAGAAACTCGGTGGTTGGGATGGCGGTCGTGTTGCTAAAGGCGTGGTAGCCAAAATTGACACGCGCAAAGGCAAGACCGAAGTGGTGGGCGCGTACATCATTCAACAAAAAACAGGGTGGGGTTCAATCTTTGACATGGCAGGCAAAAGCAATGCTTCGTCCGTCTTTGCATCCAACCTTGGTGCGCGTTATGGCGCGGCGTCTCGTTCTATGTGGCCTGCCTACAATGCGAATGCCACAGAAGTTCAAGCCGCTGTGCTTGACTTGGTGGGCGAAGTAATGGCAGAAGTCGAGCGAAACGTGGTAACCAGTGGCAATTAACATCCCCATCATTTCGGAGTTTGACTCCAAGGGGATTGACAAAGCCGTCAAGGAATTTAAGTCCCTTGAAGGCGCTGGTGCTAAAGCCCAATACGCCATCAAAAAGGCTGCGATCCCTGCAGCTGCCGCGCTAACCGCTGTCACTGGTGCACTTGGCGGTGCGACCTATGCGGCAATGGAAGACCAAAAAGAACAAGCCGCGCTTGCCCTTACCTTGCAAAATGTGACTGGCGCTGGCGCCGCACAGACAGCACAGGTTGAGGAACAGATCTCGGCAATGAGCAGGGCGTCTGGGATCACAGACAGCGTTTATCGAAAAAGCCTAGAAAACTTGGTGCGCGGAACTAAAGACGTGAGCATCGCCATGAACGACATGAATCTCGTTATGGACATTGCAACGGCTACAGGCATAGACAGCGCCACGGTTGCAGACGCGCTTGCTAAGGCATACCAAGGCAACTTTAAGGCACTACGCACACTCTCTCCAGAGATGGCCACCATGATCAAAGACGGTGCATCCCTAAGCGAAGTAATGGATGTACTTGGTGGGACATTTGGTGGGGCAACAGCCAAGAACGCTGAGACCGCTGCCGGCAAGATGGCAATCCTTAAGAACTCCATTGGAGAAACCACGGAGTCAATCGGAGCCGCTTTGCTACCAGTAGTCGAGGCTGTAATCCCCGTCCTACAAAAGTTTGCAGATTGGGCACAAAAAAACCCTCAAGCATTCCTTTACATTGCTGGAGCTATTGCCATCGTTGCAGCTGCAATCGTTGCCACAAACATCGCTATGGCCTTAAACCCATTCAGCCTGATAGCCATTGGCGTTGCATTGCTGGTCGCTGCACTTGTCGTCGCTTACAAGAAATTTGAATGGTTCAAGACAGGTGTTGACGCGATCATAAACGGCATTCTTGGCGCGTTTGAGTCCATGGTAAACGGCGTGATTATTGCTATTAACGCAGTGATCCGCGCATATAACGCACTTCCATTTTTGCCGGACATTGGCACAATTGGTCACATCAACTTGCCGACTATTGGTGGTGATTCAACCTCAACAACTGGACGGTCCAACATCCCTCGAATGGCTGAGGGTGGAATTGTAAACAGCCCGACTATTGCGATGATTGGTGAAGCAGGACCAGAAGCCGTAATCCCTTTAAGCAAACTTGGCAACATGGGTGGCGGAGTAAACATCACCATTAACGGCGGACTCGGAACATCGTCAGACATTGCGCAAGCCGTTTACGACAATCTGCGTTTCTACAACCAGAACGTGGGACCACTCCGAATTAGAACGGCCTAACCATGGCAACCGTCATCCCCAACTGCGGAACATATTTGGTTGAGGCTTACGCCACTGGTGCAGCGCCAACAAATGCGTTCAAGTTGGATTTTTCCGCGCTTGATTCGGCAGCTGTTCTGGGCGGTGCAAAATGGTACGACATCAGCCAATACATCCAAAACATCAGCATTTTTCGTGGACGCCAAAACGTATTTCGTGAACAATCTGTTACCCCTGGACGTGCATCGTTCAAAATTTATGACCCAAACTTTTATTTTTCGGTAGTTAACACCGCTAGCCCATATTGGAATGCCACGGACGGTCGACTTTCAATTGCTGTTTCCACTCCGGTACGAATCAGCCGAAACGGCGAATACTTGTTTTACGGTCAAATCACCACATACGACCAAAACATTATGCAACCAAATTACGCAACAGTGGATGTGACCTGTTCAGACGAAATTCAAGTTATGAACAACATCAAACTCAACGCCCAAACTACAACTCAGCAATCATATGGGGACCGCGTAAACGCAGTTCTTGATTCAGCCAACATTCTTAAAGGCGCTGGAGAACGATCAATTTCCACAGGCGTATCCACCATAGGAGCAGTAAGTATTGAAGATGGCGCTGCATTACGCGATTATCTATTGCGCATACAAAACTGTGAATACGGCCGGATGTTTATGTCACGATCTGGAACATTCACCGCCCAAGCCCGAGTGCAAGCCGAAATCACTAACCCACTTGTAACCTTGTCCGATACCGGAACAGGCGTCCCATACCAAACCTTTGACATAGCGAACAGTTAAACCATGCCTGACTACACCATCGGAATTGCCGAACGAATCGCCTCATTGCCAGATTCATTCGCAACCAGCAACTCAGTTAACCGAAATTATTTTCAAGAAACGACGCAATCCGTTGTTAACACCGTAAACGTGGCGATTGCGCCCAGTGCGCCAACCACACTCGATCCAACACCACAAACCACATACGCAACAGCAACCGATAGCACGTCAATAGACACGTTTGGGGTTTCTGAAACTCCCATCGTTATCACTCTTTTGGCTACCGTTGCCGACGCTGGAGCCCTAGCCCAATACCTGCTTCGAGCAAACCCGGCTTACTGGTTTAGCAGCTTGCGCGTCCAACTAAACTCGCTATCCGACGCCAACAAATCAATTATCGCAAACCTAGAAATAGGTACCCAAATTGCAGTAACGAAAACATTCCCTGCCGGCGTAGTGCCATCAACCGTCACCGAATATCTATTCGTAGAAGGCCTTGATCATGAAATAACTGTAGATCAGCACACAGTTACCATTTACACGGGACCAGCAACGACCTACTTGGCTTTCATCCTTGATACATCAACCCTTGACGATTCCACTTATGGGCTCGGCTAAACCACTAACTTAGGAGAAGACATGGCAAAGCAAACTTTTACCACCGGGCAGGTTTTAACCGCAGCTCAAATGACCTCGTTGCAAGCCAACGACTACAACTGGACCGTGAGCGCTCAAACCGCTAACTATGTTTTGGTTGCCGCGAACGCAGGTCAGCACGTCACAATGAACAATGCTGGTGCAACAACCATCACGGTCAATACTTCACTATTCACTGCAGGCGACACGCTTCGAATTACAAACATCGGCGCCGGCACATGCACGATAACGGCTGGAACAGCAACGGTCACTTCGGCAGGTGCTTTGGCGTTAACCCAATGGGCTTCGGGTATTTTGTATTTCACTAGTGCTTCCGCATCGATCTTTTTCCCAGACGCAAAAACAACTAGCGCAGGCCTGGTTTATTTGACTGGAGCAACATTTTCTGGAGCAACAACGGTCAGCCTTCCAACCAGCACATTTACTTCCTCATATCAAAACTACAAAATTATCTATGTGATTTCATCCACCCATGTTGCTGGAACGATTCTGTCATGTCGTTTGAGGGCCGCAGGTGCGGACAGTTCGGCAAACAGTTATTACGGCTCAATGTTTGGTGCTCAAGGCGGAACGACCCAGTACCTTTCAAACAACCCGGCAACGTCTTACCAGTTGCAGTATTTGTCAGCTACTGCTAACCGTGTGGCTGGAGAAGTTGATTTGGTAGCCCCGCAAGAAGCAGTATCCACACGATTCATTGCAAACTGCATCGGAACACAGTTAGGCGATACCGTTTCTTGTGCATCAGTGGGTGGTGCATACTTTGACGCCGCAACCCAATTTGATTCTTTTACCTTAATATCAGGAGCAGGAAACCTTGCAGGAAACTACCGAGTCTATGGATACGCCAATGCCTAAGCCTTTTACTTTTGACGGCGCAGAGTTGCGCGAAATGACAGACGCCGAATATGCCCAGTATATTGTTGACCAATCCAGCGCTGAATTAGAAGTGCAAGACGCAAAAGCAAAAGCAAAAGAAAAGCAAGCAATCCTTAAGCGTTTGGGTTTGACTTCCGAGGAACTAAACGCCCTGCTTTCGTAATGTCATGGCGTCTCAAATTGTGGTTGCTGTCATCACTGGCGGTTTCGCTGTGGTCGTTGCACTCATCAGCAAGATCGGCCGCGAAAATAAGAAAGACCATGGGCAAGTACACCAAACCTTGGGTCGAATAGAACAAAAAATTGACGGACATTTGGAGCACCATAATGAATGAAAAAACCAAAGCAGCACTAGCAAGTTATGCACGTTCAGCCGTTGGCGCACTTGTCGCGGTTTACTCAACTGGAACCATGGACCCGATGAACTATGTGAAAGGCGCTGTTGCAGGGATCATTCCGCCACTGATGCGCTGGGTCAATCCCAACGACAAAGGTTTCGGGCGTGACAGTACCCCACAAGCATAAAGTCATCTTGCCGCGCATCGTCGCGCATTGTAGAGCAGGCGAACTACCAAACAACATGCTGCTAGATGTCAAGCCTTACGGAAAGTTGCTGTACTCGGTCGCTGACTGTTGGCTTGCTTGGCGTGATCGGGCGTTCGCCGAAGGCATCAAAACATTTAAACCAACCAGCGCAAACGACTGCTATCGGTCACTTGCCACCCAGACGATCGCATGGAATGATCGCATGACCACTACGCCCATCGCAGGGGTTAAGCCTCGCGTCTACAAAGGTCAAAATTGGTATCTGAAACCCGGCAAAGCACCAATCGCGCAACCCGGATCATCGCACCACAACTGGGGGATTTCGGTAGATGTAAGCGAAGCATCAGGTGCACGTTTAGAGTTCATGGCCGCAACCGCACTCGACTACGGGTTCAGCTGGGAACTTGACAGCGAGCCATGGCATGTCAATGTGTTTAACGCCGATGTCATACCAGCATTGGTTTTGGAGTGGAAAAAAGCGAAATCCTTGCAATAGCCACCCAGGCTGTCTAGGGTCGATGTACCCGACGAAAGGAATTCAATTATGCAACTAACCGCACCTAAACTCATCGCAGGCTTCATCACTGCTATATGGGGATTTGCGTCGCTCCTAGGGGCTCCTAGCGCCCTTTCAGAGCAACCTAACCCTGTGCCTGTGGCCCGTGATTACATCATTGAGCCGACCACGACGACCACCGAGCCGATTATGGTCATTGACCCATATGCCACCGCCGCCGTCCAGTTTGCCCAATTAGGGATAAACCTCGGCTGGCCTGTCAGCGAATACAACACGCTGGCAAAAATCATTGAGCGCGAAAGCCACGGAAATCCGTCAGCTCATAACGTCACAGACCCGATGGGCGGGTCATACGGCCTACTGCAAATAAATGGCTTTTGGTGCAAAGGCAAACAGTCCTACCTACAAACAAACGGCATCGTCTCAAACTGCAAATCTTTGTTAGACCCTCAAACTAATTTGCGAGCAGGCTTAGTGATCTTTAATAGATCCGGATGGAATCCGTGGGGGACAAAATGAGCGAAGGCGTCGCGTGGAATCAGGGAGAGCTGTCAGAGGAAACTCGATCACTGATCTTGAACATGAATCACCAGATGGCAGTCTTTAATTTGCTTGAGGAAATTGCGCGACCTACACACGCACCGCGCAAATACCGTGACGATCATCTGATCCGCGGACTTCGCACCATGCTCATAGATTTTCAATTAAGTGGTCAAGACGATTATGCCGAGTGTGTTATCTTGGCGATTGAACAACTTGGTGGAAAAGTAAAACCCGACTAACAAAGGAATCCCGACATGAGCGAACAATTTGAGATGTTTCACCCAGCACTTGGCTTAGGTGGATACAAAGAACACATCAAACCTGCAGAGAAACTGCACCGCGTAACCGATTTCGATACAGCGCGAAAGGCTGCAAGATCAGCATCAAAGCGTGGGCCATCACAACGCGACAAAGTACTACTCGCATTACATGACCTTAAGACCGCTACCGATTACGAGCTGGGTGAGCATTGCGGGATACTTCGCTCGAGTGCTGCAAAGCGCCGGCAAGAACTCCAAGAGATGGGTTTGGTAAAAGACTCCAATGAACGTCGCAAAACTGACACAGGCACTCTTGCAATCGTCTGGACGGTCGCCTAATGGCATTTAACTTGACAGATTACGAAACCGTTGAGGATCGCCTAGTTCGCTTTTGGGCTGAACACGGCCCCGGTGCGAGAGTAGAAACAGCCATGATGTCCTACGACGGTGACAGCTGTATATTCCGAGCAGAAATCTATTTTAAAAACAGCGAAACAGTTCCAACCGCAACGGGTTATGCCCATGAGATCAGATCAGATCGTGGCGTGAACGCAACATCGTTTGTCGAGAACTGTGAGACAAGCGCGATTGGTCGCGCATTAGCGAATTGTGGATATGCAACCCATGGCAAGCGTCCTAGCCGTGAGGAAATGTCCAAGGTGTCCCGGGCGGAGTTTATTCCCAACGCAGGTCACGCGTCTCCGACTTCGTCCGGGGCTTCATCCAACAACTATCTGCCAGGTGCATTAGCCACCGATAAACAACGTGGATATATTCGAGCGCTCGGCAAACAACGCGGCCTTGACCCTGAATCGCTGATGCACTTCATCGGCATAGAACTCAAGAACGAAAGCAAGGACGTGGAGACTCTGACAATCCCAGAGGCAAAGCAGATCATTGACGCGTTAAAGCCATGACCTATGTGGCAATGAACATCATCGGAATAATCATTGGTGCATGGCTGACCGCCATCATCATTTGGGGAAGCAGGAACAAATGACAGTTTTAGAAATGATTAGCGCGGTAGAAAAACTGCAAGCAATTTACGACATTCTGAACGATGAGCAGACCGAAGCAAAACAAAAAATCCGTTGGGCTATCAATCATCTTGCAGACAAGATTTGGACTGAGTCAATGTAATGAAAATTGACTCAAAGATCAGCGAAGCAGACTTCAAAGATTTGGTAATTAACGTGGCAAAACGCTATGGCTGGCTAGTTCACCACGATCTGCCGGCACAGAACAGTCGAGGACGCTGGATGACCAATGTTCAAGGTGACGCTGGTTTCCCTGATCTGTTCATGGTGCACCCATTCCAAGGTGGTCGCCCGTTAGTGATTGAACTTAAGGCTGAGAAAGGCAAGTTGACGCCTGGACAAAAGATTTGGTTAAACGCATGTGAATTGGCTGGTTGTCATGCAGCTGTGTGGAAGCCCAGCGACATGGAATACATCCTTTACACTCTCAGCAATCCAAGACTCTAAACAATCGGCTAGTAGCACGACCTAAGCCCATCGCAAGGCAGTTGGTGACACACGGAAACGTGGGTAGACCGACGCGCCTCGAATCATGCAACACGAAATGAAACGGGCAAAGCGTCGGGGCGAGATGTAAACATAATCATCTGAATACAAAGGGAACTGGGTTGGGCAAGCCAGTGGGTGGAGCATTCACACATCTCTTGACCTACAGATGACATACAGTTAACAAACAAAAGAAAGCACACACATGGACCCGACAGCAAACACCACCCACACACACCAACAGCAAGGCGCTTGCGCCGCGCTAGCACAAGCCGAAGGCGCGTGAGATGACACGCGAATACGACACACCCGAATACAAACGAGCACGACGCGACCTACTCGCATCCTCACCAGACTGTCACTGGTGCGGTGGAGTAGCAACCGAAGCGGATCACCTCATTGAGCAAGACGCCGGCGGTGACCATACGACTATGGTCCCATCGTGTAAGTCATGCAACAGTCGACGCGGCGCACAATACGTCAACCGAAAGACAGCACAACGAATGCAATCACGCAAAGTTGCAATGACAAAGAACAAAACAGATTTTTTTAGCACTCCTAACTCAC
>Ga0209500_10002123_pt1 | contig 14415 bp, 13 predicted proteins | sample S_140212_EF_Meta_FD_187323 | JGI IMG/M metagenome (GOLD analysis project Ga0209500, IMG submission 187323) | Freshwater microbial communities from Lake Simoncouche, Canada to study carbon cycling - S_140212_EF_MetaG (SPAdes) (version 2) | ecosystem: Environmental > Aquatic > Freshwater > Lake ... | reverse complement strand
AAGCCGGTGGCGCTGGTCCTGCTCAAGATGAAGATAGATATATAATATTAACAAGTGACCAGAAAGTACTATCGATTGGCCTACGAAAGGAAAAGGTTATAGGGTCTCTTCAGACACTGATGAAAACTGTATCAATTGATTGTAAAATGAATTTTGAAGATAATAAGGATGGCACATATAGATGTCTATCTTTGGGTGATTCAATTGGAGACTTTGCCTATCATCCGATTTTAGAAAAGGATATTAAGGAAACTGAGGCTAGATTCGGAAAAAGAACTGTGGCTCCACCTATGGTTGCAGCTGTAGCTGCGCCAGTAGAATTAACTGCCGCTCCAGAAACGATTCCTGTCGCACCAGAAAGACCCGCTATTAAAAAGCTCACCTATCGTAAGAATAATTATAGATATACAATCAAAATGAAAGGCGATGGCCTACCTGAAGGCTACGTATTGTATGACATAAATGATGTATATGGTGATAAGCCAATTGGATTTATCAAGGCAAGTGAAAAGGGTCTGCCACAAGGAGACATTGTTCCAGTCCCATAAAACGAATTAAAAAATTGACAACTAGCTTCCATTTATTTATAAACAAATGGAAATTAGTATGCTTCTTACAATCACAAAGAAGGAAGATCTTACCGCACTTCACGAGTTTCTTAAGATGACATCGATTCAAACAAAAGTAGTATCACATACTGATAATACAGAACAGCTCGAACCCGATTTGAAAGCCTTTAATTACCTGCCAACGGCTAGTTTCAAGGAATTCTGTGGTGCCGAGCATCTTAATAAACACGGGTATATTTCTCTAGAATCTGCATACAACCTAGTATTAACTTATACAAAACGCAGAAGTCTATATCAGTATCCCCATATTGACATTGATTCACACCTTTCAGACGCTCTCGGTATGACTGAACATAGCCTATTAATTTCGGAACTGATGTCACATCTTAAAAAAATCTTCGTTAAAGCAACCGTCTAATTCTATCTAGAATTTATATATATACTATGACCGCCCCGAATAATTTCATAGTCAAATGTAGTCCTCTGAATTGGCAATTTGTAAAACAATATATTTTCTTTATTTATTAATTCAGGATAAAATACACCAATATTAAGCAATATATCGTCTATATGATTAATTGGATTCATGTATTTTTTCATCGGTTCATATGTTCCATATGCAACTTGATCATTAATTCCACCATAGTGATCTGACCCTTCAGGAATATATAATATATTAGGTTCTATTTTATAATCTAATTTATTATAGGAGAATAAGTCAAGTCTATATGATACTATACAGTCATATTCTATATTATTTGTTTTTATATGCGTATCTAATAAATTAAAGACACGACGTCTATTGTATAACATACATATTAGATTATGCCTGTTTGTATTAGAATCAGGAAATAATGAATACTTTGTGAAGTCAAATTCGGGTATAGGGTCATTCGAGGTCGCAACCGGCTTGTACATTTCACAGAAGGATTCTAAGTCCTCATCAAGCTCAGGGCTATGAGAAAGAAAGAAGTCTGCATCATGTCCCTGAACTATATTTTCCATTATGTTATTATAGTGGTTCCCAAATTTAAAAATGCGTCCTGAAAAGAGAATGGCAATCTTCATTTCATATATCTTGATTTTGAATATTTAGACCACTTATGCTCATATTTTTTTACATATAACTCTACTATGAGAACCTCGAATAATCTCATAGTTAAATAATGGTCTCTGAATCGTCAATTTATGTAATAATAGATTCTCTTTGTTTATTAATTCAGGATTAAATACACCAATATTATGCAATATATTATCTATATTATTAAATGTATTCATATATTGTTTCATTGGTTCGTAAGTGCCATAAGCAACCTGGTCATTAATTCCACCATGCCAATCGAATCCATCAGGGATATATAATATATTGGGTTCTATTTTATAATCTAATTTGCTATATGATAATAGATCAAATCTATATGACACGATACAATCATATTCTATATTATTTATTTTCATATAAGTTTCTAATAAATTGAAGACACGACGCCTATTATATAACATACATGTAATATTACGCATATTTTTAGGAAATTCAGGATAATTTGGATATTGTGTAAAGTCAAATTCAGGTATAGCGTCATTACAAAGAGCAATTGGGCTATAAATCTCACAGAAGGATTCTAAATCCTCATCAAGCTCAGGGCTATGAGAAAGAAAGAAGTCTGCATCATGTCCCTGAACTATATTTTCCATTATGTTATTATAGTGATTCCCAAATCTGAAAATGCGTCCTGAAAAGAGAATGGCAATCTTCATTTTATATATCTTGACTTTGAATATTTAGACCGTTTACGCAGGCAAACTTGTCATCATTCGCTGCTTCACTGTACCCTGTTCAACTAAATGCGGCTCAACCCACAATGCAATGCCACCATTTATTGCAAGTTGATAATTCAGTTCCCAATCCAAGCATTCACTAAACGGAAAGGCGGTTCTACGCATTTTTCTCAGGATATCAACTCTAAAAAGCATGCTATCCGTACAGCGAAATGGGAACTGATGCGGCGGTTTATATACTCCAGTTGCAGCGTAGACTGAATTTGTATGAATATCTATTCTTTCAGCATGTGTTCCAACACCGTCACTCAGACTAACAAAATCCCATGTTTTATCATTTAGAATATTCATAAGTTCATCCATTCGTAATGTAAAATCGCCTCTTAAGAATACATCTGATTCTAGAAATAGCACATGTTTATAATCATGTTCTAGTGCGTGATCAACTCCTATCCAGAAATTCATAACGAGAGAAATCTCACCGAGAGATAGAGCCCGTCCCTTCCAACTGAGATAAGGACAGCCCCTTTTAAGAAAGGGATCATAGAGGTCAAACACCTTCTCATTTAATTGGTCACCCCAAGTCTTTCCAATACAGACAAACTTATCCTTCGGGAGACCTCTATCAATCAAATGCGCCTGTAAACGCTGCCATCTGGAAGGTTCCTTTTCGGGATGGCAGAGTAAATATATTGCATCAATCTTTTCCAATGGCATTGTATATTATCAAACTGCACAGTTTAGACCCCCAAATTAACTATAAACATTTGTTGTAGCTTGCGGCCACGCATCATATGCGGTCGTGCGCAAATTCTCACCAGATAATACATAATCATACATCTGAATTGAAAATAGGTCGTATTGTATAGCACCCGCATCAGTATTTATTAAGAAAAATAGACTTGAACTAGTGTCTGGATTATCTAACTGTCTTGAATTTGCCCAAAATAATTCACTCGACTCCTTCAATTTGCTTGGATCTTTCTGAAGCTCACTTACAGTTGCAGCGCCAACCTTTAGAGACTTTAGTGTTGTAATGTCATTTTCAGTTCCTCTTATTGCTTTCAAAGTGATTATATATGTTTGGTTGAGACCAACTGTAGGGCCATTTGTTGTGAGACTTGGAGTTGTTACACCATATGCATTCGTTCCACCCGTCGGATTCATCAAACCTCCAACATTTACTGTGGCCTTATTTCCTCCTATACCAGTTACAAAGATTGTAGGATAATCAATATTTGGATATGATGCCCAGAGAATAAAGGGTCGGGTTCTTATTCCATTTCCAGGTAGAGTCGTAAAGCGAACCATGTATGTCATCGTCATAAATGAATATATCTTTATTAGAAACTGTGACCAAATTGCTGACCCGCTCCTAAATGCCATAAAACTCTTACGCAATGTGAATTTATTCTTATCTCTGCTTGTGCCAACAAATTCGGGTGTTGCACCCGTAGCACCATATGTAGCCCATTTCATTTTGTGCGACCCGAGACGCTTATCGCAAAACGGGAAGTCACAATTATAGTTTGCAAAATTCTGTCTGGTCTCAAATGAAATCATGGGTGCATATGGGTCTTGTAGTAGAAATAGAGACTCTCTAGAAAATGTAGATAAGCTAAATACACAGGGATTCATTGAATTTAAACTGCGACAATCCCAGCTATAAGAATTACCCCCCTTTTTTAAACATTCTCCGTTCGGATAATAAATTCCATTCAATCCCTGTTCACATTCATCTTTATTGTATATACGAATACCCCCATTACTATTTGGTCTTCCATAACAACCACATGATTCGAGTGCAGAGTTTGTTGAAACTCCACTGAACTGTATCAAAAAATTATTACCACCTCCAACATAGTATCCAGTTAATATATTATTAGTATTCACAGTCCATGGACTTGACGAATTATCGAGAGGATTACCAATACTCATACTTGGTAGCTGATACGCTGAAAATTCAGTTGCAGTCTTTGTACCACTTCCTGTATATACATTTTTCATTGGTGCATCCTTTAATAAAACAAAGCCTGAATCTGCTGTAACATTTAATTTGATTGGTATCTGAGAAGGCGCCTTATACCTTGTAAAAAATACAAAGGATGCACCAGATGAAATAGTTCCAGGTATATTATTCGTGTTTTGTAGACTTGGAATCTGAGAACGAATGCGACGACCTAAAAATGTGGTATTGTATGTTGATCCTGGACTTGTTATATTATTGTCACGTGTAAACCAAAACACCTCAACATTATTAATATCTCCTAAGAGTGGTGTCTTCTTATCATCAAGCGATATGCCATAGAATTGTGCCATAGCTTCTTCCTGTTCGCGACGATCCGTCGATTTAGTGCTTGATGCTAGAGAGTTAATCGCAGTATTTACTTCCTGCCATGTATTATAGGAATTCCATGAATCTATATTTGATGAGCTTGGATACATGCTGCCCGTTGCCTGTCCTCCTGCACGCTTGAATGCAACCTGCAAACAGTTCAAAACGAAGGGTCCAGTTGATGATGGCTGAATCTCGGCGCAGAAATCATATTCGTCCAATGAGCCTTTCGTAAAACACAGGTCATTCGCCGCCGCCTTCAATCCAGCATTTGCAGCTGAGGCTGCATTGTCTGCAACATTTTTAAACTCTCTTAGAGCGTCGCCGACGGCTAACTTACCCGTCTTAAGAGCGGTCTCATTCATTGAATTCGCGGCCCTCTGTTGATAAACACTGTATGATTGTGCCTGTGTCAAAGTATCCAAATAGTTCGTCTCACTTCCGCTTTTTAAAGCAGCTATTAAAGTGCCCTTGTCAGAACATACTTGTTGCGCCTTTGATATGAGACAGTCGCGGGGAAGAGTGCCATTTTCCAATGGATCACAGACCTGTCTGTTTGCAACATAGGCGGCATACGCCGGAGAGTCTCTTGGTGGAGGAGGCGCTGCTACAGGGCAATTATTTGAAGAGATGACAATACTGTTTGCCGAGCATGTCAATGTAGGATCATTCGGATATGCTGCAGCAGATCCTGAAATTGGAATACCCCTCTTTGACGTCTTACAGAATCCACAACGATTTGTGTATTTAGGGTCACTCAAATCTTCACAGGATTTCACCTGATTACAGATTGCAGTGTGATACTTTTTCTTGGCTGCCTGAAGATCCCATGTCCATGTTCCATTAGCACTTGTTTGAAATGGACCATTGATTGTGCCGTATGCACCGCGACCTTGATCAGGATTATTATTGTTATAGACCCATCCACACCGAAGGCGACTTCGTTCATTAATATTTGCAGCAAGTGCGCTTAGATGTGCAAACTGATCGGCTTCGCCTGAACCAAGTGCCTCACATGCGGTTTGTCTTTCAGTCAGTAAATTATTTGATAATGAATTATTTGGTAATAGAAACTTATCCTTCAATGTTGCCTCTTTACGATTGATTTTGGGTATTGTGGTATTATCCCACAACTTAACTGAGCCATTTATATCTGTCCCCATATAGGTTGTTGTTGGGCTTTCAAGAGGAATATCTCTATCACCTGCACTATAGATAGCATTGGGTCGTTTATCGCCATAGTAGTAACGAAGTTCTTCATGACCCGCTTTCTCTGTGGGCGTAACAGTAAATGGTTCCAATAACCCTTTGAACATTTTTCCGAACATTCCCTATCTAAATTATATAGTAAAAATATCTTTGAGATAATTTTACTAGATTTATAAAGGGGCCGGACAGCATATGCCTTACAAGTTCCATCCAGGACCAGGACCACGAACTGGACCAGAACTAGATGCACCACCTGTAGCTGCTGCAGGTGGGTCTCCAATATATAGATATTTAACCACACCAGCAAACGGCTGTTTACCACCCTGTCCAGATGCAAAAACAGGTACATTCAAGGGTCCAGTAAATGAATTGTCAAAACTCCATTCATCTTTTCCAGGCACCTGTTGATTTCTGTAGAGTGTAACATTGTTTATAGCTGCCGTCTGGTCTAGTGCACCAGATAATTTTACATTCATAATCCTATCTGTCTTAGAATATGAAACGTCGACATTTAAATCGCTATTTTTCGTAATAGGATTTGATGTCCATACTACACTAGAACCTGCTGGAGGTCTGCCGCCACTATTTACAGTAATTCTAACTACGCCTTGATTATTCACACGGGCAATCTCAAAATTTAATGTTCTGAAATCTAAATCATTCCAGAAGGTACATTCTGGGCGAGCATTACTTCCATTATTAAAACTTGTCGTGTAACTAAATTCAATACATGATTGAGACTTATCCTTGCCGTTACCTGCGCCAGACCAGTTACCTGATGGTATTTCATTGCATGCAGGATTACAGAATGAGCCACCGCCCCACCAAGTATTTTCTTTCGGCCAATCTTTTAAGCCAAGAGTTGCAGCCATTATAAAATTATTGAAATTTATAGGTGTGCTCTTTTTATAGACCATTGGATTATCTCCATTGCTTCTTGATATATCAAGTGGGCTAGATACAATAGGGTTGGCATAATCTCTGCGTGGGCCATAGTTTATAACACCAGTGCTTGTTGTATCGCTGCTATAGTTAGATGTATATGTATTACGGGCTCGAGGAGTTGCACCATAGCACTGCACAATAGCGGCGGCCTTATTCGGATCTTCAGGTGGAGCCGGATTATTAGCAGTAGAATGAATTGACGCCATAGCCGCCTTTACTCCTGCAACACCACCTCTAGCTTTCCAATATGCCATATTTGGAGTATTATCTGTGCCATTAGGATTCTTCGGCGACATTGTGCCGTTTCTCGTACAGAATTTCTTCTCATTTATCTTAGTTGTAGGTTCTGAGCTCGTGTTAAATAAGCTCCATGCAGATGAAAAGAGCGATGTACCATATGTAGATTCAAGTGTATTGTTTTGCCCATTGTTATCCCATAGATATGTAATACACTCGGACGAAAGCGGCCCCGTCTCCTTTGTCGGAATATCACACGGTGTTGATATCGATTTTCCTGTACAAAACACACTTGCATCTGACCACTGTTCTATGGTAGCCTTACTTCCATCTGGTTTTATTCCAGTAGAAGTTAATACTGCCATAGCATACACTTTATCGGCAATTTGATTTAACTTTAATGCTACACCGTTATCATAAAGCAATTTGCTCGTTTCAGCATTAGATTTAGGATATCCCTTACCCATTTCTGTGCAGCCATTTGCTAAATAGATGTTTTGTGCGCATTCTAGTGAATATGAACCTGGCCCTGTTCCCTTTTTGTAACACGGGTCACTATTCAAGAATTCAGATGCGGCCTGTTTAGTTATAAAGGGTGACGTTTTACAGATAGTTGCCTCCTGACTTCCTTGATCGGCGAATGTAAAGGGGTATCTTGTTGCCAATGTCATTCTAGACTTACTATATCCAGGTTCCATCTTTGTAACATCGATCCCATTCAACTTAACACTTGCAGTTGCACGCGGCTTTCTACCAGTCTCAGAATCAGATAAAATAAGGCGATAAAAGTCGATTTGAAAATAGCCAGTATCAGTTGTATCTACTGCATTAGGTGAGGCTAAATAGCCAGCTATAAATGCTGGAGCTGGCATCTCATATTCACTTACTGAGCTCTGAAAAGTCCATAGCCTATCACCCTGTCTATCAGGCCTGTATCCAGGCTGGCCTGCGCCCTCTCTCATTTTATAGACTCCAGTGTTAAATATGATTGCATCATTTATAGAATATATCTTAGTGTCATCGTATGGTTCTGGTGCAGGAATGCCTTCAAGGACGAGTGTTAAAGATGTCAAGCCGCTTTGATTGGGTATTTGGAAGGTAGATGGATTTGTGCTAGATAATCGTCGGTTGATGCCATTAAAGTTAATATTTCCAGAACCAATCAAATACAGAGTTCCTGCTGACGACGATTTACTAGCTGTATCTAAGAGTAAGTAATTTCCCTCACTGTCATAGCATTGTGAGCAGCTCTCTGGATTATCAAATGTTGTATTTTTCTCACATTTTATCTGATTTGTCATGCGGATACATTCGGCCTTATTTGAAACCATACGATTCGCCGGACATGATCCAATCGTCGGGTCATACGATTTAATGAAGCTGCCCGAAGGGATTGGTTTCTCCCCATAATACTTTTTATCTTCATCTGTTAAGACAAGACCACCAGTAGAGGGCTTGTTTTCAGAATTTGTGCCAATATCCAAACATATACCACAATCCTTTGCAAAACTCGCATCATCGAAAGCGCTGCAATCTGCAACCTTCACTTTCTCACATTTATCTATCACTGCAAATAGGCCTGACCGATTTTCTTCAAGAGGATATGGGTTATCAATCGTGCTAATTACCTTATCACGGTTATCCATTGTAGTTGAAACATTTCCAAATAAAGCACGGGTATCTCCACCCAAAGCACCCTCATGCTTTCTAACAGCCAATGCAGCACCAACATTGTTGTATTTTTGCTCCATCATCTTATTGAAATTTGAATGCATTGTATCCTCATTTGTTCCAAATCCCTCCTTTATGAAACTCTGTAGAACAAATAATAAAATGAACATTAATAAAGTTGTCCCAAGCAAGTAAAGTGCTTGCATTCTAATGTTAAGTCTTAAAATTAGAATGGGGCTAGAATGACGAATCTATTCGTCGGGGCCTTTAACCTGGACTACAAGTACTCCAGGGTAGGCAACAAGTAGTGAAATCATTACACATAATAGTAGCAGTCGCCATGCGACTGCACACAATTAAAAGTACTTAATTCGGTACTTGGCCTTATAGATTATCTGGACGTAAAAGACTTGTTGAGTCGTAATCCCTCGTTACGATTCGGAATATCAGCTGCGTCTGGTGACTTAAATTAATGAGTTTCCCACCCGTGAAATTAAACGTCTTTAAGAAAGTTGATAGAGTAGTATTGTTAGTCGCAAGACCAAACGGTGCAGCTGACGTTGAACCCGTCGTTGGATCACCGAATTTACTGCGAACTATAATATATTTGGCATATCCTACATTATTATATTCAGCACCTGTCGTCGTTGCGGTCGAGACTACCATTAATCCACTTACGTCCTGCAAATAGTTCAAGAAATCCGTCTGAGCCGCCGTCGGATTTGAGATGCCTGTAAGCCCTCTAATCTGAATTCTGTCACCTGCAGATACCTGATAACGACTGAACCACTTCCTGCAGTCAATCCAAATATATTCTCCAGTAGAATCCCTGTAACTGGTTCCTGGTGCAACGCTTGGTGCGCCACCATTGTACGTTGTAATATCGGCCGTTATACTTAGCGGTGCTCCATAAATATCTAGAGTATCAAGACTGGAATTAATTAAATTACCATTCGGCTGCTGGAGTCTGATACTGAGCTTTGTTAAGGCTGCAAGCGGTGTGGGTGAATACACACGCTGGCACTTCATATGTTTCGGAATATATGACGTAAATCCCATTGAATCAGTATTATCTGTCCAATTTGCATCATACTGCAGTATGCCAAATGCACTATCCATTGTCTCACTTGTTCCAAAATTATTTGTGTCTAATTCACTAACATTCAAGGTGATAAATGGATAACCAAAGATATTCTTATCAAATGTTGTATTATATGTTGAACCATCTGTTTTTCTAAGAATGATATCTGTATTCTCAATAGGCATAACTGCCTTGACAAACTCGATTTTCACGATATTGCGAAAGCGGGCCGTCGCCTTAGGCATAATACTGACTCCATTCGTCGGATTGCCAGAATACAGATTGACACTGAAATTAAAACGATTTTCACCATTATCCATTTCCCACTTTCTATCAGCACTATAAACCGATAAATTGTATTCAGTCTCCTTGTATGTCTGTATATCCTGCTGCTTAATGAGTAAATCCTGTTGAAGAGTGCCTCGCTGACCATCCCTAGAAAGGCTGATACCCGGAGGGGGTCCAGCAAGCGTAGGGTTCATATCGGCACGACCGGACACCACTAAATCAAGCGGAGTATCAAACATGGTTCTAGGGTCAGGGCGCTCCTGAACTGCATAAATGGGTGTACCAGCTGATGCAGACCGCTTGGCTATCTCGGCATCTGCCTGAGCGTTCATTTCAGCACCTCGCCGCTTCTTAGCTTCCTCAAAGAGGTCAAGAGCACTTATTGAATCATCCTCCTTCAACTGAATCGGCTGAACATAATCTGGAATACTGGGTCGGGGAGCCTCCAGAGTTCGCTGGCGATCCTGCTGAAGCTGCTCGTAACGATTCGATGTCTCCTGAAACATCTGAGGCGTGGCCGTTGCAAGGGCCGTCTGGCGCTGTAAATATGCATTGAACTCTGTCGCCGTTGAAGTCAATACCTGTTTGTTAAGCGTTGGAACTTGCTGGTTCGGGGCTTGCTGAAATACCTCACTCATATAATGCTCTAAAGCTCTCCCAAGATGTGATGACTGTTTATCATTTAACTGAGCACCCATTCGCTGTTGGAAATTTTTAGTTAGCATGCCGTATAACATTTGCTCATTCTGTTCGCTGAAGAACTGCCTACGATTCTGCTGCATCGGATCCATTTCACTCTACTGATACCATTAGAAGAGAGATATGAATGTATCCACGCATTAAATTAGTTATTAGGTGCAAATAACCACCTTCTTAATTCTAACATATCGCTGTCTCTTGGAGCTCTTTTGCAAAACTTTCTGAAATCATCACCTTCCAACATGCGAATTAAGAAATACAGACAATAGACTCCACATTCAGTATCGCCATATTGGAACCGTCTGGCATTGTATTGAAGTTTCATAGTCGGGTCCTGTAAGGTAAGCGATCTTAAGAATCGAGCAATCTGTGGCGGCGGTTTGAATCCGTAGGAGTCAAAATAGTAACTCTTATGACCGGGAATATCTGTAAAACTCGCAATCCAGTGACTGCCCCCTTTATCACTCGGATCCAAATTATAGATGAATCCTAAGTGGGTCTTACCCTGCTTTGTCAATGTATCAAGCCGAAGTTTGCAGATGCTATCCTCCAGACACTCCTTTTTTTCAAGAGCACCCTTTTTATATGGGTTTGGTGCAGAAAAGTCGATTGGATTCGCACCGAAAAACTTGAATGTTGGATAGACTTCTTCATATTGTTTCATCACATCTATGAGATTCAAACTGTCTAACCACTCATCCGGGTCTTCATTCCAACTATCGGGCATACTTGGACGAAAATAGCTTTTCATAAGCTTAGTCTTTTCATCGGTACTCATTGATGATTTTTCTATCCAACACCTCTCTGTTTTACACCTTGTACGGCGTGTCATCCAATGACGAAGATGCCGATCATCTAATTCAGAAGGTGCACCCATTATTTTTCCAAGCTTTTTCACAAGGTCCGGTGTTAAACACTCACCATCAGTATGCTTTAATCTAGGATGACAGACTCTTGGACCTGGAGCTATAATACGCCGTTTTCTTGTTTTAGCCATAATGGCTACTACTAATTATTAGAAAATATATTTTTATAAATAGATAATGGCTGATGCTACCCAAGGTTCCATATTGATTACAGTAATAGGGGTTAGCGAAATAGTTTTAATTTTAGCATGCTTATATTTATTTCCACAACTTGTTGGAAATCCAGATAATACAAATGATTTAGAGAAAGATCTTGTACCAAATGTATATTATATAGCTCTAATTGTGTCAATTCATACTCTTTTATGGTACATCTATTTTAAAATGTTTATACAAGATTCAAAGAGTATAGATCTGTATTATCTCCTAGCAACATCAGCATCACTGTTTATATCTCTTACGGCCCTTGCTGCATCTTTAATATTCAAAAAATAAGTTATTCATTGAGAATAGATGAGTGATTCTTGTAATCCTAAATTTAAAATATACGATTTCAGAATATACTCTTTACTAATACCGGCTGTATTAATTCTTTTTGCTTTAGAGTGTATATATGTATTTATGATAGTGCCATCAAACATTGGACGCGCAGTTGATACACAAGGACCATTAAAGCAAATGTCAGATGGGCTCTCTCAAATGATGAAAACTAAATCTTAGGAGGTTCTGTTATCTAAAATAAATAATTTCTAATTAGTAAGCAATGGCAGATAGTGGATCAAAAGATACCTCATTTAAAACTACAGTCATAGGCGGTATTGAACTAGTTTTAATTATAGTGTGTGGATATTTACTTTCAAGAGTCAATAAGGGTGACATATTAAAAACCCTTTTGCCTGTCAGTGCAGTATTAATTATTATTATTATACTTCATACTATTTTATGGTATCTATATTCTACGTATAATCCTCTAAGCATGAATTTATATTATTTAATATCGACCTCCTTTTCTGTAATTATATCCCTTACGGCACTATCCATTTCACTGATTAATCAATCTTAACTTTATACAATTCTAATACATGATGTTGAATACGCGACTTTCCTGTCCATATGTCTTTATTTGTCATTTGGAGAGAAATACCATTCAATTTAACTACAGCACGAATGAAGTCTCCCGGCTTTATTGATTTACTCGAAAGAACTGATTTACCCGATTCTGTATAAAATGTCAATAATTTAGGATCATTTGATAAAAATAGGGTTATTCTACGAGATTTTAACCATGGCTGCAATCCATAAATATCAGATAGTTCGGACCCTTCTAGCCAGCTGGCTGCATTCTCTAAAATATACGTATTTGCCAATTTTTGGAATTGCTCTAACTTATTTAAAAATAGCCTCTCTCCAGTCTCTTCTAAGATCAATTGATTTCGTTCCCAATCAATCTGAACAATACGAAGTGGCTCTAAATTTAGAATAAGGGAATTAAATTTCAACGGGGATTCTTCATATCCGAACTGAATTGTTTTTCGGAATGCTCCTACGCGTGTTGGTCCCCATTTAACATTATTTGGATCAAATCTAGATATTGGTATTGCAATCTCCATTCCCCCTATTGGTTCATATGAAATGAACATTAAGTGGTTTGCGGCACCTAGAGGTCTGTAATATGATAAATCTTAGTATGGGCATTGTTTGGAGATGTCAGGATTATGGTCTATCAAAAGAGGCCGTTCATAAACGTCTCGAACAAGTAGCCTTTCAAAGAGGGGTATGTCTTAATATAATCAGACGACGTTGGCATCTTGATTCAAAGGTTTCAGATGAACAGGCGCAATCTGAAGAACTCAGAAAGGATGGTCTCCCCTATGAAACATCGCTCATTCATAATGGATTCTCTATTGCAAGAATGAGTCTTCAAGATAGACATTATATAAGATCAATCGTTGAATCTTTGGGTGAAAATGCCCACGTCTTGCGTGGTGAGCGTATCCTAGTGCTTTATGAAGCAGACCTTCTCAGTACTGAGTCCGTCCTATTGATACAGCGTCTTCTAGAAATGCACAGTGAATCTGGAAATATTACAATTTGGTGCAGTGTTCGTGAGTCTATTCCGTTTAAATTGCGGGACTGGTTTCTTGATATCCCCATACCGCTCAAATTTCCCCAACTTCATCCATGGGCAGCAGTTATTTGGGATTGGATTGAACGAACCCGTGCCCTCAAAGCCCCTAGTTTGAATCACGTTGAGGCAATACGGAATACAATTTACGCAATTCTTCAAAGAAATATACGGTGGTTTGATATTCATCAGATATTCCTCGATATAGTTTTAGAGCATAATTCAGAATTCGGGCCTAAATTGACAGAGAAGATTCTAGAGTGTCTCGCTAATTCTCCAAATACTGCAACAGGGCATACTCTGACTTCCTACAGAATTCCTATTGCTTGGGAGACACTCTTTGTCTCAATGTATAATATTTTAGTTGGGACTAAATGTGACTAATAAGTAGCAATGCCTCCGGCATTTTGGAAAGAACCTTTTTTAGACATGGCCTCCTCAGTGTGGGCGATGCCTGAAGAACATTGGATCGACGATTCACCGAAACTCTCAGACACCGAAATGCTAGAAACACAGGCTGCGACAGGCTCGGATATTGATGAGATAAATTTCAGGGCAGATATGATTGCAAAATGGAAAACCAAAGGGTCCGATGTTAAACTAAAAGTCCG
>Ga0209500_10002122_pt1 | contig 14416 bp, 7 predicted proteins | sample S_140212_EF_Meta_FD_187323 | JGI IMG/M metagenome (GOLD analysis project Ga0209500, IMG submission 187323) | Freshwater microbial communities from Lake Simoncouche, Canada to study carbon cycling - S_140212_EF_MetaG (SPAdes) (version 2) | ecosystem: Environmental > Aquatic > Freshwater > Lake ... | reverse complement strand
TTTTTGTGGGCATAGATACAGGCTTTCGTGGCGGCAGGGGTTGCATCGGGTAGGGCGGCGATTGCCATCGCCGCCGTTCGAGCCCGTTTGCTGGAAGTCGCCGGCACTTAGCTAGCCCAATGGCCTCCAATGTCCGTCCGCGAACGGACGTGATGGCAATCACGTCCCTACCTTTTCCGTCACCCGCCACCCGCCACCTATAGAGTTGTTGCTTGATGCCTCTGCTTCGCAGCGTGCCAGCCTGCCAGCAGTTCCCCGCGTGGCTCCGCCACGCCTCACTTCACCGCTTTCACAATCTCCTCGGCAATCGCGGCCATGCCGCGGTCACCCGGATGATTGGCCACGCCGGCATGTTTATACGGGCGTTCGGAGCGGGCGTAGTTCTTCTCGTCCTTGGAAAGGGCGCTGATGTCGACGAACGTACCGCCGACCGCTTCGCAGGCTTTGCGCATCGCGCTGTCCTTGGCCTCGTTCGCCCAGAAGCTGCTGCGGACGATGACGGCGGCCTTGGGGTTAGCCTTGAGGGTCTTCAGCAGGGCGGTGACCTGTTCCTGATACTTGGCCTGTGCTTCCGAAGTCTTCAGCGCGGCCACGTTTTCGCCGATGCACAGGATGACGAGGTCGGCCTTGAAGGCGGCGGCTTCGGCGAACTTGCCGGCGATGTCGTAGCCGACATGGTTACGTTCGAAGTCAGCGACGTTCTTGACCATGATCACTGGCGTCGCACCTTGCTTGTTGGCGAGGGCTTTCGTCACTAGGTGGACGTAATCCTTGTCTAACGAGGTCGCGGCCATGCCCCAGTTGCCGTGCCAGTCGATATCGGCCTTGGGGCCGTGACTCGTGAGACTATTACCGACGAAGAGGATCTTCTGCGGGACCAGCGTTTCGGCCGTTGCCGTCGAAGCGAAGCTGAGGAGTGCGAATACGAGTCGAAGCATATGAGCAGGCGGCTTACTGCTTCCAGGTGGTCTTGAGCGAGGCCCAGACTTTCCCGATCAAGAAGACGCAGGCGGCGAGGACGACGACATGGCCGACGGTCCAATACCATTGCACCTTCGGGTCGGCAGCATGCAAGAGCCCGAAGATACAGAACGCGCCGGCCGCCGATAGGAATAGCATCCGCACGACGAGCAGAAAAAGGAGCATGAACTTCACGGGTGCAAGTTGGGTTGCTCGCTCAGCCCCGTCAAGGAAGCGTCATGGGCTATCATCCGGTCACCTTTTGAGTTCGGCATCTTCCCGCCACCTGCCACTCGAGGTTGGCACCCGCCATCCGAAACGATTCAAACACTCAAAGGGAAACCGGAAACCGGAAAAATTGCTTCGGTCATAGGTAGGGCTGATCACCCTTGATCAGCCGCGGTTGAGCGAGGGCGCTCAACCCTACCCGATGTATCTTCCAGCCACCCGCCACCTGGGGCTGCCACCCGCCACCCGAAGCGCTGTCTCTTACTTTTGCACTTTTGCACGCGGCTCCGCCGCAGTTGCACCTTTGCACGGTCTCTTGTCTCCCTGGCCAACTGGCCCACTGATCAACGGGTCAACTTTACTTCAACGTCATCGTCACCCGCCGTAGGTCCATCACGCTCTTGCCAGGAATATCGGTGGCACGGAGCTTCAGTTCGCCATTGCCGGGTTCTAGCCTGATTTCGCCGAGGGTCATGCTGCGGAAGGGCTTCATGGTCGATTCCCCGTGCACGCTGCGCGGGACGATGTCTTGGTCGGTGATCAAGGCGGGATCCCAAGCCTCGGTGACCTGACCTTTGAGCAGGGTGCCTTCGAAGGAGAGTTCCAGCTTCGATCCGACGTCGTCCTTAGGGCAGGTGTAGTCGAGCGTCACGACGTAGGTGCCGGCGGTGACGACCTCAACGTTCCAGACGGCGGCGTCGCCGGGCTTGGTCCAATTGACGAAGTAAGAGGAGTTGGGCGCTTTGGAGCTGCGACGCATCTCGCCGCGCGGTTCGCCGTCGCGAGCGGGGAGCATGGTAATCGGGAATTCGCGATAGCCGACAGAGAGGGGTCGCGGGTCGACCGCGTTGCCAGGGCCGTTGCCGCCCTTGCCCTTACCTTTACCTCCCGCGGGGATCGCAATGCCGAGTTCCTTGCGCCAGGCGACGACCGCGGCCATCAGTTCCTTGGCGAGTTCGGGCTGCTTCGCCTGGATTGGGGTAGTCTGGCCCGGGTCGACAATCATGTCGAAAAGGTTGCCGGCGTTGTCGAGGCGGTGCGTCTGCGTGCGCACGCTGACGTTGTTGGCCCAAGAGTTGAAAATGTATCGCGGCGCCCAATCAGCGTCGGTGCCCTTGCTCAGCAACGGTGAGAGATCACGGCCATCCAGCGGCTTGTCGCCGATCCGTTTCACGCCGGCGAGTGCTTGGAGGGTCGGGCTGAGGTCGATGGCGCCGGCGATGGGCTTCACCTGCGTCCCAGCGGCGATTTTTCCGGGCCAGCGGATGAAGAGCGGCGAGTGGACGCCGCCTTCGTCGGTCGAAGCCTTAGTGCCTTTCATGCCGCCATTCCAGCGATGGCCGTTCGGGCCGTTATCCGAGAAGTAGACGACGATGGTGTCGTTTTCGAGATTCAGTTCCTTGAGCTTAGCGAGGATCCGCCCGACGTTGCGGTCTTGGTTCTCGACCATTGCCAACGCGCAGCGTGTTTCGTCGGGAATTTCAGACTTCGCATCGGTGGCGGTCTGGGAGATGGGCTTGTCCTTGAAGCGCTTCCAGTCCTCCGGTGGCACGGAGAAGGGTGAGTGCGGCGTGGTGAAGGGCACATAACACAGGAAGGGCTTGGCCTTGTTGCGATCGATGAACTGCAGCGCCTTTTCGGTCAGGACGTCGACGATGTAACCTTTGGAGGATTTCATGACGCCGTTATGCTCGAGAGGGGCGTCGAAATATTCGCCCCAGTGTCCGGAGGTGTAGCCCCAGAAGGTATCGAAGCCGCGGGCGAGCGGGTGGTAAGGCCACTGGCTACCATTGTGCCACTTTCCAAAAATGCCCGTAACATACCCGGCGGCCTTGAAGGAGTCGGCGAAGGTCTTCTCATCTAGGTTCATGCGCTCCTGGCCGGTGGAGACGCCGTACACGCCGAGGCGACGGTGGTAGCGGCCGGTCAGGAACTCAGAGCGGGTGGGGGAGCAGACCGGCTGCACGAAGAAGCGGTCGAAGTGTGCGCCAGCCTTGGCGAGGGAATCGATGTTCGGCGTCGCGAGCTGGTTATTGCCATTGAAAGAGTAATCGCCCCAGCCGGCGTCGTCGGCGAGCAGTACGACCACGTTGGGCTGCGTCGCGGCGGTCAGCCGATAAACGATGAGGAGCAGGCAAGCGAGGGCGAGGCGCATGGGGATGTCCGAGGACTAGAGGGCCGGAGGACAGGAGGCAAGGAGGGTAAGAAGCAAAGAGGGCAGAATGGAGGAGACGATGGCTGAATCGAGGGCAGCACGATGGGGTCTGACTTCGTTCGGAATCCTGAACGTGTCTGACCCCATTATCGGCCCCCTCGAGTCCTCAGGTCCTCCGGCCCTCCAGTTATGCCCCCAGCCAATCATCCGGTCCCCCTATGCTGCCCCCTTTGAGTCCTGCTTTTTCTTGCCAACTGGCCAACTGGTCAACCGGTCAACTAGTCTGCCTTGTTCTGATCCACCGAGCCTCTGAGCCTCTGGGCCTCTAGTGTGGCGCCTTCGCCACGCTTACTTCTTGAACCACGCGTTCTCCTTATCGCCGCCGCTCAGGACGTAGGCCACGAGGTCGAGGATCTCTGCCTGCGTGAGCATGTTCAAGAGCATGGGCGGCATCGGGGAGATCTTGCTCAGTTCGATGCTCTTCACTTCCTTGCGGTCGATGGAGACCTGCTGGGATGGGTCCGAAAGGTCGGTGTTGATGCTGACGCGGTCGCCGTTGAGGTTGACGACGACACCGCTGAAGGTCTCGCCGTTGTTCTTGGTGACGATGACGGGCGCGAACTGCTCGTTGATGACCTTGCTCGGGTTGATGATCTGGTCGAGGAAGTCATGCGGGCTGTAGCGGCCGCCGGCGAGCGTCAGGTCCGGTCCCGTCATGCCGCCGGCGTTGCCGAAGCGGTGGCAGGTGAAGCAGGCGGCGGCGCTGAAGACCTTCTTGCCTTGGTCGAAGTCGCGCGCCTTGAGGCCGGTCTGGGTCGCGGCGCTGAGTTCCTCAAGTGTCCAGTTCTTGGGCGTGCGGCCGGCGAACATGGCGCCGACGTTTTCGTAGGCGGTCTTCACGGGCGGGTTCTTGGCGAGCGCGATGAGCTTGTCGTTCTGCGTCAGCTCCTCCGGCGTGAAGGTCGCGAGGCTGTCGTTACGGATGAACTCGACGAACTTTCCAAAGCTGGAGCCGCCGCGATAGCTGGCGGCCTTGACGAACCAGTTGAGCTGGGCTTCGCGCAGGGCCGGCGTCCAGCCGGTCTTGAGCATACGCACGCTGCGCATGACCTCGAGCTCGGGTTCTTGGCTGCCAGCGTTGGCGACAAAGGCCATGGCCTTTCCGGCGAGGGTCGGCGACTGGAGGTGGCCGAGGGTCTCGACCAGGAGCCAGTTGAGGCCGAAGTCGGCCGAAGGATAGGCGCCATCGTATTGGGCGACGATCGCAGCGACGCCGGCGGCGTCGGGGTTACCGAAGCGGTGCAGGATGATCTCGGTTAGGCGCACGTGCAGGAGTTTCTGCTCCAGGGTGAGCTGGCTGAAATCGTCGGCGCGCAGGGCGGCGAGCAGGCGGTCGCGCAGCGCGGCTTCCGCGGCGGTCGGCGCGGCGGTCGTCGGCGCGATGCCGGTGCGCGGGTCCGGCTTGGCGGCACGCTCGGTGTGGTAAGGGCACTTAGCGGCTTGGCGGGCCAGCGCGAGCAGGGCCTCCAGGCGGGCGGTGGCGTTCTTCTCGCCGAAGGCGCGTTCGCTCCAGCTGGCGTAAGGCTGGTGCTCGAGCACGACGCGCGCGGCGAAGCGCAGCCAGCGGTCGGACGAGGAGAGGTAGGGCCAGGCGGCGTCCGCGGCCTTGGGGTCCTGCTTGCCGTGGAACTGCTCGAGGGCCTTGCGGGCGGCGACTTCGGCGGAAGGGGCTTCAGGCTGATACTTGATCGTGTCCGTAGATTCCTTGCCGGCGTAGGTCACGCGGTAGAGTCCGGACTGCACCTTGCGGCCGCCGATGGCGAAGTACATCGCGCCGTCCTGCGGGTGGATCAGGAGGTCGGTGACGGGCAACGGAGAGCCGCCGATGAAGTCGGTCTTGGTGCCGGCGTAGCTCGCGCCCTTGGCCTTGAGGTCGATGGCGTAGATTTTGCCCCAGCTCCAATCGAGGATGAAGAGCGACTCTTGATACTTGGCCGGGAACTTCGCGCCGTAGCCGAAGGCGATGCCAGTGGGTGAACCGGGGCCGATATTCACGGTGGCAGGCAGGTTGTCCGGATAGAACTCGGGATACTTGCCCGCGCCGTTGCGCCAGCCGTACTCGCCGCCGCTGACGACATGGTTCACGCGGGTCGGGCGATACCAAGAGGTGTTGAAGTCGTACTCCATGTCGGCGTCGTACGTGAACAGGTCGCCGGAGCGATTGATGGCGCCGCCGTAGATATTGCGGAAACCGCTCGCGAAGGTCTCGAAGGTCTTCCCGTCCTTGCTGATGCGGTAGACGATGCCGCCTGGAGCGAGCACGTGGCGATTATGGCCGCGGCCGTCCGGCATGCGGGGCAGGAGATGGTCATCGCCCCAGAGCGGCGCAACGGGCGAGGTGGCGGCGGTCTCGGTCTTCACGGCGTTGTTGCCGCTGATGAGGTAGAAGCCCTGCTGGTCCTGCGTCACGAGTACCTTGTGCACGCCGTGGTCGCCGCCGGATTCAATCGCGCGGAGGAGCTCGACCTTATCAATCTGGTCATCGCCCTTGCTGTCGCTGAGGCGATAAAAACCGCTCGGGATTTTCTTCTCGTAGTCGTTGACGCCAGCGTAAAGCGCGCCGAATGCCCAGACCATGCCGTTGATGGCGCGGATATTGACCGGCATCTTCTTGATGTCAGCGGCCTTGAGGGCTTGGCCAGCCGCCGGGGCAGGGAAGCGGTAGAGGTCGCCGTACTGGTCGCTGGCGTAGATACGTCCCTTGTCGTCGGCGCAAAGCGCGACCCAGGAGCCCTGGGCATCGCCGGGGACGGAGTACAGCAGCTCTACCTTGAAGCCTTCAGGGGCCTTGATGCGGTCGACGGGCGTGGCCTTGTTCTCGCCGATGGCCTTGCCGGCATCGGGGTCGCCTTTCTTGGCGGGGGCCTTGGCTTTCGCTTTCGGTGCGGCCTTGGCTGGGGCCTTCTTGGCCGCCGGCGGCACGATGCGCTGGGCGTCGCTCGGGATCTGGTTCTTCTCCAGGGAGAGGAGGCCGCCTTCTGGCAGTTCCTTGAGCATGACATCCTTGATCTGGACGATCATGGCCGGTCCGCGGTGGAGCTGGAAGGCGAGCAGGCCTTCGAGGGCACGGGCCTTCTCTTCGTGGTCGACGAGGTCGATGGTGACCTTGCCGTCGATCTTCTGGATGAGATGGTTGCCTTGGGCGATGATGGTGTACTCGTGCCACTCGGAATAGTTGACCTTCACGGGGTCGTGCTCGGCAGCAAGCCACTTGCCGCCCTTATCGTCGATGATGACGCTCTGTCCGTTCTGGACGAGGATGCCGCGACCACGCTCTTCGTAGATCATCGCGTTGAGGTTCGCCGAAGGATGGACGTCGCACTGGTAGCCGCCGATAGCCCACTTGGAGCCGGCGATTTCCTTGCTGCGGTATTGGATGCCGGAGTTACTGTCCGAGCACTTGATCTTGGCACGGAGTTCAAAGTTCTTCACGACACCGCCGCGCCAAATCAGGAACTGGTTATAGGCCAGATGGTCCGGACCCTTGGTCTTGCCGGTGAGGCAGCCGTCCTCGACGGACCAGAGATCAGGGTTGCCGTCCCAGCCGGCGAGCGTCTTGCCATCGAAGATCGGCTTGAAGCCGTCCTGGGCGGACAGAGGGGAAAGGGCGACCAGCAGGAACGCCAGCAGCGCAGAGAGGGGGTATCTCATGGGGCAATGTTTGTCTATGCCCCTTGGACACCCGTCAACCGCACTTGTTCAAATGGCGGAAAAATGGCGTGTGATCGGTTGTGGCGGCTGGCGGTTAGGCCGCCGCATGGTGGCCGCAAGGTAGGGGCAGGACTACGTCATGCCCTGTCTGCCGTGTCTATGTTCCCAACCGCCAACCGCCAACCGCTACCACCTCGCGGCTCCGCCGCGCTGGGTAGGGCGGTGATTGCCATCACCGCCGTTCGAGCCCGTAGGTCGTAAGTCGCCGGCGCTTAGCTAGTCCCATGATACCGCATGTCCGTCCGCGAACGGACCTGATGGTAATCACGTCCCTACCTCTGCCCGCCACCCGCCACCTGGGGCTGCCACCCGCCACCCGAAACGATTCAACCACTCAAAGGGAAACCGGAAACCGGGATTAATGCTACGGCCTTAGGTAGGGTTGAGTGCCCTCGCTCAACCGCGGCTGACCGAGGCGGTCAGCCCTACCAAATAAACCCCAGCGAATCATCCGGTTTCCGGTCTCCCTTCGAGCGCTGTCTCTCACCTTTGCACTTTTGCACGCGGCACTTCCGCAGTTGCACCTTTGCACGGGCTCAATCTGGTCCTCGTGTCCTCGCTTCCGCCCCTGTGCCCCCATGTCACCGTGCCCACGTGCCCCCTCTTGTCGCCGCCTTATTGGCCGGCGGCGACAAGTTCCCACCCCTTCCGATACTCCTTGGTCAGCAAGGCTTCCGCTTCTGGCTTGGCCGGGAATTTCATATTGGCGGCATCCCAGTCGAGCTTCACGCCGCTGAAACGTGAGGCGACGTTGCCGAGCTGCACGGCTTCGGTCAGGGGGCCGGCGTAAGCGAAATTATCCGAGGTCTCGTGTCCGCCGAGCGCGGCGTCGACCCAAGCGTGGTAATGGCTGGAGCCTTCGACGAAGTCCGCGAGGCTGACGGCGACCTGATCGGTGGGCTTGTCCTTGGCGCGGGCGCGGCGGGCGAGTTCGCCGGGGTTGAGGTTCTTGCCGAACTTCTCCTCGGGGAAGAGCTGGGGCATGCCGACGTGCGGGAGCATCATGACGCCGAGTTCGCCGATGAAGATCGAGCCGGCGTTCGAAAGTTTCTTGCCGGGCGGCAGCTGCGCGAGCGCCAGGTCCGGCAGGCGGCCACCATCGTACCAGGTGACCTTAATGGTATCGCCCTTGGTGTATTCGGTTCCAGGGAAGAGCCACTCAATCGTTTGCTGCGCGCACCAGGTCTGCGCATTGGCGCCGACGCTGTCGGCTTTGACGTAAAGGGGGTTGCCGAGCTTAAGCGCGGTGAAGACCGGATCCAGCAGGTGGCAGCCGAAGTCGCCCATGGTGCCGCTACCAAAGTCCACCCAATCGCGCCACTTGAACGGGTGGTATACGTCCGGTGCGAATTCGCGGGTGGGCGAGCAACCGAGCCAGAGGTCCCAGCTGACGTTGGCAGGCACGGGGCTGGCCGCCGGGGCGGCGGTCATGCCGGTGTATGCGTTGCCTCTGTTCGGATGCCAGGTGTGCACGGCGAGAATCTTGCCGATACGGCCGGTCTGGATGAGCTTAACGCCGGTGCGGTATTCCGACGCGGAGTGAATCTGGTTACCCATCTGGGTGCGGACCTTGGATTTCGCAGCCTGCAGGCGGAGTTGACGGGCTTCCCAGACGGTGTGGGTAAGCGGCTTCTGGCAATAGACATGCTTGCCGAGGCGCATGGCGACCATGGTGGGCAACGCATGCATGTGGTCAGGCGTCGAGACGCTCACGGCGTCGAAGCTGTCCCCGAGCTTGGCGTACATCTCGCGGAAGTCTGCGAAGCGGGCGACGCCGGGATACTTGGCTTCCGCCCTAGCGAAACGCCCTGTGTCGATATCGCAGAAGGCGACATACTTGGCCTTCGGGTGCGAGCCAATCTCCTTGATGTCGTCGAAGCCCTTCGCATCGGCTCCCACGGCGGCAATCTGCAGCTGGGAGTTCAGGTTGCGGGCGCGGACGAGGGCAGGGAAGGCGAGGGTGGCCAACGCGGCGGTGCGCAGGAAGTTTCGACGAGAGAGGGTCATGGCTGAGGTGGGGTTCGGACAGTCAGTCAGTTCGTGGCTGGCATGGCAACCTGTGGTTATGACCTTTATCTGCTGTTTAAATCTCGTTTTCCGGCGACGCACGGCTTTCTCTGTGTGCCTGCTCATGTCGTCGCAGCCCTTCGCATTCCTACTTTACGCCGCCGCTTTGCCCCTGGCTGTGGCGGCTCCTGCGCCGGAGCCATCGGCTTACGATGCCCTTTGGAATAAGGCCGTTCTGCTCAAGGGCACGTCCGCCGACACGTTCCAAGAGCTCCGCTTCATCGGTCGTGAGCAGTTCGATTACTATGCGTTCCGCAACGGCGATAAGACCGACTCCGGTTGGGCCAATCGTCGCTCACGCATCGGCCTGAAGGGGCAGTTCCTGCAAGACTGGTATTTCTCCACGGAGTTCGACTTCAACCTCGGTGCGCCCGATCCGCTCTTCAATAAGGTGACCGATGCGTATGTGCGTTGGTCGCCAGGGCCGGAGGCCGCGTGGACGGTCGGTCGCCAAGGCGTGCGCTTCACGCTCGATGGTTCGACGTCTTCGCTCGTGCTTCCGACGATCGACCGCAGCGCGATCTCTAACAATATCGGGATGATCGAGGAATCGATTCCGGGCATCAGCTTCGAAGGCGACCGCGGCAAGTGGTTCTATCGCGCCGGGGTCTTCACGGCGGGTTCGGCCGATCCTTATTTCGGAAAATTCGACGCGGGTACGATCGGCTTCGTCTCGACGGGCTGGCATTTCGACGAGCAGTGGGGCCTGGAAAAAGCGTTCGTGCGCTTCGATTGTCTCACTCAATCGGCCGACTCGCAGAATTCCGCCGGCTCGCCGCAGCCGTTCAGCCGCAACCATCAGCACGCCTTGTCGCTCAGCGGCCAATTCACGCAAGGGCCATGGACTTTCAATGTCGACCTCGCCGCCTCCGAGGGCCGCGGCTCGCAGTCCGACCTCAAGGGCATCGAGCTTGAGCCGATTTATAACTTCTCTCCCGAATGGCAGGGCGTCCTGCGCTATACCTATCTCGAAAGCAAGCTGGCCAACGGCCTTTATCCGATCCGCTATGAGAGCTGGGTCACGCCTGGTCACGGTGATCGCTACCAGGAGTTCTATCTCGGCCTGAATCGCTACTTCTACGGCCATAAGCTCAAGTGGATGTTCGCCGTCGAGCATGCCCTGATGCACGACGTCGCCGCCGACGGCGGAGCCTATGCCGGCTGGGGTTTCACCACCGGCTTCCGCGTGAGTTGGTAAACGCGACGCATTGGGGTCTGACTTCGTTCGGAATCCTGAACGTGTCTGACCCCGTCTGCCGCCCCAGGGTAGGGATGCGATGACATCGCATCCGCCTGTCTCTTTGTTTTCCCAACCGCCCACCGCTAACCGCTACCACCTCGCGGCTCCGCCGCGCAGGGTAGGGCGGCGATTGCCATCGCCGCCGTTCGCGGACAGACACACGAACCTCGATCGACATCCTATTCTCTCACGCCCAACGGCGGGCTCGGAGAGCCACGCCCTACCTTGAGACCGTCGCAAAAAACAATGAACCAAGAACGAAGAACACGCTTAGCGCTGCCTTTCCCGCCACCTGGGGCCGCCACCCGCCACCCGAAACGAAACATCTCCATCGAATAACTAGCCCCAGCCCTGGCCCTGGCCCTCTCCCAGTTTTAACTTTTACACCTTTGCACAGGAGCTCCGCTCCGATTTGCACCTTTGCGCGGCGTCTCTCTGTTCAACCAAGCCTCTGAGCCTCCGGGCCTCTAATGCTATCGCGACTCCGCCGCACTGCCTCCCTTGTCAACGTGTCAACTTGCAAGCGTGTCCCCTCGCACAAGCGTGTCCCCTCGCGCAAGCGCTTGTTCCCTTGTCACCGTGCCCCCATGTCCCCTCGCGGCCTCCGGCCGCGCGTTATTTCGCGTACGATTCCTTCGCCGCCTTCTGGAATTCGCGACGAATGTCGCTCTGGTCGGAATTCTTGAGGTCTGTCCGCTGGATGAGCAGGACGTAAGCACGCTTCTTCACCGGATCGATCCACGCTTGGGTGCCATAGGCGCCGCCGTGGCCGAACGCACCGACGCTCAGGCTCTCGGTGACTTCCTGGGGGGCGTTCACGATATGGAAGCCGAGGCCCATGTGCATGCCCGGCGCGAAGCTGACCTTCGGGAGGTCGCCCAGCTGATTGCTGGTCATCTGCTTCAAGGTCGATGCCTTGAGATAACGCTTACCGCCCAGCTGACCCTCGTTGAGCAGCATCTGGTAGAGCTTGCCGAGATCCTTGGCGCAGGAATACAGGCCGCCGGCAGGGAGGGGGGTACGCTTGGGGTTATGGAGCGGTTCGCTGAAGCGGGCGTTCTTGGCTTCGACGAGCGCACCAGTCTCCTTATTCTTGCTGTAAGGCTTGGCGGCCACGTCGAGGTGGTCCGGCGTCGGCCAGAAGGTGGTGTTGGTCATCCCGAGGGGTTCGAACAGGCGTTCTTCCATGAAGTCCGCGTAAGGCTTGCCGCTGGCGACCTCGATGATGCGTCCGAGGAGGTTGATGGCGTTATTGTTATAGGACCACTTGGCGCCAGGCTGGTCGGTGAGCGGCTTCTTCGCGAAGGCGACGGCCATCTCCGCGAGGGGCAGGGTGTCTACGGGAGCGCCGGGCGGGGTGACGGCCCCGGTGTCGACGCCGCTGGTATGCGTTAGCAGATCTTTGACGGTGACGAGCCGCTTCGTGGCGACGAAGCCCTGCGCCGTCTTCACTTGGATGCCTTTGAATTCAGGCACAAATTTCTCGAGCGGGTCGTCGAGCTTCACCTTGCCTTCTTCGACGAGCATCATGACGCCCATCGCGGTCATCGGCTTGGTCATCGAGGCGATCCAGAACATCGCGTCCTTGCCCATCGAGCGCTTCTTGGCGACATCCGCCAGGCCGAAGGCTTCGATGGCGATGAGGCCGTCCGGACCGACCACCGCGGTCACCGCTCCGGTGATCTCATCGTTGTCGATGAAGTGCTGCAGCGCAAACGAGGTCACGGCGTTCTCGTTATCAGGCATCGGCTTCTCCGGTTTGCAGCCGGCGAGCAGGAAAAGACCGAGGGCGAGGCTCAGGAAGCGCATACCTTTTTAATATCTTTCGCTGGCTCGCCCCCAAGCCGAAAAGTTAATAGATGGCGGCAGTGTGTCGGCCTTGTGGCCTGCGTGCTCCCGCAATGTCAGCTTTTCGTCTTTTGATGTCGGCTCGGTGTCGGATTTTTAACCGCCTGCCACATTCGCCATTTTCGCCGCGAACACTTCACATTGCCACGCTTGTGGTCGTTCGGCTTCGCGGCGAAATCGGCCTCACACCCACATGCGCACCCTGACCCGCTCCTTGCTCCTCGCCGCCGCCGTCTCGATCTCGTTGTCGGCCGGTCCGATCACCTACACGACCCCGAATCTCGACACGACCGCGGTCGGTGCGACGAAGACGGTTTCTTTCAACGGAGCTAACTATCTTAACAAGGGCCTCGTCGGCGTGGGCACCTTCACCGCCAGCGCGATCGATGGTCTCGGTGACACTCTCGGCTCCTTCTCTTCCTTCAAGGTCGATGCCTCGACCTGGCGCAAAAACGCCAACGGTTCCTATGCCGGCACGCTCTACACCCTGCCTGACCGTGGATACAATGTCACGGGTCTCATCGACTACGCGGCTCGCATCCAGAAGTTCGACCTCGCCTTCACGCCGGACTACACTTCGAACACGGTCGGCCAGACCCAGCTGACCCTGACTTTCAAGGGCACGACGAAGATCACCGACTTCAACGGCAACCCGACCACCGCGGTGAATCCGTCCGGCACGACGCTCGGCAGCCTCACGAATGTCCCGGTCGCCAACGGCAAGCTGACGCTCGACGGCGAGGGTTTGGCCATCCGTTCCGACGGCAGCTTCTATGTTTCCGACGAATACGGCGCGACGATCTACAACGTTTCGAAGTCCGGTAAGATGCTGGGCGTGATCACGCCCGTCCAGGCGTTGATCCCCCAGTTCGCCTCGGGTTCCGGCTTCTCCGGTTTCACGACCGATACGGCCGCCATCGCCACGGGCGTCCAGACGGGCGGCCGCCGCGACAATCAGGGCATGGAAGCCGTCGACATCACCCCCGATGGCAAGTTCTTGGTGTCGATGCTGCAGTCCGCCACCCGCCAGGACACCCCTTCCAATTCCGACTTCAACCGCTCCTACACCCGTCTCTTTGTGTACGACATCTCGAAGACCGGCACGCCCTCCTCGCCGGTCGGCCATTACCTCGTCGAGCTTCCCCAGATCAGCAGCAAAGGCATCGGCGCGACGCCGAACAAGACCGCGGCCCAGTCCGAGATCGTGGCCCTCAGCAGCTCGACCTTCATGGTGCTGACCCGCGACGGCAATGGAAACGGTTCCGGTAACGCCGCCTACAAGTCCACGTCGCCTTCCTCCGTCGGCTACGCCGACAACCCGATGGTCTTCAAGAGCATCGCCCTCGTCAGCACCGCCAACGCGACTAATCTCGCCGGCACGGTCTACGAGACGGGCTACACCTCCGCCGTCACGGGTACTGGCCCCAGCCTCGCTCCGGTCGCCGGCATCGTCGCCGCGACGACCACCGACTTCGTCAACCTGCTCAACGTCAACCAGCTCGCCCGCTTCGGCCTCAACCTGAACACCGTCGGCGCTTCCGGCGTCGCGACGGCCGCCCTGGCCGGTCGCACGATCACCGCCGCGTCCTCCAACTCCCTCTCGGAAAAGTGGGAAGCGCTCTCGGTGGTCTCTTGCCTCGATTCGGCCAATCCGAACGACTACTTCCTGCTGGTCGGCAACGACAACGACTTCATCACGCCTACCGGCACGATGCTCGGCACCTCCTATAACGGCGTCAATTCCACGGCCGGCGCAGAGACCGTCGAGAACCCCAACCGCATCCTGGTCTATCGCGTGACGCTGCCAGGCTATGTCGACCCGGGTCTGGTCGTCTCCGCCGCCAACCGCGCTCCGGTCATGGCTTCCAAGTCCCTCCGCTCCACCCAGATCATGGGCACGAGCTTCGGTTCGATCCTCAAGGGTCGCCTCACGGGCAGCATGCGCCTCGCCGCTCCCAAGATCGCCGCTGATTTCGATTGGCAGTCGGGCGAAGCGCTTTCCGAACTCTGCGCCGACGGCCTCCCGCTCACGCACGGCGCCAAGGGCGGCCTCCGCTGGTGGTTCGACGGCAGCATCCGCAATATCTCCGAAGACGCGGGCGTGCTGACCCCTGCCATCGACGCCCGTTCCAACGCCGGTGCTGTCG
>Ga0209500_10002119_pt1 | contig 14428 bp, 5 predicted proteins | sample S_140212_EF_Meta_FD_187323 | JGI IMG/M metagenome (GOLD analysis project Ga0209500, IMG submission 187323) | Freshwater microbial communities from Lake Simoncouche, Canada to study carbon cycling - S_140212_EF_MetaG (SPAdes) (version 2) | ecosystem: Environmental > Aquatic > Freshwater > Lake ... | reverse complement strand
AAGGTAATATTACTTCAGTTGGTACATTAACATCATTGCTTGTAAGTGGAAATGCTAACGTTGGTAATTTAACTACACCGGGTGTATTAAGTGTAACCGGTAATGCTAACGTTGGTAACTTAGGTACGGCAGCATTAGTTGCAACTGGAACAGGTAGTTTTGGTGGTAATGTTAGTATGAATAGCTACAACATTACAGGTCTTGCTACACCAGTTAATGATGCTGACGCAGCCACAAAAGCTTATGTTGATTCAACGGCACAAGGACTTGATCCTAAAGCATCAGTAGTATATGCAACTACAACAAGTATTTTTGGTAGTGGATATACATACAATAATGGAACAAGTGGTGTTGGAGCAACAATTACTAGTTCTTCAAACGGTGCATTAAGTATTGACGGGTCAACCCCAACTGTTAGTTCACGTGTTTTGATAAAAAATGAAGTTGGTGCATTTGTTAATAATACAACACAATCAGCGGCATTTAATGGTATCTATGTAGTAACACAAGTTGGTTCAGGAGCGGCTCCCTTCATATTAACACGTTCAACTGACTTTGACGTTGGTACTGAAATGCCAGGTGCATTCACCTTTGTTGAACAAGGTACGGTTAACGCAGATACGGGTTGGGTTGCTACTGTAAATGCTCCGGTAACAGTTGGTACAACACAAATTTTATGGACGCAATTCTCTAGTTCAGGTGCATACACAGCTGGTACAGGATTAACATTAGTTGGTAATCAATTTAATATTAGTAATACATCGGTTACTTCTGGTTCATATGGCAATGGTGATAGTGTTGCAACATTTACAGTTAATCAACAAGGTCAACTAACAGCGGCAAGTAATACAGCTATTACTGCTAATGCGGCTAACTTAACCGGTACTGCATTGAATGCAAATATTGTTACTAGTAATTTAACAAGTGTTGGAACATTGGGTAATTTAACAGTTGCTGGTAATATCAGTGCTGGTAACATCAGTACAGGCGCCGGTTCAGGTGGCAACATCACAGGTGCTAACTTAGTATCTGCTAACTTCTTTACAGGCACATTAACAACAAATGCTCAACCAAATATTACTTCAGTTGGTACACTAACAAGTTTAAGTGTAACCGGCAATGTAACTGGTGGTAATTTAATTACTACAGGTTTTGCTAATGTAGGTTCATTAAATGTTACCGGTACAAGTAATTTAGGTAATGTAGGTAATGTTACCATTACAGGCGGTACTAATGGATATTATTTACAAACAAATGGTTCAGGTGCGTTAGTTTGGGCGGCGGTACCGTCAGGTACAGGTATTTCTAACGGTACAAGTAATGTAAATATCCCGACAGCTAATGGTAATGTTAATATTACTGTCGGAGGGAACACTACTTTAGTTGCAACTGCAACTGGTGCAAATGTAGCAGGTAATTTAGACGTTACTGGCAATATTAGTGGTCTTCAACTTACATCAACTGTTACTACTGGCACTGCTCCTTTTGTAGTAACAAGTACAACACAAGTTGCTAACTTAAATGTAGCAACAGCCGGTACAGCCGGTACGGTAACAACTAACGCTCAACCAAATATTACGTCAGTTGGTTCACTAACTGGTTTAACAGTAAGCAATGCAACCGGTATAGTTAATTTTACAACTACAGCTAATGTCACATTGGGTGCAGTTGGTAATTTACATATTAGTGGTGGTTCTGCAAATTATGTATTAAGCACAGATGGCTCAGGTGGCCTCAGTTGGGTTGGCGTTAGTACATCAAGTATATCTAATGGTACAAGTAATGTAAATATACCAACAGCTAACGGTAATGTTAATATTACAGCTGGTGGAAATACCTCATTAGTAGTTACTGACACAGGCGCTAATGTAGCAGGTACATTAAATGCTACAGGAAATGCTAATACAGGTAATTTAGGTACAGGGTTTATATTTGCATCAGGCAATATTACTACAACTACACTTACTTCTAACATAGCAACCGGTACTGCACCGTTTGTAGTCTCATCTACAACACAAGTTGCTAACTTAAATGTTGCAACAGCAGGTACAGCCGGTACAGCCGGTACTGTAACAACTAATGCTCAACCAAATATTACTTCAGTTGGTACATTAACAAGTTTAGATGTTACTGGTAATATTACTGGTGGTAACATAACTACCGCAGGTACTGCTAATGTTGGTACACTAATAGTAACCGGCGCAACTACTTTTGGTAATTTAACTGCTAACTATGTTGCTCTTAACGGTGGATTAACAAGTAATCGTTCAAACGTAGTAGTAACTACTAATACAGTTATTGATCAATTTGCCCCAAGTACATTTAGAACAGCGAAATATATTATTAGTGCATCAGGTGATGATGGATTCCAATCAGTAGAAACACTATTAATACATGACGGTACTACAGCGTATATTACAATTTATGGTAGCATTTGCAGTAATAATACTGCGGATATTATTGAACTATCAAGTAACATTAACGGAGTATCTGGAAATGTAGCGGTGTATGCGACTGGAACTAGTGCAAACTTAAAAGTCAATTTAGTTAGTACGTACATCAAAACTTAATCAAATTTATCCCCCTTAATTGGGGGATAAATATAATACAATTCGTAAACAGGGAATATGGAACTGTGTCATTTAAATATTTTAACGTAAAGAACGGCCTCACGACCGGAAATATATCATTGCATTCTGCTAATGCAAACGTGCAGGCAAATTACTTTATTGGAAATATTAGTGTCACAGGTTTAGCAAATCTAGGTGATGTTGGTAATGTAAAAATAACCGGCGGTACTAATGGTTATGTACTACAAACAGACGGTACTGGAAATCTATCATGGGCTAGCCAAGGTAGCGGATCTTCTGCTATTAGCAATGGTACAAGTAATGTCAATATTCCAGCCGTTAATGGCAATATAAATTTTAGTTCTGCCGGCAATGCCAACGTAGTTGTAATTACTGGCATCGGCGCTAATATTAACGGTACAGCTAATGTAACAGGTAATGTAACATTAAGTGGTGCTAATGTATCATTGGGTGCTGTTGGCAATCTAAAAATTACCGGTGGCAGTAATGGTTACGTACTACAAACAGACGGCACTGGAAATTTAAGTTGGGCCTCACAAGCCAGTTCTAACATAGTAATAGACACATTCACTGGAAATGGTGTACAAACAGTCTTTACATTAACAAATTCACCCACATCAGAAGATTACACAATTATTAATATTGATGGTGTAAGTCAATTACATTCAGCATATACTGTTGCCAATGCAAATGTTACATTAAGTAGTGCTCCTGCAATTGGTGCCGCTATTGAGGTAATGACATTTAATCTTGGTGGAGGTGCTGGAGGTGGTGGTGGAACATCTGGATACACTTATGTAGAAGCTACAGGAAATACAGCCGCTACCGCAAACACAAAATATATAGTTAACACTAACACTTCTAACTTAACGATTACACTTCCAAGTACTCCCTCATTTGGTGATGAAGTAGGTATCATTGATGGTACTGGCAATGCTAGTGTACATGCTATTACAGTTGGTAGAAATGGTGGAAACATTCAAGGAGCAGCCTCAGACATGACAGTAACAACAAATAGATCAGCATTTACATTAGTATATTATAATGCTTCTCAGGGCTGGGTATTAACAAACGTATAAGGTATAGAAAATGGCAGATTACTTTCAGGTAAAAAATCAAAATATTTTTAACCCACCAGCAAATACCAGTTTAGGTAATGCAACAAATCAATTTAATGATGTATACGTACAAAATGATTTAGTTTTGGGTAACGTTACTGTTACCGGTACTACGATTATTGCACCACGTATAACTACTATTACTTATCCAGGAGATGACACAGCAGCCGATACTGCAGGTGGACAAACAATTACATTAACTGGTACTGGATTTGTTGCTGGTGCAAATTTATTAATTAACGGTAGTGCAGTAGGTGTAGTATCAGTTGTAAGTTCAACAACTATAACATTTGTAAGTCCAGCAAATACAACTGGTAGTTATGTTATATATGTTATAAATCCAGATGGTAGTACAGCGATTGCTATTCCAGGCATTCAATATAGTGGAACACCAGCATGGACAACAGCCGCTGGTACTTTGGGTAATGTATATGAAACTGCTAGTTTTACTCAAACTGTTACAGCGACGGGTGATGCACCAATTACTTATAGTGTAGCCAGTGGATCAATACCACCAGGTTCAACATTCAATGCTAACGGAACAATTACTGGTACAAGTCAGTTATCATCAAGTCCTACGACATATTCATTTACTGTTAGAGCAACTGACGCACAATTACAAGATACTGATCGTGCATTTAGTATATCTGTTATACCAGATGTTGTGACATGGAGCAGTCCAGCAAATAATACAACATATACGCAGGCTGCCAATGTCGCTATAGCCAACATAACATTAAGTGCAACCAGTGCTGTTGGATCTGGTATAACATATAGTGCTAACTCATTACCAACTGGATTGAGTTTAACTGGGGCAAACATATCAGGTACACCAACAGTAAGTGCCAATACTAGTACATTATTAACTGCGACAGCTAATACAACTAGTGAATTAAGTTCTATAACTATTAATTGGAGTGTAAGTGTAGCAAGTGATCCATACTTTATGTATAATACATTATTGTTACCGGGTACTGGAAGTAATGGTGCACAGAACAATACATTTTTAGATGGTAGTACAAACAACTTTGCTATCACACGTAATGGTAATACTACACAAGGCACGTTCAGTCCTTATGGACCAAATTGGAGTAATTACTTTGATGGTACTGGGGATTATCTGAGTTTAACTGGTTCTGGTTTAGGCAGTGGAAATTTTACAATTGAATTGTGGGGATATTTTACAAGTTTCCCAAATGCACAAAATGCACTTTATAACAATGGTGCGGCAGATGGAATTACTAGTTGTATTTTATATTTAACATCTTCGGGCTCACTTTCACTATATAACTATACGTCTGCTGTGGGTACTTCAACAACAAATGTGTCATTAAATACATGGACACATATTGCCGTAGTTCGTGTTGGTAGTACACTTACTTATTATATAAACGGTGTTGCGTCTGGTACGGGGACAACAACTGCAAATATTTCAGAAACTAGTGTAAAAGTTATGCAGGGCTTTGGCGGAATTTCAGCTTCACCTATAGGATATATATCTAATCTAAGAACAGTTGTTGGCACAGCAGTCTACACAGCCAACTTTACTCCAAGCACTACGCCCTTGACTGCAATTTCTGGCACATCACTCTTGACATGTCAAAGCAATCGGTTTAAAGACAACAGCACAAACAACTTTGCCATTACTCGCAATGGTGATGTTTCGGTACAACGTTTTAGTCCATTCAGTCCCGGTTCCGCATACTCTACAAGCGTAATTGGTGGGTCAGGATATTTTGATGGTACTGGGGATTATTTAAGTATTGCAACGAATAGCGCATTAACTTTGTCTGGTGATTACACAGTTGAAGCTTGGGTATATGTGCCTTCTGGCGGAATTACTTCCCCTTTAAGAGTTTTTCTTAATAACCCCGGTACTGTACCAACTGGGTATTGGTTTTTATTTGTTAATGCAGCCCAATTAAATTTTCAAATGTATAACGCAGATGTAGGAGTTTTGCCAAATGTCGGGGCTTATGTACTAAATTCTTGGAATCATTTTGCAGCTTCCAGATCAGGGGCGACAACAAAAGTTTTTGTAAATGGTACTCAAACTTACAGCTATGCAGGGTCTACTACATTTACAAATAATGGCTGGTATGTTGGTGGCGGACCTGACGTAGAATTCTTTAAAGGCTATATAGCTAATCACCGTGTTGTTGTTGGTACAGCAGTTTACACAACAAACTTCACTCCTCCCACTGCACCTGTCACCGCAATCACAAATACAAGATTATTAACCAACTTCACCAACGCTGGTATTATTGATAACACAATGATAAGCAATTTAGAAACAATTGGTAACGCACAAATATCTACAGCACAAACTAAGTTTGGTGGCGGTAGTATGTATTTTGATGGAGTTGGGGATTATTTATCTATTCCTAATAATATTTGGATGAATTTAGGAACAACATTTACAATTGAGTTTTGGCTTTATAGGACAGCCAATTCAGCAATGCGTGTTGTGTCACGACAAGATGGTTCTCCTCCTTATTATGGCTACAGTATTAGTTATGGTGAAGTAGCAAATACATGGTATTTTGATGCATCCGGTGTCTCTATATCATTTGCCGACGGCGGCCTAATAAATCAATGGGTACACTGGGCTTGGGTTGTTAATGGAACTGCTGGCACAGTTTATAGAAATGGAGTTAGTGTAGGAACTGCCACACAAACGGCACAAACCCCTTCAACAAACACAGCTTTGTTAATAGGAACAAGAGAAGGTTCTGCAAGCGTGTTTCTTGTTGGTTACCTAGACGACTTAAGAATAACAAAAGGTTATGCTCGTTATACAACAACATTCACACCACCAACAAGTGCATTCCCAACATATTAATAAGAACTAAATACATAATAAGGACAAGATATAATGGCATTGACAGTAATTAAACCATCAGGAATAGAAACATCCGGTAACTACACAGTTAACGGTATGAACGTTTCTGCCAATGCTACTGTCGCTAATCTATCTGTAACAACTTCACTGACTTTGTTAACAAATTCAGCAAATCTAGGCCCTGTTGGTAATGTGATTATTACCGGCGGTACTAATGGCTATGTATTACAAACAGATGGTTCAGGTAATCTATCTTGGGTTGCTCAATCAGGTGGCGGTAGTACAAGTAATATCAGTAACGGTAATAGTAATGTAAACATTCCAAGTGCTAATGGCAATATAAATTTTACTGCGGTTGGTAACACTACTATGGTAGTTACTGGTACTGGCGCAAATATATCAGGTACATTAAATATCACTGGTAATTTAGTTGTAGGTAATGCTAACTTAGGTAATGCCGCAACTGCAAATTTCTTTACAGGGACACTAACAACTAATGCTCAACCAAACATTACAAGTGTTGGTACACTAACTTCATTAATAGTAACTGGTAACGTTACCGGTGGTAACTTGGTAACAGCCGGTAAGGTATACTCATCTGATTTTATAAACGGTGGTACCGGAATTTATCTGTCTGCAGGCCCTTCAGGATACATTAATTTCTTTACTACTGGCGGCGACAAAGCTACTATCACTGATACTGGTAACATCGTCGCCAGTAATGTTATTGCGAACAGCACAGTTTTTGCAGTAACAGCTAATATTTCCGGTAATGCTAACTTAGGCAATGCCGCAACTGCTAACTTCTTTATAGGTAGTGGTAACAACTTAAGCAACATATCAGGTGCTAATGTTACTGGTCAGGTAGCTAACGCACTAATAGCCGGTACAGTATATACAAATGCACAACCAAACATAACTAGTGTAGGCACATTAACAGATTTATCAGTGTCAGGTAATGGTGTGTTTGGTGGAAACTTAACAGTTAATGGCACATTAACATATATCAATTCAACTACACTATCAATTAGCGACCCAATCATTAATTTACAAACAGGACCAAATGGTGCTGCCCCGGTCGCTAATACAGGTAAAGATGTTGGCACAGCATTAAACTATTACGATACAAGTGCAAAGATTGCTTGGATGGGCTGGGATGTAAGTAATGCAGAAATAGCTTTTGGATCTAATGTAGGCATTTCAAGTGAGGTAGTAACATTCACCTCATTAGCTAACATTCGTTCTGGTAATGCACAATTAGGTAATCTTGCAAATGCTAACTACTTTACGGGTAACGGATCACTATTAACAGGTATTACAACTACTAACATATCAAATGGCAATAGTAATGTTAATATTCCTACAGCAAATGGCAATATAAATTTTACTGCAGTTGGTAATACAACTATGGTGATTACTGGTACTGGTGCAAATATTACCGGTACAGCAAACATTACAGGTAATTTAACTGCCGGTAATATAAATGCTGGATCTGGTACAGGTGGTAATATTATTGGTGCTAACTTGATAAGTGCTAACTACTTCACTGGCACATTAACAACAAATGCACAACCAAATATTACAAGTGTTGGTACATTATCTAGTTTAGAAGTAACTGCAAATGGTACATTTGGTAATATATTAGGATCACATGCAAATGGTAATAGTAATGTAAACATTCCAGCTGCAAATGGCAACATCAATTTTACTGCAGTTGGTAATACTATTATGGTAATTACTGGTACTGGTGTTAATGTGGCCGGTACATTAAATACAGGTTCTGGTGTAATTACAGGTAATGGTAATGGATTAAGTTCAATTGTTGGTGCTAATGTTACTGGTCAAGTAGGTAACGCATTGGTATCAAGTACAGTATATACTAATGCACAACCAAATATAACTTCAGTTGGTAGTCTGTCTGGATTAACTGTAAGCAATGCAACCGGAATAGTAGATTTCACTACTACAGCAAACGTTACATTAGGAGCTGTTGCTAATTTACATATTAGTGGTGGCACAAATGCATATGTATTAAGTACAGATGGTTCTGGTAATCTAAGTTGGGTAGCACAATCAGGTGGCGGAGGTGGCGGAGCCAACATAAGTAACGGAAACAGTAATGTAAACATTCCAACGGCAAATGGTAATATAAACTTTAGTGCTGTGGGTAATGCCAATGTAGTAGTTATTACTGGTACAGGTGCAAACATTAGTGGCTATGCAAATATCACCGGTAATGTAGCACTAAGTGGTGCTAATGTATCATTGGGTGCTGTTGCTAACTTACATATATCAGGTGGTTCAAATACATATGTATTAAGTACTGACGGTTCAGGTAATTTAACTTGGGCAGCCGCATCTGGTACAAGTATTGGCGTAGATAATTTTACTGGTAATGGTGTTGAAACAGCGTACACATTAACATCTACACCAGCAAATGCTAACGCAACATTAGTTAGTATTGCTGGTACATTCCAGCCAAGAACAGTATATTCATTAACTGGTAACGTAATCACATTTAGTTCTGCACCGCCAAACACAGCTCCAATTGAAGTAACAACATTTACTGCCGGTAGTGGTGGTGGAGGCGGCGGTGGAATAACAGCGCAAGATTTATTAAGCCCGTTCTTGTTAATGGGAGCATAAGGAAATAACATGGCAATCACATATAAAGTTTTAGGGCAAAGTAACCCGGCAGCAAATACAAATACAACACTATATACTGTGCCGGCATCAACGTCAGCAGTATGTAGTACATTAGTAATATGTAATCAGGCAGCAAGTGCCGCAACGTTTCGTGTCGCAATTAGACCAGCTGGCGCGGCAATAGCAACACAACATTATACTTCATATGATACTAACTTAAATGCTAATGATAGTATTACAATAACAATTGGTATTACATTAGCAACAACTGATGTTGTTACTGTAAGAGCTAACACAACAACAGTTAGTTTTAACTTATTTGGGTCAGAAATAACATGAGTATAAACTCAGTAGTTAACGACTTAGTTACCAGTGTAAGTGTCATCAACGCACTAAAACCTTTACCTCCGACTATCTCTGGATATAGTGTAGCCGGTAAAGATGATACTGCATTAGACCCGGCTGGTGGACAAACTGTGCAAATAAACGGTACTGGCTTTTTGCCGGGTGCAACTATTACATTTGATGGTAGTGCTGTAGCAGTAGTAACTTATGTTAATCCAAATCAACTAACATTTACAAGTCCTGCAAAAAGTGCAGGTACATATACAATTTATGTAGTAAACAGTGATGGTGGCACGGCAATATATATTCCTGGTATCATTTACAGTGTGTTACCAACATGGACAACCGCTGCCGGATCATTGGGTAGTTATTATGAAACAACAAGTATATCAAACACAGTTGTAGCTTCAGGTGATGCCCCAATTACTTATTCATTATTTTCTGGTTCACTACCAACTGGTTCTACATTATATGCTAATGGTGTGATAACTGGCACAGCTCCTGTTGATAGCAGTAGTACAACATATTCATTTACGATACAAGCAACTGATGCACAATTACAAGATAGTACAAGAAGTTTTAGTTTAACAATCAATGTTGATGCTGTTACTTGGGTTAGTCCAGCAAATAATACAACATATACAAGTGCAGTAGATAGTGCTATAGCCAATGTAGCATTAAGTGCTACTGATGCCGCTGGTTATGCGGTTAGTTATAGTGCTAATGCACTACCAACTGGATTGACATTAACTGGTTCAAATATAGCAGGTACTCCAACTGTTATTGCTGATAGTAGTACATTACTAACCGCTACGGCTGCGACAACAAATCGTACTGCGGTAAGAACTATCAATTGGAGTATCACGGTAGCGAATGATATATACTTTGAGTATAATACATTATTGATACCGGGTGCAAGTACAACATTTGTAGATGATGCTAGTACAAATAACTTTGCGGTAAGTATTTTTGGTGATACAAAGCCAAACAGTTTTAATCCGTATACACCGGGTTATTATAGTAATTATTTTGATGGTACTGGAGATTATTTGACTATTGCCGGAACAAGCACAGCCTGTGCGTTGCCCGGTGATTTCACAATTGAATGTTGGTATTATCAATTAGCAACTACAAACTACGGTAGTCTATTCAGCACTACAACTACATACAGCACAGCAAATAGTTTACGAATATCAACTGGACCTACTAATAATACTATTCAAGTTGCTTCTGCTGGCAGCGCAATTTTTAACGCTAGCACAACTTTTACACCAAGTACTTGGGTTCACTTTGCATTGGTAAGAAGTGGATCTACAGTGACACTATACCAAAATGGAGTTTCTGTTGGTTCAGCTACAAATTCACAATCATTTGTATCCGATACTTTTATTATTGGAGATGTACAAGGGGCCGGCGCACCATACTGTCTTAACGGATATATGTCTAATTTTCGGGTTGTTAAAGGTACAGCAGTTTATACGGCCGCCTTTACACCAAGTACAACACCATTAACGGCAATAGCAAACACAAGTTTATTAACCTGCCAATCTAATAGATTTATAGATAATAGTACAAACAACTTTACTTTAACAGTTGCGGGTAATACTTCAATAAGTTCATTTGACCCTTTCGTGCCAAACAGTAGTTATAGTACATATGGTAGTGGATACTTTGATGGTAATGGGGATTATTTAAGTATGAGTTCGTCATCGTCACCTGTTGCGAGTCAAGATTTTACAATTGAATGTTGGTATTACCCAGTAACAAGAGCAACAATATACGGAACTATATACGGAAATTTTTTAACTTATAGTGCTAGTGGAATTGCTATTTGGGATAGACATGACAGCTGGCCTACAAAAATTAATGTACAATGTGGAGGCGTAAATGCCACAAGCACTACCAGTGTTGTGAATAATACTTGGTACCATATTGCTGTAACTAGAGCCTCTGGAACATTAAAATTATATATAAATGGTGTTCTTGAAGCTACTACCGCTGGCGCAAATAGTTCAAATACGCCTGATGCTTCTTTCATTGGAAGGGGAGACACTACATCTTTAGCGTTTACTTATATTAATGCGTATGTTAGTGATTTTAGGATAGTAAAAGGTACAGCAGTCTACACCACAGCATTTACCCCACCCTCTGCACCACTAACCGCAATAGCTAATACAAGTTTATTAACACTACAAAACAATCAATCAGTAAACAATAATGTATTCTTAGATAATAGTACAAATAACTTTTTTGTAACCCGTTACGGTAATACTACTCAAGGTACATTTAGTCCTTATGGTGGTAACTGGAGTAACTACTTTGATGGTACTGGTGATTATTTAAACACCCCAACTAATGCGGCATTTACGTTTGGTACTGGGGATTTGACTTTAGAATGTTGGATTTATCAAACCGCAACTTCTACCAGTACATATAGAGTAATTTTTGCAGACAACGTATACGGTAGCGCAGGGGGATATACTCTTTACAGTTACAACAACGCATTAAATCTATGGAAAGGTGGAGCCGGTGGCGAAATTATTGCACCTGCAGGAACGATCACTCTTAATACTTGGAATCATGTAGCATGGACAAGATCAGGTTCGTCCAACAGACTGTTCATTAATGGAGCTCAGGTTGGTGCCACAACTACAGACAGTACTAACTATACTGGAACAGCATCATACATTGGTTCTAGTGTTGCGGGAACTTTTCCGTTTGCTGGCTACATTTCAAATGCAAGAATTGTTAAAGGTACTGCTGTTTACACAACAACATTTACACCAAGCACAACTCCATTAACAGCAATCTCGGGTACAAGTTTATTAACCTGTGCTGACAACCGTTTCATCGATGACAGTATAAACAACTTTACTATTACAAAAACCGGGGATGTTTCAGTACAGCGGTTCTCACCATTCAATCCATCAATAGTAACCCCAACAAGTTATAGTGGTTATTTTGATGGCACTGGAGATTATTTAACTGTTCCTGATAATACTGCTTTGCAATTCTCAACTGGTGCTTTCACTATGGAGTTATGGTTTTATCCTACTGCTACTATCAGTTCACAAATACTTCTCGCAAAAGGAACCGGAGGAGACGGATTTGAATTACGATCTAGAAGTAGTGGTGGCGGCAATTACTTCTCATTTTGGACGGCAAACGGTGGAACAGCTATAGTTGAATCCAATGTAACTTTCACACTTAACACATGGCAACATTTAGCAGTAGTAAGATCAAGCGGAACTATGACTCTTTATAAAAATGGAGTGAATGTTGGTTCAGCCTCTGATTCTACTAGCTTTGTAGCGTCAGGTTCTGCACTTAGAGTAGCAGTTGATGTTACTGCTGGAAACCTTTATTCAACTGGATATATTTCTAACGTGCGTATAGTTAAAGGTGTTGCAGTATACACTGGAGCATTTACTGTACCCACAAGTCCGCTAGCGGCAACACAAAGTAGTGGAACAAATATTGCCGCAATTACTGGTACAGCAACGAGTTTATTAACCTGTCAAAGTACTACATTTATAGATAACAGTACAAACAACTTTACGATTACTGCATTTGGTAATAGTCAACCTAGACAACAAAACCCATTCGGTGTTACTAGTGTATTAACTAGTGGTTATACAGTTAGTACAATCGGCGGTAGTGGATACTTTGATAATGCAGGTGATTATTTAACAGTTCCTAGTACTGTTCAACTTGAACCTGGTTCTGGAAATTTCACTATTGAAGCATGGGTATACCCATTAAGTTATCCTTCAGCAGGAACAGGAGATGCTATAATTACAAGATTGAATTCTAGTGGTTATAATAATTTTTCGGTAAATATGAGAAATAATGGAAATATTGAAGCATATTTTTCACTAAGTAATACTGCATCTCCCCCTGACAATATTAATGCTGGGTCAGTTTTATTAAATGCTTGGACTCATATAGCATTCGTAAAAAATGGATTAGGAAGAATACTTTATTTAAATGGAGTTAGTGTTGGAACTGTGACTTCAGCATCAAACCCACCTACAGGTTTATCAACTGTTACAAATATTGGTACAGCTGATTCAGACTTTAATGGCTATATATCCGGATTGCGAGTCACAAAATCTATTGTTTATTCAAGTGGTTTTGTCCCGCCAGCCACACCTTCAACAGCAATCACCAATACATCACTATTGTTAAATTACACCGGTGCTGGTATCTACGATGCCGCAATGATGAATAACATGGAAACTGTCGGTGATTCAAAACTAAGTACAGCAATAAGTAAGTTCGGCGGAAGTAGTATGAGTTTTGATGGTACTGGGGATTATGCAGTTCAACCAACAAATATAAACTTTGGCTATGGCACCGGTGACTTTACTATTGAGTTTTGGCTATATATGAATTCTGTATCTGCCGACCAAACAATATTTAGCAACTTAACTTCTGGTACAAGTGTTAACCCACATATTTATTATTTAAACGGTACGGCAATAATCTATTACACCAATGGTGCTAACAGAATAACTGGTTCGGCATTGAACACTAGTACTTGGTATCATATTGCCGTATGTCGTGGATCGGGTTCAACAAGGATGTTTATTAATGGAACACAAACTGGGTCAACTTATGCTGATTCAAATAATTACGGAACCACCGCACCGTTAGGAATTGCAACGTATTGGTTGTCAGGTTCTCCTGTGACTGTTAGTACTCTCAACGGGTACATAGACGACCTAAGAATAACAAAAGGCTATGCACGTTATACAAGTAACTTTACCGCCCCAACAAGTGCATTCCCGATCTATTAATAAAAAGACTAAATATAGTATAACAGGATAACAAATGGCTTTAATTAAGATAGAACCGTACATCATAGACACAACAGGTGACTTTAC
>Ga0209500_10002115_pt1 | contig 14445 bp, 27 predicted proteins | sample S_140212_EF_Meta_FD_187323 | JGI IMG/M metagenome (GOLD analysis project Ga0209500, IMG submission 187323) | Freshwater microbial communities from Lake Simoncouche, Canada to study carbon cycling - S_140212_EF_MetaG (SPAdes) (version 2) | ecosystem: Environmental > Aquatic > Freshwater > Lake ... | reverse complement strand
TTGACGCCGCTACTGGTCGACTATTCAAAGATGACAGCCAGGTAGTTATCTTGAATGCTCGCAAAGAATACGCACCAGCTGACGGCGTTCTTGTCAGATGCTTCGAAATCAACGATGTAACAATCCGATAACGACACGACACGCTGGTTGCAAATAACAAAACACCTGGAACAAACTGGACATACAGCAAAGAACGGAGAAAACAAATGCTGAAAATCGCAGGTGCAATATGGATCTTATGGATGGCCTTCTACGCCGTTGTAACAATCAACCAAAACAACCCGGAACTCGGAATCCCAGCCACCGTCGTCGGAGCCATTATTGGTATTGGCCTCATCATCAGGTGGTCACGCTAATGGACATGACCAAAATCGGATCAGTGCAAGAAGCACGTGCCATCGCTGAAGTGCTAATCGCAAACCCAACCCCAGAAAACTTCGCCAGGTATCGTCAAGCACTTGCGACTATCTGTCGAATCTACGATTGCGAAATCGAAGAAGCATCATTCAAAGTAACCAAACTAATCGAAGCCAACATCTAAGGAGAACAGACATGGCACACGCAAGAATGACCGACCCTAGCACCTCACACTTGGCAGCTGCATCGGTAAAGAACGAAACCCTAACCCAGAGAGTCATCCTTGACTTTCTTTTTGTCCCGATGACCGATGAAGAACTTGTCCACTATTACAAACAAGCACAAGCTCGCATCGACACCATCCCTCGAGCATCCGACTCCGGTATTCGTTCCAGGAGAGCAGAACTAACACGCGACTTCAAAGTGTTCGCAGTCGGCTACAAGAAAACCAAGTCAGGCCGCAAAGCAATCGTTTGGCAGGCAGGCTAATGAACGACCAAATCACAATAGATCGTGGCTTCTTTGACGAGCAGCTGCTCATGGCAAAAAAAGCCGAATGTGAACGCATCATCAAGCTGATTCAAAAGTTCCAGCCAGAGTTGATTACCAAAGGCGCAACCGATCGCGACATAGAAGCCTTCGACTATGCCATCTGGCAGTTTCGTTACAAGTTAGTGGATGCCATCAAAGGAGAATCAGAATGAGCGACGACTTCAGCGACCGCATCCTAGCCATCGTCAAATCAGTTGACGAAGTGGCCCGGATACGCGAACGCATGGCCTTCATGCAAATCCTCGACGAAGAACTCAAACACGTCACAACACAACTAGAACTAGACGTGCTAGATAGAATCAAAGGAGCGGTAGACCACCGCCACAAGAACGGAGTGGACAAATGGGAATCCTCGAAGGACTAAATCCAGAGCGAAATATCGAGCCATGTAAAGTTGGCAGAATCGTCCTCAACCTAGAAACAACAGACGCAGACATTCTGACCGAAGCCATCGAGAATCCTAAGTGGACTGCTCGAGCGTTATCTAAAGCACTAACCGAGCGCGGCGTCGCAATAAGTCGCGACACGTTGGATACGCATATGAGAAAAGCCTGCCGGTGCTCGAAAACCTTGTAAGCCCGGAGGAAGAGCCGGCCGACGTCAAACTGCTCAGAGCTGCACTCCGACGCACACAATCAGCACTCCTCGCATCCAAAGACCGAATGGATCACCTAACCGAAGTAACCAAGGCCGCAGCATTCGACGCCATGCTCTCAATGGGAGGCGTGCCCAACGTGCCACCACCAGTCAAAGACCGACGCAAAGGCAGAGCCGAAGTCGCACTCTGGGTCATGGGAGACTGGCAAGGCTCAAAAGTAACCACCAGCTACAACTCAGACATCATGCGTAAACGCGTCCTCGAGTTTACTGAACGAGCAATAGCAATCACCGACATCCAACGCTCACACCATCCAGTGCGTGAGTGTTACATCGCATTCACTGGCGACATGGTCGAAGGACTATGGAACTACCCCGGCCAAGCCTGGGAGATTGACTCAACACTCTTCGAGCAATACGTCAACATCTCACGCCTACTCGTCGACGTCATACGCCAAGCACTAACCTGCTACGAGCACGTCACCATCGTGCCAGAATGGGGCAATCATGGCCGCATCGGATCTAAACGTGACGGAGTTCCACGCTCAGACAACGTCGACCGAATGTGTTACGAACTCGCCAGGCAACTACTAGCTGACGAGAAACGCGTCACATTCCAAGAATGCCCCGAAGACATTCAACGCCTAGAGATAGGCAACTATCGTGCCATCGTGCTACATGGTGACGAAGTAGGTCGCAACGGTTTCGCCAGCCCCAGCGCTATCGTCACACACGTAGCCAAATGGAAGTCAGGCTCATACCCTTGGGCATTCCGCGATGCATACATCGGCCACTATCATACACACGCCGAATGGGCACTACCCGACGGACTAGGCGCGGTATACCAGACCGGCTCAACCGAATCAGATAACCGCTATGCCGGCATCACTATGGCCGCATCAGCAACACCAAGCCAACGCTTACACTTCATCGACCCAGACAAAGGTCGAGTCACCGCTGCCTACAAGGTTTGGTTGGACTAATGGAACTAATCATCATCGCAGCCATCATTCTTGTTGGCATCACAATCACCCTGGCAATCATGTTTGCCAGCGTTGCACGCATCCGATACGACGACGCTATGGAATACCTCGAGGAAGACGAACTCTAATGCCACACTGCTACGACCTCGTAGGCACACTCGCAGAAGTCAGTTACCCTGGCGAAAACATTACCTCAGTGATCTACGAACCTCGCGGAGCATTCGTCATAGTAACCGCACAAGGCGCAGGCTCACACGCACACCTATACGCCCAAGTGCGAGACACATTCCCCAACGTCACACGCATCCACACAGTTCGCACAGGCACAGACAAACTCGAAGGCCAACGCAAAGCAGCAGTGCTCCGACGCATCAACGCACACAGCTACACAGACAACAACGCAAACATACTCAAAGTCATAGCCGAAATACTTCCAGACCTACCGCTCTACCTCATGACCTCGAGAGGCCGCCGACGTGTCTGACTGGCATGACTCAGCCGAATGGCGCAAAGCCCGAGCATACGCCAAGACAATACTTGAACCAATCTGCGCGATCTGTGGCAAACACCTCGAAGGCAAAGACTGGACAATCGACCACATCGTTCCACCCGGTGATGGCGAACCCAACCACGACATCAACAACCTTCAATCAGCCTGCAATAAATGCAATGGCAAGAAACAAGACCGAGCATTGACTCGCATCGCATGGACTAACGACCGCTGGCTCTAGCCCAGGCCAATAAATAACGCCACTTGACTTCGGTTGAGTGGCGTTTTCATTTAACTCGAACCGACCGATTTTTTCTGCGAGCGCGATTTCACCCCGCGCAGCCGATTGGATTTACAAAAACGGTGTAGATTATTTGAACAAGCCTACGAACGGAGTTGGAATGATTGAGAACGCTATTAAGGATTGGTTGAACGGTGTGCAACTCACGCCGGAGTCAGCAGTATTGGCTCTCATCGCTATAAAGTTGGCAGCCGAGTTTGACTCGAAGCCTCACACATCTACCGCAGCTGAACTTCGCAAGACAGTTCTCGAGATCATGCGTCAACTCAATGGCTCAATGCCAGAGTTTGACCCACTGGCGGAGATGCTCACGCGCTAATGCAACTTCCCTCCAGGTTCACGCCACCGCTGTCCGAAAACTTCCCTTCCGATGGCGACCGGCTTATTGACCTGCTGGCCTTGTGTTGGGTGACTCCCGAAACGGATGAACCTATCCCCCTCGACGACTGGCAGAAGTGGCTACTGCGTCACGTTCTGGAACGATACCCGGCAGACCATCCAGAACATCCGGGCGAGCTGCGTTATCGCCAGGTTGTTGTGAGCATGGGCAGGCAGAATGGCAAGTCGGTTCTTGGTGGTGCGCTGGCTCTTGACGCTTTGACGTTCCATAAGGGCGATGTGATTAGCCTGGCATCGAGTCGCGAGCAGGCCACGATTATTTACACCCGAGTCAAGCACGTCATTGACCAGACCGCTTGGCTCTCGAAGCGTTACAAGAAAACAACCGAGACTCGAGGCATCGCCAAGACCGATGGCTCGGGCAAGTATAAAGTTTCACCAGCTCGAGAAGCGGCCATGCAAGGTATCACTATGGTTCGTTGCATCCTCGACGAAGGCCACCTAGCGAAGCAAGGTATTTGGACTGCTGCAAAGAAGGGCACGTCGGCGGTCGATAACGCTATGGTGCTTATGATTACGACAGCAGGCGACCAAGAATCTAAGACCCTCATAGATCTCTACAACACCGCCGACCAAGTGATAACTGACCCGAGCGTGAACGAACGCTTCGGCGCGTTCATCTGGGAGGCACCGGCATCGTCAGAGTTGACTAACCCCGAAGCAATCAAGGCAGCGAACCCGGCGGTGGAGTGTGGTCGAATACCCCTTGAGCGAGTGCTACAAGACATTACGACCAGCCCGGAACACGAAGTGCGTCGATACACTCTCAACCAGTTCATCAGTGGCACGCGCGAAACTTGGTTGGCCGGTGAACTATTCCGTCAGGCCTCAGGAAATGGCATCAGCGAAATCTCAGGCTCGGTTCTTGGTATAGACATCACACGCAACTTCGAGCACGCCACGATTGCAGCTGCGAAACGAGTCGGTGACGAATACGAAACTGAGCTTGTGGCCTCGATGGTGAACCCGACCGAGGACAAGATAGTCGACATGATTGTTGGCATCTGTCAGAAGCACGCGATCAGCGCGGTGGCTCTCGATGACCGAGGTATGCATTCGATACATCGCAAGCTCAAAGAGCGTGGCATTCCAGTTTGGAATCTTTGGAATAAGGAAATAAACACTGCGTGTATGACGGTTTACTCGATGTTCGCTAATGGTCGAGTGCACCATAACGACGACCCACTCCTGCTAGTTCAGAACGGTCGAGCAGTTGCTAAGTATGTTGGCGAGTATTGGCAGATTTCACGCAAGGACTCAATCGGTGACATCGACGCTCTCCTGGCAACTTGCTGGGCACTTTATGTCGCGTCTGCTCAAGGTGTCGGTGGGATAGGTGTATACTGAGTTTGTCCTCCAGACATTCACAGCGTTGGGGGAGAGAATGCGTTGAGGAATCCCCAACACTTAACGGCTCTCCCTCAACTGCGTGAAACTATTTGCGACACGCCACGTCGAATCGGTCATAGCACAATAAGGTGTTCTATATGGCCTCACTCTGGCAAAGACTGACCGGCACTGAACCACGCGTCGAAAAGCGTGCAGCTGTGCCCTCTATTCCTGTTCGCTCCGACACTTGGGTAGACACCAACTCGGCTCTCTCCCTCGCATCGGTGTATCGCGCGATCCAAATCATCGCCACCCCAATCTCGAAGGCCTTGCCTCTCGAAACCTTCCGCTATGGTGGAGGCCTCGAGCAGAAGATTGAGAACCCGGTTCTCGTCAATAACCCGAGCTTGTCTGAGTCACGCAAAGACTTCCTATTCTCGAGCGTGAGCAGCCTCGCACTTTATGGCGAAGCGTTCTGGTATAAGTCTTATGACTCGCGCGGTCAAGTCAACGACCTAACCCTCATCCCCGCCAACTCAATCACCGTTCGCCTCGATGGCATAAACGGAATGTCTGGCAACAAAGTTTTCGACTACATGGGTTACACATACAGCACTCGCGAAGTTGAGCAGCTGCGCCTATTCTCGGTTGCTGGAAACTTGCGAGGCCTCGGGCCAATCCAAACCGCAGCCAACGACATCGCCACCGCGTTAGATCTACGCAACTTTGCTTCCACTTGGTTCTCAACTGCAGGCGTTCCGACCGGAGTATTGAAGACCGGCAAGATGCTCACCAAAGAGCAGGCCGAGGAAATCACCTTAAACTGGCACACCAAACAGGCAACTAGACAACTCGCGGTGTTGAGCGAAGGGTTTGATTACCAGACCATAAACGCCACGCCCCAGGACTTAATGTTCACTCAGGTCGCTGCTCAGTCGACGCAGACTATTGCTCGCTTGTTTGGTGTGCCAGCTCGACTCCTCCTAACCGGTGTCGATGGAACTAGCGACACTTACGCAAACTTGAGCGACGAGCAACAGACGTTCTACCGCCACACGCTCATGGGATACACCAACGCAATCGAAGACGCACTAAGCAACTGCCTCCCTCGAGGAACATCGGTGCGCTTCAACTATGAAGGTCTTTACAAGGCAGACCAGAAGACTCGCTGGGAGATGTATGACATCGCCACTGGTGGAGTTGCCTGGCTAACGCCTGACGAAGTCCGACTCAAGGAAGGACTCTAATGTCTGAAATGGAAACACGCGAAGTCGAGTTTCGACTAGCTCAAGAACCTGGCACTATCACTGGCCTCGCAGTTCCCTATGGTGAAACTGCCGACATCGGTGGCGCATACCAGGAACGCTTCGTGCCGGGTGCAATCCGCTCGGTCGAGAATGTCAAAATCTATTATGGCCACCAGCACGACGACTTGCCGATTGGTCGAGTCATCTCTGGTCGCGACACTGAGGCAGGCTTCGAGATCACCGCGAAACTAACCGCCGGTGTGCAGCGTGCCGATGAAACTCTCGCGCTTATGCGTGACGGAGTTCTAAACAAGTTCTCGGTTGGCTTCGTGCCGATTGAGCAGAGCGTAGACGGTAACGTCGTAACTCGAACCTTCGTTGACCTTAAGGAGGTCTCGGTGGTTGCTATGCCCGCGTTCCAGAACGCATCCATAACCCAAGTTCGCGAGGAGCAGGAAACTGACCCGACCGACGAAACCCAACAAGAAAGTGAGAGCGAAGTGTCTGAAAACACCGAACTCGACGTTCGCGCGATCCAGGATGAGCTTGTAGAAGTTCGTCGCATGGTCGAAGCCAACGCCGCCCCACAGGCTCCGGCACAAATGACCGGCGCATCGTTCCGTAACCAGGCAGAGTTTGCAAAAGCTCTCGTCAAAGGTGACGCAGAAGCAGTAGAGTTCGCTCGCACCGCTTCAACCTCGGCTGACGCTGCAGTTCTACCAGCATGGTATGGCTACATCGACACCCTAATCCGCAACAACCGCCCAACCATGTCGGCATTCTCTCGTGCAGCTCTGCCATCCGCAGGCCTGACCGTCGAATACACCAAAATCGACACCAACACCCTCGAAGTTGGCGAACAAGACCCAGAAAACGAAGCACTTGCCTTCGGTAACCTGACCTTCGACGTTTCTTCGGTTGACGTTTTGACCTATGGTGGCTATACCGCATTCAGCCGCCAATATGTCGAACGTTCACAGGTAAACACTTTGTCGGCCGTATTTGAGGGCTTGTCGATTGCTTACGCAAACGCTACCAACGCAAAGGTTGTTTCAACTCTTGCAGCTCTTGACTGGAATGGCAAGACCTTCACCGCTGACGGTGGCACTGCCGCTTCGCTCGCAACTGGTATCGCCAACGGTGCAGCTTACATCTTCGCTAACAGCGGACTTCGCCCAGAGTTCATCGTGGCAGCTCCAGACGCATACATCGCCATCGTTGGCGTTGGCGCAGCTGACGGTCGCCCGGTCAACCTTCTAAACGGTGCTGGTGTGAACAACATCGGTTCGGCTAACATCGCTGGACTATCTGGCCAGATCTTCGGCCTGCCAATCATCGTTGACCCTCAGCTCGCATCTGGTGTCTGCTACTTGGCTAACTCGGCTGCACTGATCAGCATGGAGTCGGCTGGCTCGCCAGTTCGCCTAACCGATGGTGACATCACCACGCTGACCGACACCGTATCTGTATACGGTTACATGGCTGTCGCTGTTCCACGCGAAGGCGCAATCGTCAAGCTCGACGTTATCGACTAAGACGAACCATGTCAGTGACACTCCAGCAGTTCAAAGATTACGTCGGCACTAAAGACGCTTCAGACTTCCCTCAACTCTGCCTCGACGCAGGTTTGCTCGAAGTCAACCTGATGATTGGCGAAGTTGAAACTGTGCCTAACGTCATCAAGGATGTCTGTGTGCTTCAGGTAGCCTCTGAACACTGGAATCGTCGCAACGCTCCAAGTGGTATCGCTCAGTTCGCTGACGGTTCTGGGCAGGGGATGAGAGTATCGCTCGACACTAAACGGTCGATCTACGCTCAACTCCTGCCCTACCTTGGGTTCAGTGTATGAGTGAAGTCGGTGCTGCGAAGGCCGAGTTGGCTCTGACGCTTCAGGAAGCAGACCTCGATGTCTACTCTTACATTCCTGCACGCGTCACCCCACCGGTCATTGTTATCCGCTCCGGCTCACCATACATAACACCCTCATCAGTTGGTTCAGAGTATCTCGTGAACCTCGAACTACAAGTGGTTGCTGGAACAGCAGACAACGAATCCTCGAGCGATGACCTCGACGATCTAATCGAAGCTGCTCTCCTGGCACTCCCGGCTGACGCAGGCCTGAAGGATGTTTCGGCACCCTACACGCTTGTCGCCAACGGAAACGACTACTTGGCTGCAACAATCGGTTTAGACCTACAAATCTCAATCTAAAAGAAAGGTTTTGACATGGCCGCCTCGACCAGAATCAAAGCAACAAACATCAAGTTCACTATCTCGTCGACCGACTACTCGTGCGACGCAGACAGCATCGAACTAAGCCTCTCCGACGCACCTGGTGGCCAGCAGACCTTCTGTGAAGTTCAGCCCCTCCAGAACTGGATGCTAAAAATGACCGGTATCGCCTCGGGTGACTCAGCATCGCTATACCAGCTTCTATTCGCAAACTACGGAACTGAAGTTGCCTTCAAGGTTGCTCCTAACGGAAACAGCACCGCATCGGCCTCACAGCCAATCTACGAGGGAACGGTCATCTTTGACACCCTTCCTCCTCTGTCGATGACTTCAGGCGACATCATGTCGTTTGACGTGAGCCTAACCGTCAAGAACGCTGTTCACACCCCATCAGCGACCCCACCGGTTTACTTCGGCCTTACCAAGAAGACCAGCTAGTAATGCCTACCGTCGGCGATACCGGCGGTTCTGTTCAAGTCGAGGGACTCCGGGAAGCAATCAAAAGCCTGGAGTCCCTTGGCGCACAGAAGGATGAACTGGTATCCATAAACTTGCAAGCTGCTGAAACACTGATCGCAGCAGCTCGACCGCTTGTCCCACAAAGAACTGGTGCACTTGCTGGAACTCTTAGGGCATCCAAAACTAAGGGTTATGCTCAAGTCGCTATGGGTAACAATCGAGTGCCATACGCTAACCCCATTCACTGGGGCTGGTTCTATGACAAGGAATGGTTCATACAGAAAAACATCAAACCAAATAGGTTCTTGTATCGTGCCTTAGATAACGTCCAGGGGAAAATCATGGCAGACTATGAGCAAGGGTTACAGGAACTCTTTACTAAATACGGACTCGGAGAATAAAAAATGGCAACCATAGATTTCAACAGCATGACTCTAAATGAGATTGAACTCATCGAGCAGCTGACCTCGCGCAATATTGACTCAATCATGGCAGACGACGCTCCACGTGGTCGAGCATTCAAAGCGGTTATTTTTATCTACAAAAAGCGCACTGACCCAAACTTTACATTCGAGCAAGCCGGCAATCTCTCCCTGGAGGAAGCAGCCGAGTTGTTCGGAGGTGAAGAAACTGACCCAAAAGAATGAGAGAGGAGCAAGCTCGACGCAAGGCTGAGTTCTGTGTTGCTACTCGTATGAGTCCAACAGAGTATGAAGCGTTGACACTTTACGAATACAAAGCGTTTATAGAGGCTTTGGGTTCGAGTCGAGGTGAAACCGAATGGCCGCAACTCTAAACTTCAAGTTCGTTGCTAATGCAGCAGGACTCAAAAAGGGTGTCGATGATGCATCCAATAGACTCACTGGCTTTCAGAAGACGACTGAGGGCGTCTCCAAGAAACTGAAGGCCGCTATTGGTGCGGTTACATTTGTGGCAATCATCAAAGGCCTCACAGACGCTGCTAAAGCCGCATCTGAAGACCAGATTGCACAAAACAAACTGGCATTGCAAATCAAAACATCCACTGATGCAACTGATGCTCAAATCAAAGCCAATGAAGACTTTATCCTGGCAACCTCAAAGACCACTGGTGTCTTGGATGATGTCCTTCGCCCGGCATTGGCTAACGCAGTTCGTGGCACTGGAGATCTAAGCAAAGCTCAAGAGTTACTAAAGATTGGACTTGACGGTGCTGCCGCTACTGGCAAGCCATTAGAAACTGTCATGAAAGCCCTGACTCAAGCGCAAAATGGCAACACGACATCGCTTTACAGAATGGCTCCGCAACTAAAAGCAACAAAAGGCGGAGTCGATGACTTTGCCAAATCGGTTGCAGGCGCGGCAGGAACCTCAGCAAGTCCATTTGCCAAGTTTTCTGTTGCTCTCAATGAAGCAAAAGAAACCATTGGTGCAGCATTCTTGCCAGTTTTAGAAAAACTTATTACTACTTTGGGTCCACTGATCGACAAGATTGCACCGACACTTGCCAAACTCATTCAAGGCCTTGCACCAATCTTTGACAAACTGGTCACAGCACTGCTGCCTCTGATTGACAAGTTACTGCCGCCAATCATCGAGCTGCTTGATGCCCTCTTGCCAATCATCATTCCCCTGGCAGAAGGATTGACCGCTGTCCTCATTCCAACCATCAATATTCTGGCTGGAGTTTTCAAAGGCATTGTGACCGTTGTTGGAAGCGTAACAAAAGCGTTTGGTGGCATTGGTAAAGCAATGACCGACGCATTCAAAGGCGTTGGCACGTTCCTTAAAGGTTTATTCAACGGATTTATTGGCATGATTGAAGGATTTGTAAACTTCTTTATTGACGGAATCAACTTGATCCCTAAAGGGCTGAACTCGCTTAACTTCAAAGTGCCAGACTGGGTGCCATTTATCGGTGGCAAAACAATCGGTTTCAAAATCCCACTTGTCCCCCACATTAAAATCCCTAAACTTGCCGATGGTGGTGTTGTTATGCCATCGCCAGGAGGAAGCATCGTAAACGTTGCTGAAGCTGGTAAAGCCGAAGCAATCATTCCACTAGATCGCATGGGCAATCTTGGCGGAGGCAACACTTACGTCATCAATATTAATCGCGCATCCCTAACTGGCGCAGAGGTTGTTAGGGCAATCCAGCGATACCAGACCGGGCAAGGCCGCGTAATCCTAAATGGCTAATGACATCTTTAGCATCAAAAATAACCTCGACATCGAGTTCAACATCCCCACACCGGGCAACTGGATCTGGGGAGTTTCACAATGGACTACTGGCATAGTTTGGGGAGGCTCAAGCTCGAGTTTTGCGTGGACTAACCTAGTCTGCGAAGTGGTAAACGTCGAGGTTGAACGCGGCGTTGACGTGAGCAACGGAATCCTTCTTACAGCTCCACAATGGCGAGCAGTATTGACTCTCAGGTCAGACAAGTATGACCCCTTCACTAATGGCACGATACACGTCGGCACCGGTGTCCGAGTCAGATTCCAACCAACACCCGACTCTGCTCCTGGAACAGTCACAAACCTTTTCGAAGGTCAGGTGCAATCATTCGAGGTATCTTATGACGCGTTCGGGAATAACCTAATCAAAATCGAATGTGTTGATCTTCTTCAAGCATTCCTAAACACTCGAGTCGACAGTTATGTTGTCGCAGCTGCAACATTTCCTTCAACGGTCATGTCGTATCTTTTCGCCACCTATGCGCCAGGCGTCGGGCTTGGAAACATAACAACCAACTTCGCAGCTATGGCAGCCAAAACATATACCGAGGTGACCGTCGGCGAAATCGTGCAAGACTGCCTCGACGTAGCGCAAGGAGCATTATTCTCTAGCACGACAGCAAACTTTTATTATTTTTATGACGCACCAACGCTCACAGCAGTTCTCGACCTCACTTCCATTTGGTCATTCGATAGCGTGCACTCAGCAGCATCCACACACATCTGCATGACCGACCTTGTCATGGCCGCCGACTCGAGATCACTACCAAACGAGATACAGGCCACACTCACGACTGGAACGGTTATGACGCTTCGCAATCAAGATGCCTATGAACTTTATGGCCAGATCTCACTACAAAAAGCCATCTCAATCGACAACGTTACCGACGGTCAGGCCTGGCTAAATAACCTCAACCTAACAACACAAGTCAGACGCGTCGACACCGTCACTTTCGACCAAATCCAACGCACCGGTGTCTTAAGAGCAATCGCCGGCACTCAACAACTATTCAAGCCAGTCACCGTCAGCTACGCTCTAGGCACTGGAAGTTTCAGCGACAAGTATTTCATCACAAAAGTTATCGACACCATAACGCCCTACACGTGGTCATCCACACTAGAGTTATGGAGAGGAGTCTAAATGGCATACAAAACATTCGTAGCAGGCACTGAAGGCCTTGCAAGCGACATAAACACCTATCTGATGAATCAGTCAGTCATGGTGTTTACAAACGCGGCAGCGCGACTAGCCGCCATTCCATCGCCAACCGAGGGCATGGTCACTTATCTAACTGGTAACGACCACTTCGCTATTTACAGCGGCACCGAATGGGTAATTTATGACATCGGATGGAATGCATGGACACCAACACTAACCAACTTAACTCAAGGCACCGGCGCAACTTTATCTGCCTTTTACGCACGCATCGGTAAAACAATCGTTGCGCAGCTTTACATCACGATGGGGACTGGTATGGTTGTTGGCGGTCAGTTCTCTATCTCGTTGCCCGTCGACATCGCAAGCGCAAACCGATCACTTACCATCGGAACTTGCCTTATGCGTGACGCTACTGGCTCGGTATCCTATTTAGGCAGTGTGAATGCGCTTACCTCTGCACCATCCCTTGCTCGCATGAACACTATTGGAACCGCTGGCGCAACAGCAACGCTTTCAAGCCAAACCGCTGGAAGCCCATTTACTTGGAACGCAAACGCAAATAACTATTTCCAAATGACCATTATGTATCAGGGAGTCTAATGAGCGTCTTTGTTTGCACCAAAGTTGATTGCCCCAACTTCGAAATCATTTATGACTTTGGCGACGACCACCCGGTTCGCGCCGAATGTGGCGGATGCCACCAAACCCTACTACCAGAGGAAAACTAATGGGAAACGTTGACAACGCACCATGGCCATCACCAGCAGAACCAAAGCCAGCCCCAAAAGGCAAGCCTGCTGAAGTAACCCCAGACGCTGAGTAATGGCGGAGGACTCGCCTCGCGCGACAACTCCGACACTCCTGGCAGACATAAGCAACCGTCTGGCAGTGATTGAAGCACGCCTAGAAATCATCGCAGACCATGAGGCACGCATCCGCGACCTTGAGAAAGCACGCTGGCAATCAGCCTGGATCACTAGCATCTCCAGCGCAGTCATCGTGTCCATAGTCATCACGTTCTTAAGTCGGAGTTTGGCGTGACGGTCTATAAAGAACCCTTTGCAGCATCGACGCGTGGCGACGAGTTCGGCAACATGGCCTCGTATCGTAAGAACCCCCACCGAGGGCAAGACTGGGCACCGGGCATTGGCAAGATTATCCCGGCTATAACCGCTGGTAAAATCGTTGCAAACTTCTGGTCAGATGGACTAGGCAACTGCATCATTCAAAGCACCACCGACAAGCTCTGGGTTCTCTACGCTCACCTCGAAGCAAAACCAAACCTTACCATCGGTCACGTCCTCAAACTTGGCGACCCTATCGGTAAAGTTGGAAACACCGGCAGCCTCACCACTGGAAGTCACTTACATCTCAGCATTGCGAAAGCCAAGAACGTTCACGAAGTCATCATGGCCAAGCTCGTTGACCCTCTCAAACACATCGCCGCTAACAAAGGATAAAAATGAAGCGCATAGTCAAAAGGATTCTTAGAATAGCCTCGTTCGCACTTGGTGTCGGCATTTTGGCACTCGGAGCAGGTAGCGTTATTGGGCTAACCGCAATCGAATCTGCAACATTCGGTGCAATAATGGCGGTACTTGGTCTCATGGGTGCTATAGCATTTACATACGCCGCTAAAGGCTCAGTGCCAGATTCGGACTTTGACTCACACATAAACTCGGCCATCGAGAACGTAAAGAGCCAAGACAAAAAATAAACACAACAGAATCGGAGAACAAAATGGCTTTTGCCAAAGATTACGTCGATGTCGCCACACGCATCCGCGACTTTAAAGCGCAATACCCTGAAGGCTCACTGCAACAAGTGAAGCTCGAGTTCCACACCATCGGCGACCAAATGTTCGTGCTCTATGTCGCTGCTTGCTTCCGCGATCAGAACGACTCAAAGCCCGGCATCGGTTCAGCATGGGAACCAGTGCCAGGTAAGACTCCATACACCAAAGACTCGGAAGTCATGGTTGCTGAGACCTCAGCTTGGGGACGCGCCATCGTCGCAGCTACCGGAGCCGACACTAAATCTATCGCGTCACTTGACGAAGTAAATGCTCGTAAAACTCCACAGAAGCCCGCTACGCGCGATTGGCTAGTCGAAGCAGAGAATCT
>Ga0209500_10002114_pt1 | contig 14446 bp, 21 predicted proteins | sample S_140212_EF_Meta_FD_187323 | JGI IMG/M metagenome (GOLD analysis project Ga0209500, IMG submission 187323) | Freshwater microbial communities from Lake Simoncouche, Canada to study carbon cycling - S_140212_EF_MetaG (SPAdes) (version 2) | ecosystem: Environmental > Aquatic > Freshwater > Lake ... | reverse complement strand
TAGATATAGCTATAAATCTCAGTTTTATCGTCCATATTCTTACTCAACCTATGGGTGAGGCTAAAGTTTACAGTTAGAGACACGCCGAGAGAGATCTGATTTTGTGCTTGACTTTTGGAGAAAATCGCCTCCATGGGAATACTCCAGACTCTAGGTTTTAAGTCAGCTGATAAGCCGACTATTGAGGCTCAATACGCACCTGCCGTAATGACTACTACTTACGGATATGGATCTTATAACACCGGCTCTACATACGGATATAACACGAGCGGTATAGATCGTAATTTTGCTTTACAGGTTGCATCTGTTGTGCGTTGTCGTAATTTAATTGCCGGAGTTATTTCAGGAATTGACTTAGCATTATATAAAAAATCAACAGGAGAAAAACTAGGCTCTCCTATTTGGTTAGAGCAACCTGATCTACGCCAGCCTCGTAGCGTTACTATCGCTGCAACTGTAGATGCTTTAATATTTTACGGATGCGCATACTGGCGCGTTACGTCGTTGTATGCAGATGATGGTCGCCCTAGCGGATTTGAGTGGGTATCTAATAGTCGCGTTACATACACGACTAATAAGTTTGGTACAGAGATCGAGGATTATTTTGTCGATGGTATTAAAGTACCAATGGGCGGTATCGGATCTCTTGTAACTTTTCAAGGTTTAACGCCAGGAGTATTAGATACAGCTGGTACAACTATTAAAGCCGCTTTCGATGTACAAAAGGCGGCGGCTGTAAGTGCGAATACACCAATGGCTACTACAGTATTAAAAAATAACGGCGCGGATCTACCCGAGGCACAAGTACAAGGCTTACTCGCTGCATGGAAATCGAGCAGAGCATCACGATCAACGGCGTACTTAACGAGCACTCTTAGCGTAGAAAATATTGGTTTTAGTCCTAAAGATATGATGTATAACGAAGCATCTCAGTATTTAGCTACAGAGATTGCTCGCGCTATGAACGTACCGGCGTATTACATCTCTGCCGATATGAATAACAGCATGACATACCAAAATATTATTGACGGTCGTAAAGAGTTTATGGCGTACTCATTACAGCCGTATATCTGTGCTATCGAGGATCGTTTATCTATGAACGATATAACTAACTCAGCTAATCAAGTCCGTTTTGCTGTTGATGACTCTTTCTTACGTGCAGATGCGAGAGAGCGTTTAGACATAATCGAAAAGATGCTTAACCTAGATTTAATCGATGTAAATCAAGCCCGACAAATGGAGCAACTGACACCGCTAGGAGATCCAAGTGCTACTAACGTTTAATCAAGAAATACAAGCTGCTGATACACAGCGCCGCATCGTCTCGGGGCTTATTGCTCCGTATGGCGAAGTAGGTTTTACCTCTGCTGGCGCCGTTGTGTTTGAGCGAGGATCTATCGCTATCCCGGATGCCTCAAAAATTAAATTACTGTCCCAGCATCAACAGGATAAGCCGGTAGGCCGCGCAATTTCGTTTAGCGACTCAACCGAGGGTATGTACGGATCTTTTAAGTTATCGAGTAGCTCTCGGGGACAAGATGCTCTCGTATTAGCTCAGGAAAACCTAGTAAGCGGCTTATCCGTAGGGGTCGATGTAACGGCCTCTAAGCCTATGGGTGATTACCTGTTAGTAACGGCGGCGGTCCTCAAAGAGGTAAGCCTCGTAGAGAGCGCTGCCTTTTCAAGCGCATCCGTAACTGATATTGCAGCCGCTCGAGCAGCGCTTGAGGCAGCTACAAGTACAAGTACAAAAACAACCACGATCAATACGACAATCGTAGAGATCGAAACCGAAACCGAAACCGAAAGCGAGGATGTCATGACGACAGCCCCAGAAACAACGCCGGATATTCCGGCGGAAGCACCGGCCGAGGCTGCCCCTCTAGAGGCATCTCGCCAAATTATCCGTCCATCCGTTTTAGACTCTCAGCGCGTACGCACACCTATTGTTTCAATCGGCGCTTATACAGAGCACAAAATCAGAGCAGCACTCGGTAACGAGGACTCAAAGTTATATGTAACAGCTGCAGATGATAGCTTTTCAACTAACCCGGGCTTTAACCCAACTCAGTATCTATCAGAGTTTCCAACTAACACTCGTTTTGGTACACCATCTATCGACGCTTGCTCTCGTGGAGTTTTGCCAGCTAACGGTATGACGATCAACGTGCCATCTCTTGTTACGTCTGCCGGTGGTCAAAGCGGCGTAGCACCTGTTGTAACTGTCGAAGCCGAAGCCGGAGCTGTACAAAATACAGGTATGGTTACAGAATATTTATCTGGAACTGTATCCAAGTACTCAGGTATGAATACAATAAGCATCGAGCTACTAGAGCGCGGATACGGAGACGGTAACTTCTTTAGTGAACTTACTAACCAACTACAGAACGCTTACCTTAAGACAATAGATACAACTGTAAATGCTGCACTCGTTACAGCTGGAACTGTTGCTACAACAGCTCAAGCCGCTACATCTGCCGGCATTATCGGTTACGCATCTGAAGCTGCTCGCCTTGTATATGAGGCAACTGGCTACTTCGCTAATAACTACATCGCTAACGGCGCACAATGGCAACTATTAACCGGCGCGGTGGATACAACTGGGCGACCAATTTATTCAAGCTCTCAGCCAATGAACGCTGGCGGTCTAGTACAGCCCGGCTCGATCCGCGGTAACGTGCTTGGCCTTGATCTCTATGTAGATAAGAACTTTGCAGCTACTACAGTCGTAGATGACTCAGCAATTATCTTGGCTCCTGAGGCCTTTACTGTTTATCAGTCACCACAGGCTTACATGAGCGTGAACGTAGTAAGCAACCTACAGGTACAGGTAGCGATCTACGGCTACATGGCGACTATCGCCAAGATGCCTAAGGGAATTATCCGCTACAACTTCACCTAAGCAATAACCCTAATAGTCGGTAGGGCTCTTAGCCCTTTGAGCCCTACCGGCCCTATTAAGTAAAGGAGTAAATAAGTGCCAGCTACATACGTCACCGAGGCCGAGCTACGAGCCAACCTTGGAATATCAGATCTTTATAGCTCAGATATTGTAGAGACGTGCTGTCAGGCTGCTCAGGATTTACTTAATCAGTTTTTATGGTTTGACTCTGCACCTGTTGTAGGTACAGCTTTACAGAATAACGTAGCCACAGTTATGGTTGCTAACCCTGCAATCTTTAGTACTGGTCAGTCTGTAACCTTGAGTGGATGCGGCTCAACCTTTAACGGCACCTATACAATCACCGGCACGATCCCATGGACAGCCGGCACGACTACTCAGTTTCCATCTATAGCCTTTAATACTTATGCCTTTAACTGGCCTAATGGTTACAGCTTTATCCAATTCGCTAAGATAGCAGCTAACGCTAATTTTACCCGGGTACTTCCCTATGGCTCAGCTGTAGGAGCAGATACAAAGACAAACTCTTACGCAACTACATCGGCCGTACGCGAGGCCGCGATGATCCTTGCTACTGATATTTTCCAAGCGCGCCAAGTCTCACAGACAGGCGGCGTAACGATAGATGGTTTTAGCCCAAGCCCTTACCGTATGGGTAACTCGATGATAGGCAAGATCCGAGGCCTTATCGCCGGCTATGCAAGTCCTAATACGATGGTCGGATAATGCCAGCGGCCATTACAACGCTACGAGCCTCACTAGCTGCCGCTCTGGCTAATGCGAACGTATGGAATACCTATAGTTTTCCACCACCGACTATTACGGCGAACTCTGTAATCGTGGCGCCTAACGATCCATACATAACACCTACTAATAATACAAATGTAGGCATATCACCTATGGCTAATTTTAAGATTATTTTTAACGTACCGATGCTTGATAATCAAGGCAACCTAAACGGCATCGAGACTGTAGCCGTAGCTGTATTTAATAAGTTAGCGGCATCATCTATCGTAATGAATATTGCAGCTATGAGTGCGCCATCTCTATTAGAGGTACAGAGTGGCACACTTTTAACCGCATCTTTTGACATCCAAATACTAACGAGCTGGAGTTAAGCATGAGCCTAACAGACGAGGACATCGCCTTTCTTATCAAGATAGGGCAGATTACCGAAGCACCTAAAAAAGAAAACAAAACAAAAGACACACCAACAGATAAGAACGAGGAGTAAATAAATGGCCGTATATATGACCAATGGTGTCGTGGTAACTCTTAACTCTGTAGTCCTGAGCGATCACGTCACTAGCGCAACGATTAACCGTATTTTTGAGGAGCTCGAAGTTACAGCTATGGGCGACTCATCTAGAAAATATACAAAAGGTTTGGAGACTAGCACCGTAGCGCTGGACTTCCTATCCGATACAGCGGCAGCTAACGTCAATGCAACGCTACAAGCTGCATGGGGTACAACAGTAACTCTAACACTTAAGCAGACAAGCGCAGCGGTATCAGCTACTAACCCTCTGTATAGCACTACAGTCCTTGTAAATAACACTACAGATATTAACGGCGCTGTCGGAGATATTGCATCTCAGTCAATTACCTTTACCTGTAATTCACCAATCGTAATTACTACTAGCTGATAAAAAAGAAAAGGGGCTAACAAATGGCACGACTCAAAATAACAAGGGCTACCGGTGAGGTATCTGAGCATCAGATCACTCCACGTATTGAGTACGCCTTTGAGCTGTACGCAAAAAAAGGTTTTCACAAAGCCTTTAGAGATGACGAGAAACAAAGCGATGTGTACTGGCTTGCTTATGAGTGCTTACGCACGAGCGGCGAGACAGTACCGATGTTTGGGGCAGAGTTTTTAGATACCTTGGCAAAGGTTGAGGTACTAGACGATCTACCTTTAGCTTAGGGCGCGGCACCGTAACCTATTTAATAGCACAGCTGGCAATTAGGTTGCAGGTCGCGCCTCAAGCGATACTCGATTTAGATACAGAGATGTTTAAGATGTTGATACAAGTGCTTAACGATCAAGCGAAGGAGTCGGAAAATGCCAGTAAGAATATCCGGCGTTCGCGAAACCGTTAAAGCATTACGTAAGTTTGATCCGGATCTACTAAAGACTATGAACGCTGAGATCCGGGCCGTAATGGTCCCTCTACGCGATAAAGCTAGAGGATACGCGCCATCTCCTCAGCCGGATAATCTTTACGCGTGGGCCGAGGGATCATCGGGCGGTAAAATCACAGCTCGTAATTCATCCTTTAGAAGTTTTAACACAGAGGGACGACTTCGCCTGTTCCCACTTTACGATCACGCTCAAGCTGTAAAAGGTATCTATTACTCTCAGGCTCCAAGTAAGAAAAACCGTAACGGCTGGCAAGCTCTTTACTACGTAGCTAATAAGTCAGCTGCCGGATCTATTTATGAGACAGCTGGCCGAGCCGATGAGGTATCTAACAGAGGCTATAGGTCTAATAACCCCGGCGCCGGTGCTCACTTTGTTAGCCGTATGGGCCCTCTCTATGGCGATAAGCAAGCCGAACGCGGCCGCATGATCTTTAGAGCATGGAAAGAGGATCGAGGCAAGGCTCAAGATGCTGTTGTGATGGCTCTTAATAAAACTATTAGCGCTTTTAACCAAAGCGGTTTTGGTAAGGCTGCATAATGGCACTCCCTAATTTAGTCGTCTCGGCTGTAGCTGAGTGGAACGGTAAAGCCTTATCTAAAGCCTCGGGTCAGATAGGCAAGTTTGATAGGACCGTTAAAAACTTAGGTCGCACTCTTGGCGTTACTTTTAGTGCCGCTGCCATATTGGGATACTCTAAAAAAGCCGTAGCCGCTTATGGTGAGCAGATTGCTGAGGCTAAGCGCCTCGATACAGCCCTGCGTAATCTTGGCTTTTCTTTTGCTACAGCTGAGGCTGAGGGGTACATAGATACCGTTGAAAGAGTCACAGGTATAAACCGAGATCAATTACAGCCGGCCTTTATACAACTAGCTCAGGTAACACGCTCGACTACTTTTGCTCAGTCAATGCTAAACACAGCGCTAGATATAAGTGCCGGTACGGGTATGGATTTAACCTCGGCAACAAAAATATTAAGTCAGGCATACGTAGGTAATTACAAAGGCCTTAGCCAATTAAACCTAGGTTATACAAAAGCACAATTATCCTCTCAGTCATATTTAGAGATCGAAAAACTGATCGCTACTCAGTACGCCGGACAGTCTAAAAACGCGGCAGACTCCTACGAGGGCTCATTGGCTAAACTCAAGATCGCAGCTGAGCAAGCAAGCGAACAGATAGGCCAAGGCCTTGTATCTGCCTTATCTGTATCTAGCGGCGGCTTTGATAAATTGATCGACAAAGTAGATAATTTTGGCGACTCTATTAACGGCCTTATTACTAATATTGCTTACCTCAGCAAGGATCTAAAAGATCTGTTTGCTGGCATACCGGGCGCTGGAGTCTTAGACAATGCCGCTCAGGGTCTAAAAAATTATCTAGGCACTTTTTCTATTGGCAATATACGTAAGTTAGTCGATCAGCTAAAAGGTCGCCAAGGTGGTTTCCCTCAGGGCTTGCCTAGTGATCTTGTAAATTTTAGAGCCAATATTGAAAAAGCAAAAATGGATAAAGAGGCTCTCAAGGTACAAAAACAGATTGCAGCCTTACAAAAGAAAGCGGCTCTCACAGAAAAAAATAAACTTTCGTTATCACAGGCTGCGGCTTATTTTGATTTACAGCGCATATCTATTTATGCAGCTCTAAAAGCGACTTACGACAAAGAAACAATTTTACGCCTTGAAGCGATGAAAGCTATCGAGGAGGATAACGGCGCTCTTGCTATTGCCAAAATCGAGGAGTTAGCCAAGCTCCAAAATAGTAAGGATATGGATCGCCTAAAGGGTATTACCATTATTAAGGATGCTGTATTAGGAGCCCTTAACGATCAACTATTAGCAGAATTAAGTAACATCAATGCCTCCGAGGAAGCAGAAGCGGAAAAAAATCGTTTACGTGATATTGCTTTTGGTAAATACAACGCGGCGATTACGGCGGCAGGTGACGTAGCAGAAAAGAGCTATTATTCCGAACGTGTACAAATCCAGCTTACAGAGATCGCACGATTAGCATCTCTTTATAATACAAATAACGCAGTTATTACTCTTGAAAAATTGCGTATGGAAGTAAGCCTAAATGTAATTGCCTCGATTAGAGAAGCACAAGCTGAGGCAGATGCAGAGCGTTATAGGGCTCTAGAGGCATATATTAGATTATTGCAGACCCTTGGGCCCGATGCTGTAGGTCTTAGAGGTGCAAGCGCTGACTCTATCAATGCACTTATTGAGGGTTCGCAAGCGGAGTTAGATGCGTTGGCAATGGAGGCAGCGGCAATCGCGGCAATGAACAGAGCCTCCGATTTAGTTAATAATTTGTATAACAATTTTGGAGGCGTACGTAGCTCAGCAAGTTTAGGCAGAAATACAAACACGACCGATTACTTTAACTCGCTTAGTAACTTTGCCCAATCAAGTTTTGGCGGCTATAGCCCATCAATGAATTCAGGTGCGGCTGGCACCGGCGCCGGTGGTAATTACAATTACGTTATAAATGTAAACGCCGGAGTCATTGGTAGCGAGCAACTTATTAACCAATCTGTACAAGAGGCACTGCTAGCGATCAATCGCGCTGGGGACTCTACGACTGTGGCGGGCAACCTATGACAGTCCCAGTAATTAACGCCATTATTAACTTTTCTACAGGCCCGGCTTTCCCTCAAACTATGATTTTAGGAGCTGGCCAGTTAGGCACTAACGTACTAGGCGATGCCGAGAGCCTTATCGTGGATGTGTCTAACGTAGTCGATGGCATCACTACGACTAGAGGGCGTAATGCTCAAGCTGATCTCTTTCAAACTGGCACTCTTACCTTACGTATCGTGGATCAAAATGGCGACTTTAACCCTCAAAATGCGGCAGGGCCTTACTACGGCTTACTAACTCCTCTAAGAAAAGTACAAATAACAGGCACATATGCCGGTACTGAGTATCCAATGTTTAGCGGATTTATCACTAGCTACACAACGACTACTCCTAAGATGGCTACAGATGTGGTCTATACGACTATCACAGCTGTAGATGCTTTCAGACTTTATCAAAATAGCCAGATTTCTACGGTGACTCTAGCTGCACCCGGTGACAATGCTGGAGAGCGAGTAAACGCTATCCTCGATGAAATCGGCTGGCCTCCATCGATGCGCGAGATTTTGTACGGCGACACGATTTTACAAGCTGACCCGGGTAATCCACGTACGGCGCTGGCAGCGATGCAGACCGCCACTACCTCGGAGTACGGCGCTATCTACGTAGATGCTCGCGGATCTCTTACGCTTAAGGATCGCGCATATTGCATAGACTCTCAGGCTTTACCTGTCACGCGGTTCAATGATGATGGCACCGATGTTAATTACTTTAATGCTGTATGGCGCTTGGATGATACTCAGGTTTATAACCAAGCAAGCATTACTCGCATAGGCGGCACAGCTCAAGTAGCAAGCGATCAGGCCTCTATTGATGAGTATTTTCTACACTCTTATAATCAGCAAAATCTAGTCATGGCCACAGATGCAGATGCTCTCAATTATGCAGAGGCCTATGTAGCATCAAGGGCGCAGACACAGACACGTTGCGATATGTTAGAGCTAGATCTCTATATGTCAGATTATAACGATGGCATCTTGGCAGCTCTTACTTTAGATTTTTTTGATCCGGTCGAGGTTACAACTAATCAGCCCGGAGGATCGACACTACAACAGACTTTACAAGTGTTTGGAGTGAAGCATCAAGTAACTCCTAACTCTTGGAAAACGAGTTTTACTACTTTAGAGCCAATTATCGATGGCTTTATCTTAGGTTTTTCAGAGCTCGATACAGGCGTACTAAGTTACTAAGGAGAAAATATAATGGCAGCTGGATTAGGTTTTAAGACCTTTACAACAGGCGAGGTCCTTACGGCCGGTGATGTTAATGGTTATCTCATGCAAGGCGTACTGGTCTTTGCTAGTGCGGCTGCTCGCAATGCTGCTATTACATCTCCGCAAGAGGGACAATTCGCTTTCACAAAAGACACTAACGGACTCTGGTATTACGATGGAGCAGCTTGGGTAGCTTCCGGTGCAACAGGAGATATTGAGGGCGTAACAGCCGGTGTAGGTATTACCGGCGGTGGTACAAGCGGCACCGTAACTATTACTAATGACATGGCTACAACCATCACAGCCTCAGGCGATATCGTTGTAGGTACGGGGTCAGGCACTTACGATAATTTACCTATAGGCACAACTGGACAAGTGCTAACAGCTGATACAACGGTATCGCCGTACAAAGTAAAGTGGGCGGCATCCGGTGGTGGAGGTTTACAAACAACAACGATTACGGCGACTGGATCTTGGACGGCCCCTACGGGTGTCACAACAGTCAAAGTTTTTGCGGTAGGCGGAGGTGCAGGTGGAGGCTCTGCTAATCAAAATTACGGTTCAGGCGGTGGTGGTAGCGGAGCGGTTGTAGAGGATTTTGTTACTGTTTCACCGGGTACTTCATATACCGTAACTATCGGTGCCGGCGGCGCAGGCGGTACAACCGCTGCAGCTGCAAACGGATCGGCTGGAGGCCAGACTTCCTTTTCAACGTTACTTTATGCCGGTTATGGCGGCGGTGGAGCTAAAGGTGACGGTAGCTCTAATAATGGCGTAGCCGGCGCTGGCACAAATCCCGGAGGTGGCGGTGGTGCATCCTCCAACTCAACACCCGGCGGTGGAGGTGGTGCCTCGAGTGCGGGTGTTGGTGCTCTTGGTTCGTCAAACGGCGGCGCAGGTGGACGATATGCCGGCCCCGGTGGTAGCTCTGGGACAAGTGGCACTACTCGTCCAGATGGCGGTTCGGGTTATCGCGGTTACGGCGGCGGTGGTGGCGGCGCAGGAACCAATACAGATTGGTTTGGACAGACAACAGCCGGCGGCGCACGAGGTAATTATCAAGCTACCGGTATAAGTGCAACGGCAAATACAGGCGGTGGCGGCGGTGGTACTTATTCAGGCTCCGGTACTTTAGCCGGCGGCGCAGGTGGTTCAGGCGTAGTAATTTTAGAGTGGGTGGGATAATGGCACATTTTGCAGAGCTAGATAAAAACAAAGTAGTACTAAGAGTCGTTGTAGTACCCGATGACCAAGAGCACAGAGGTAATGATTACCTTAACGAGCTTGGCTTGACAGGTACATGGATACAAACTTCATACAATGCAACGATACGCGGCAAGTATGCCGGTGTCGGTGATATTTACGATGAAGTAAAAGATGAGTTTTATACTGTCGTAGTACCTAAGGTTGAGCCTTTAGAAAATGACATTTCCTAACGGCACACTCCCCCGGTTAATACAGGTTGCACTTGCTGAGGTTGGCGTAGCTGAGACCGGTAATAACGAGACTAAGTACGGCAAGCACATGAAGGCTGACAAGCTGCCATGGTGCGGATCGTTCATCAACTACATCTGCGACATCGCCGGCGTAGATATACCTAACGTGGTAAGTACTCGAGCCGGGGCCGATGCTTTTAAGAAAATGAACCGATGGCACACTACTCCTAAAATCGGTGATTTAGTCTTTTTTGATTTTGTAATCGATGACAAGACCACAATTAACCATATGGGCTTAGTGATCCGTTGCTCCGAAAAACAGATAGTAACTATCGAGGGCAATACCTCAGGATCTAAAGATCAAAAAAACGGCGGCGAGGTCATGGTGAAATCTAGAAGCCTTGGCCCTCGATCTTTTGTAGTCGGATATGGACGACCAACCTATGAAGCGTTTAAGGGTGATCTACCCGAAAGACCAAAAGCACAACAACTAACTACTAAATTAGGGCTAGATGGAGCAATAAATGAGTGACATACAGCAAGCTAATATCCCGGCAAGTACGGTAACCCTTTTAGCCTCAGGCGCTAGGACTACAACGGCGGCAGGTACAGCGGTTACAGGCTTCGCAGCTGCGAGGCAACTCGTACTACAGCTACAAGTAACGGTAGTTAGTGGTACCGCGCCTACCTTAGATCTTGTCGTGCAAGATACAACAGACGGCACTAACTACAACACGATCGCTACCTTTACACAAAAGACAGCGGCATCACGCGAGGTCATAAGACTTACAACACCGTTTACAGACTCTCTACGAGTCTCTTACGAAATAGGTGGCGTAACTCCATCCTTTACTTTTAACGTTATTGCTTGGGCGGACTCAAATTGAGCGCGCAGCTTAAGGCAGCTGGCCTTTCTTACTTACGCGCAGCTCTTAGCTGTGTAGGCGCTCTGTATATTTCAGGTATTACCGATCCAAAAGTACTCGCTAACGCTTTTATCGCAGGTCTTATTGGGCCAATTCTTAAGGCCTTGCAGCCGAGCGAAAAGCAATATGGCTTAGGGTCTAAGTAATGGAACAGGCCCAGCTTGTAGTCGGTATAGCCGTAGGCAGCTGTACCATTTTGGGGCTATGGGCTGGGCTTATCCGTAAAATGGTGAAGTACTACCTATCTGAGCTAAAGCCAGACGGTAATGGTGGCCATAATCTGCATGGCCGCGTAGAGCGCATCGAGCAGCGCGTAGATAAGATCTACGAGATTTTGCTTGAGGATCGTTTAGCTCGATAAAAAACGGTGCAGAGTCTCAGCTTGATCGGCTGCACGTATGCCGCTCATCGGTCTAGTATCAACCCCGGGTTGAGACATAGAGGCTTGTAGCCAATGCTTATTATCGTCATAAAGTAATCGTGCATTAACGGCAGCTTGTACAAAATAATCTATATCTCGACCTCTGAGTTTTAACACGAACTCGGTTTCAATAAGTCTGCCGTTTTCTCTCATCCAATTACTACCAATGAGCAACAGGTCCCCCGGATTTATAGCTCTATTATCCTCGCCATATCCAAGTACTTTAATCTTGCCGTCCATCGTTGCATGGGATGTTACATCCATCGTGCCGCTAGGTGTCATGCGTGGAGCTGCCATCGGCTTACCCTTTCTATTGAGCCTTGGGCGTGTCGTATCTTGAAATTTGTCAGGGTTATGCCCTACCATTTTTCAAGATGCAAAACGCATCTAAGGCTAAGGGCTAGTACACAAAAAATAAATAGAACAGATGATCAGACTTTCACAAAAGTGAGGTCTGGCTCATGTAACTCATCGGTTTTAATAACTCCGATTTGTTACATTATGTAAAGTAAATTAAGGCGCAAAAGACGCCGGGTTACTTTACATAACTGATATTTAGTTTTTCTTGCTTTGCCCTTTGCTTGACCATAACACAGTAAAGGGCTGAGACTATGAATTGGACACTCGATATACCACCGCTTATTTATGTAGTAATTATTAGCGGATTATGTTTGTTTTTAGGGTACCTCGTTGGCTATCGCGAGGGACACAGCGAGGGCTACTTACGCGGTCGCGCTATAGCTAAAGCTCTTAAAGATCGAGAGCTAACACCATGAGTTTTCTAGATAACTACGAGGACGTTAATACTCGGATTACCCGCTTTCGCTCAGAGTTTCCGTCAGGCCGATTAGTGGCCATTATTGAGGATAAAGACCTAACCGCCGGTTGGGTTTTAATTAGGGCTGAGGCATATAAAGAGTATGAGGATCATCTACCTAGCGCGGTCGATTATGCATACGGTAACGTAGCAAGCCTTACGGCCAATATGCGTAAGTGGCTAGTTGAGGATACCTCAACCTCTGCTATAGGTAGAGTTATCGGTCTCCTATCCCCTAGTGCCCAAGGTAGGCCTACAAAGCAAGACATGGAGCGCGTAGAGGTCTTGCCTCCAACGAGTGATCCATGGGCCACGCTAACTCTTACACAAACAGCCCACGACACAGGCACTACAGCTTTAATGACAGCTATAGAGGATGTAAAGACTGATTTCGTGAGCTCTGCTCCTCGTTGTACTCATGGAGTAATGGTGTGGGCAACAGGTACGGCTAAAAGCACCGGCAAGCCTTGGGCCGCCTATAAGTGCACCGAGCGAGTACGAGCTAATCAATGTAATCCTTATTGGCACGTTATGGGCTCCGATGGCAAGTGGAAGCCTCAAATCTAATGGGAGATCTAATATTTATTAAAGATGGCTATGCCACAACAATCCATGCTAACGGGGATGTAACGATATATGCCTCTGATACCTGCGATGTATGCCTACGTAAGGTTTCTGTCTTAGGAGGTAAAACTACAAGGGACTCAACTGGCGAAATCATCCAATGGATGTGCGCAGAGTGCAGGGCTTAGTGCTAGACCGCGTGATCTTAGATAGGTCTCAAGAGATCACCGCGCACCGTACAGCTTTAGAGCGCGCTGCCGTTATGTCGGATGAGTGGTTTCGCTTGTATGGGCAACAGCTTAATTACCACGAGATGATCGCACAACACGCCGAAAGCGTAGGAGCTGAGATAGCTGTAGCTGAGTATTTTGGCTTACGCGGCTTTATGCCCTCTGTTCATACCTTTAAGGCTGAGGCAGATGTGGAGACTCCTGAGGCACGTATCGAGGTTAAACACACTCGACATATAAACGGGCATCTGATCCTGCAAGAGTCTCAGCGCTTGAGGCCTAATGACGTCTGCATATTGGTATGGGGTAAAAGCCCTGTCTATCACTTAGCCGGATGGATCCCGGCCTTTATGGCCATGAGGCCACGCTACAAACACTCCCAACAAGGTAACTACTGGGTCAATCAGCGCGATCTATTTGAGATGAAGTATTTAAGGAGCTCTAACTATGGCGACACACAAATCTAAGTGCCGTATATGTAAGCGCATAACTCCTCATGATGAGCGGATAGTCACAGATAACCTGCCGCCTTACGTAAAGACCCTGCAATGCGTTATGTGTGGCGTTATGGGCGTTGTCCTTATGGAGGATACAGATGCCTAGAAAACTACTAGACCTATTTTGTGGAGCTGGTGGCGCATCTATGGGCTATGCACGTGCCGGCTTTGAGGTTACTGGCATGGATATAAAGCATGGTAAGCGCTATCCATTTAAGTACATACGTAAAGATGTAATGCAGCTAAGGCCCGAGGATTTAGATGAGTATGACGTCATCCACGCCTCGCCTCCTTGCCAGACCTTTAGCGCTACTCGCCATCTACGTAATGCTCAAGGTAAAACTACATCCAAGCAAGATCTATTAGCTCAGGTGCGCTCGCTGCTCGTTGTGTCAGGTAAGCCATACGTCATAGAAAACGTTAAAGGCGCTCCCCTGATCGATGCCGTACAGGTATGCGGCTCGGCTTTTGGCCTCAAAGTGCGTAGGCATAGGCTGTTCGAGAGCAATATGCCACTTAAAGGTACAGAGTGCCACCATAAGCAACAGGGTAAGCCAGTAGGCATATATGGCTCTATGCGTGATGAGATTCCGGGCGGTGGACATACAGCTAAGACTATGTCTGAGGCTAAGGATGCTATGGGTATCGAGTGGATGA
>Ga0209500_10002113_pt1 | contig 14447 bp, 19 predicted proteins | sample S_140212_EF_Meta_FD_187323 | JGI IMG/M metagenome (GOLD analysis project Ga0209500, IMG submission 187323) | Freshwater microbial communities from Lake Simoncouche, Canada to study carbon cycling - S_140212_EF_MetaG (SPAdes) (version 2) | ecosystem: Environmental > Aquatic > Freshwater > Lake ... | reverse complement strand
GCCACCACTAGGCCGCGCTTTGATGGCGCCTCCTTCGATTTCATCCAGCGATTGTTCAATGCGAGATACAGCACCGCACAACTCACCGGTACAACGAAGGGGCCGCCGAGAAACTTGCCAACATCGCACATCGTTGAAAATGGATGCGTATTCAATCAGGTCACCACTCGCAGATTGGCCGGGGCGCTCTCATGAGAGGTGGACCTGTTCAGCGCACCCCGGTCAGATCTACCGACACGCGCCCCACGCGCCCAGCAGTACGGCGAGATCCGCGCCCGCGACCAGGCCGTCGTCGTCGAGTTGGCCGCGATCGATGATTTCCCCTACCGGCGGCCCCATGCTTGGCGAGGCGCGAACGCCGTAATTGCAAACCGCACCCACCCACATGCCAACATGCCGCAAGCTGCGCTCGATGATCTGCGCGTCATTGATGAGCGAAACATTGATCAGCGAAACGGGGCGCATCTCGTGATGACGCTGGGATGTCATAGAGGCAAAGAGCGGATCGACCTCCCAAACTTGTTGGATCATCCATGATCATGTTTGATCAGCTCTCGCCACGAACGCGACGGAATGCGCCGTGGTTTAGCCGCACGATGCTCGATGATTTCCACGCCGCGCTGGCTACCGCACCACACCTTGGCTCCACCGTTGCCTGCGACTCGCACGCTTCCTGCGCTGGCCGCGCATCTTGTTGGAATTCCATACCTAGTAACCCACCATCTGAAAGCGATCGTGGAAGCCTCGTGCCGCCAAGTTCATATGATTTGCGACCGAGCATGCCCGCAGTCACGATCACCAACATCTCCTGCTATCAGTTCGCCGCGCTCTCCGAGCTCAAGGCGCTGCGTCAGCGTCTGCTCGTTCAATGCAAGGCCAGTGATCTCAAGGGGACGATCCTGCTGAGCACCGAGGGCATCAATATGTTTGTCGCTGGCATCCGCGAGCATGTGGATGCGTTGGTCGCTGAGTTGCATGCGGTTCCGGGACTGGAAGGCCTCAAGCCCAAGTACAGCGAGAGTGCGGAGCAGCCCTTCCGTCGCATGTTGGTGCGCATCAAGAAAGAGATCATCGCCTTTGGAGTCGAAGGCATCGAGCCTGCCAAGTACACCTCGCCACGATTGGAGCCGAAGGTGCTCAAGCAATGGCTCGACGAAGGTCGCCCGGTCATTCTCTACGACACCCGCAACGACTATGAGGTGAAGCTCGGCACATTCAAGGGCGCAGTGATCGCGGGTATCGATTCGTTCCGTGACTTTCCAGCAGCGGTTGCCAAATTGCCGCCAGAGATGAAGCACGCGCAGGTGGTGTCTTTCTGCACTGGCGGTATCCGCTGCGAGAAAGCTGCGCCGTTCTTGGAGCGCGCGGGCTTCGAACACGTCTGGCAACTTGATGGCGGCATTTTGAAGTACTTCGAGGAATGCGGCAACTCGCATTACGACGGCGAGCTGTTTGTATTCGACCAACGCGTGGGCGTTGATCCCGGCCTGCATGAAACGGCGTGGTCGCTGTGCTTCGCGTGCCGGACGCCGCTCACCGCCGAGGATAAGACCGATCAACGATACGAGGAGAATGTGTCCTGCCCCTACTGCTTCAAGGCAACTGAAGAGCAGCAGCGTCAGCAGATCGAAGCGCGCCACGCCGCCATCCGTGCCGCGGTGACGCCGCTGCCTGGAAGCGTTCCGTATGACCAAGCACGCCCGCTGAATGTGCCGGAAGCTTGCGATCACGGCACTGTTCTCGACTGCTTGTGTGCGCTCATGCCGCACATCGCGCGCGAAGAATGGCTTGCCGTGTGTGAGGCTGGCGGCATTGTCAACAATGAACACACGCCTGTTTCCGCGCAGCACATCGTCCGCGCTGGGGAGCGCTACCGGCACCTCAAGCCCGCGCGGTGTGAGCCGGATGTGAATGCTGACATCCGTGTGCTGTTCGAGGATGAAGCGATCATCGTGGTGAACAAGCCCGCGCCGCTTCCTGTGCATGCATGCGGAAGGTTTAATCGCAACACGCTGCAATTCATTCTTAACACTGTGTGGCATCCGTTCCGTCCGCGCAGCGTGCATCGGCTTGATGCAAACACTACTGGCGTCACTGTGCTGTGTAAGACGCGTCACTTTGCGAGCCGCGTGCAGCCGCAGTTTGAGCGTGGTGATGTGGAGAAAAACTATCTCGCCCGCGTGCAGGGACATCCGCCAAACGATGAGTTCATCTGCGACGCGCCCGTGAGTGCTGAAGCGGGCAAACTCGGCGGACGCACGGTGGATGAAGCTGGCCTTGAGGCCAAGACCGAGTTCCGCGTGCTTGCGCGCGATGCCGACGCCACCGCCCTACTTCTCGTCCGCCCTTTGACTGGCCGCACCAATCAGATCCGCATCCATCTCTGGCATCTCGGCTTTCCCATCGTCGGTGACGCCGCCTATCTGGCCGGTGGAGTTGTGGGTGAAACCCAAACCCTCGCCGTGGGCGACGCCCCGCTCTGCCTGCACGCGCAACGCATCACCTTCACCCATCCGCTGACCAAGGAGCGCGTATCGTTTGAAGCGGAGCCGCCGGGATGGGCGTCGGTCGATCGATCATTGTCGCTTTCCTGAAACGCAACCGATGCCGCGCCAGTTGGCAGTGCATCGGCGAAAGTCGCTTCGTACGACGCGCGTGTTCGCCGATCCACTGCGACGCCGACTGCCGCTTGCGTGAAGGTTTTGCGCGAAGGATGCCCGCATCGCAATGTCCGCACGGTGCCGTCCGACAGTGGGTCGTAGCATGAGCGTGTGCGCTCGCACTACTTTCCATCGTCCATCGGCGGCCGAAAGCCGCGTGAAGCAATCGCGCGCGCAAAAAAAGGCGCGCCCGCAGGTTCAGAGTGAACGCCCGTTGCCTCACGGCACCAAACTCAAACCACGCGTTCGCGGATCGGCTCCCCGCGCATCGGGACACATCGCGGGTCGTCGCCGCGCCTGAGTTGCAGTCGCAGAATCACCGATCCTGCACGAGATACTCGACGCAGGCGCCAGAAATTTTTGACGGCTGCGTCTTTTGTTTTTGAGTGGCGCGCTCAGGGAAATCATCGCGCTAATTCTATGTTTGCAGGGAGATGCGAACTGCTATCTCGTGGCGGGTTCGCGTGAGTTCGCGATGGGTGCCCAACGCTCTTTCAAGATATTGCGAAATAGTGTGCGCCCTCCATTTGCACTCGAAAAAGTCCGTGACAAAGTCTTCGGCTTAGGTCCTGTCCCTCAACTGGTTTGCTTGGGTCCCTGTCTAACCAAGCGCTGGTATCCCTACTAGCTGAGCAAATCCGGCTCACACCAGTCTTGATCGACGCTGCTTTGAAAGGCAGACTTGTATGTTTTCACATCGTCTTGTTCAGCACTTCGCTTCCGCCGCCGCTGTCACTGTCGTGGCTGGCGCTGCCAACGCCGCTGTGGTCTACAGTGGCATTCAGAACTTCGTCTGCGCCGTCGACATCGATGGTTGCTACATCAACGTCGAGACCAACACGCTCAGCAATGGTCCAGGCGCCGGCGTTCCAGGTTGGGACGTCAACCCGTACTCGACCTCCGGCGGCATGAATTTCTTCAACTCGACCGGTGGCGGCCAGATGCGCTACCCGGGCGTGGTTGCTGGTCCCGCGGGCAACCTCGCTTTCGGCACCACGATCGACGGCGTTGGCTCGTACAACACGGCCACCACCGCCGTGGTCTTCGGCAGCGCGGCTGGCAACTGGCAGTACAGCGCTGAGAACATCATTGGCTTCAAGTTCGTTGCGGCAGATGCTTTGACTCACTACGGCTGGATGCGCTTCCAGATGGGCGCCGCTGGCAGCTCGGGCACTTCGATGACCCGCACTGTGGTTGACTACGGCTGGGAATCCGTCGCTGGCGTTGGAATCACGGCTGGCGCTGGCGCCATCCCGGCTCCAGGCGCAATCGCGCTCCTCGGCCTCGCTGGCCTCGCTGCTCGCCGTCGTCGCTGAACAAGCGCGGCTCCACTGAGCAAGACAGAAGTTCAGTCGGACAGCATCGCGTGGGTGGCTCATACGAGCCACCCACGCTGTTTTTTTGCTCCGTTGGCATCGCGCGCCCTATGGGATGCGGGACCGCCACACGACTCGTCAGCAACCGGCTGCTCGCGGCGAGGAAAGTGCGTCCGTCGGCCGGCAAGCCGCTTCCGTCGTTTGTCGGTGCCGCCTCCAACGCGTCGTGGTACCTGCGGATGATGGCCAACCGCGAGCGCGGCGTCGAACTGGTGGTCGAGCAGACCGTCCGCGCCCGGGACATCTACATGGCTGGGAGATCTACATGGCCGGTGCCTCGACCAACTTCCTGACCAAATGCGGCCTCGGCGATCCTCGTACCGATGTCTCGGTCCCGACCATGACCGTGCGTCGCTCGCTCTGCGTGAAACTATGGCCACCGCGGAACAAGAAGCGCTCGTGGACGATCTCTTTCCGTTTGAACTAGCATTCCACAATATGAAATCTTCCCTTTACGCTGCCGCTTTGGTGTCTGGCGCTTTAGCCTGCGTCTTTGCTGTATTCGCAATGGCAGCGACAAGCTGTGCTCCCGCCGCCGACAATCAAGGCACCCTCACCGTTGGCATGGAACTCAAGTATCCGCCGTTCGAGATGACCGACGAAAAAGGCAACCCGACAGGCGTCAGCGTGGACATGGCGAACGCGCTCGGCAAGTTTCTCGGCAAAACGGTTGTCATTCAAAACACGGCATTCGATGGGCTGATCCCTTCTCTGAAAAGTGGCAAGATCGATCTGATCATTTCGTCGATGACCGCCACGCCAGAGCGAGTACAGTCGATCGACTTCTCCAATCCGTATCTCAAGACAGGCCTCTGCCTTTTGTTGAGCAAGAATTCAGATGCACAGACTCCAAGCGACCTCGATGCGCCGAGTCGATTGATCGCAGTGAAACAGGGAACCACAGGACAGTTGTACGCCACGCGCAACATCAAGCCAGAACACCTCCTGGTGCTTGATGATGAAGCAGCGTGTGTTCTCGAAGTGATTCAGGGCAAAGCAGATGGATTCATCTATGACCAGATGTCGGTTTACCAACATTGGAAGCGCCATCAGGACACAACGCGCGCGATCCTCAAGCCGTTCCAAGAGGAATCGTGGGCCGTCGGCATCCGCACGGGAAACAAGGCGCTCTTAGAAAAGGTGAATGCTTTCTTGGAAGACTTCCGCGCCAAGGGCGGCTTCAACGAGCTCGGGGACAAATACCTCAAGGAGCAGAAGGATGCGTTCAAACAGATGGACATCCCCTTCTACTTCTGACCATGAACCTCTCGAAGATTTTCATCGGACCAGAGCGTGAAGGAGCGGTGATTCCGTGGCCGCTGAGGACATTCAACTTTGCCGTCGCTTTCTCCCTGGTCGCGTTTGTCTTTTACTTTTCTTTTCGTCAGCTTGCTTCTCCGCTCGGCTGGGAACCGATCGCGAACTACCACACGATGTATCTGCAGGGTTGGCTGACCACGATCTGGATTTCAGTCGTTTCGTTGGGACTCAGCACAATCATCGGCCTGTTCTTCGCCCTCGCGCGACGCTCGCGTCTCCTCCTGCTCCGCTACTTCAGCGTGATCTACATCGAGCTTGTGCGTGGCACGCCGCTATTAGTTCAGATACTGATCTTCTTTTATGTGATCGCTCCCGCGTTTCAAGTGGAGAATCGATACCTGGTGGGCATTCTCGTTCTCTGCTTTTTTGAAGGTGCGTATATCGCAGAGATCATCCGCGCTGGGATCGAGACCGTTGGCAAATCACAAATCGAATCGGCACGAGCGGTCGGCTTTACTCGGACACAAACATATCGCTACGTCATTTTCCCGCAGGCGCTGCGCCAATCACTGCCACCCATGGCGGGCCAGTTCGTTTCGTTGATCAAAGATTCTTCGTTGCTCTCCATCATTGCGATCAACGAATTCACACAGAACGCGAAGCAGGTGAACTCGTACACATTCAGCACGCTGGAGAGTTACATCCCGCTCGCCGTTGGCTACCTGATCCTCACGCTCCCGATTTCGCTCTGGTCGCGCTGGCTGGAGAGACGGATGAAATATGAAACTTAAACTCCAGCAGATCACCAAGCGCTTCGGCGATCATGTCGTTCTCGACAAAGTTTCGCTGACGTTGGAAATGGTGAAGACGCTCGTGTTGATCGGTCCGTCGGGGGGAGGAAAGTCGACATTGCTCCGCGTGATTGCCGGGCTTGAGTATCCCGAAGCAGGCGATGTCGAAATTGACGGCGAGAAAGTCGCGTTCAACGAGGACGCGCTGTTGAAACATCGCCGCACGATCGGCGTGGTGTTTCAGGCGTTGAACCTGTTCCCACACCTGACTGCTTTACAGAACATCACATTGCCACTGGAAAAAGTACATGGCGTTCCGTCAGCCGAGGCGCGGGACACGGCCCAGCAAATTCTGAAGCGTCTCCAACTCGATAAGCATTCCCATAAGAAACCCGCCGAGCTGTCTGGTGGCCAACGCCAGCGCGTCGCCATCGCTCGGGCAATCTCGATCAAGCCACGGCTGCTGCTCTTCGACGAACCAACATCCGCGCTCGATCCCGAAATGACCGCCGAGGTTTTGAACGTGATCGAGGAACTGCGCGAAGATGGCCTCGATTTCATTCTCGTCACGCACGAGATGGGCTTCGCGCGACTCGTGGCTGATCACGTAGCAGTGATCGCCGATGGTCGCATCGTCGAGGCAGGAACGGTGGAGCAGGTGTTCGAGAAGCCGGCTAGCCCGCAATGCCGCGATTTCCTGGCGAGAGTGCTGAAGTACTGAAACCTCCACCCGCGCTTCAACAGCTCGCCCGTTACAGTGGAAACGCGAAGTCCCATCGGTTACTTCCCACCGACCCAATGCTTGCCGAAGTACCTGGGCTTGCCGAAGTACCTGGGCTTGCCGAAGTACCTGGGCTTGCCGAAGTGCCTGGGACTGATTTACCTTGTTGCCCCGGCGACAATGATGGATACCTGACCTCAACGCGGTTCGATTACAAAACATGACCGCAACAGATAAGACGCAATCCGCAACGACCGACAGATCTACGAGTTTCGCTCCATTGCTGAATGGCGTGGTTTCGGGAACCGTCATGGCGTTCGCTTTGATCCCAGAATGGATTGCGCTCGCTCCACTCCTGTTCAGCCAGACGCTTCGCCCGTACGTGCCCGTGTGCCTCGGAATGCTGCTTCTCGGCAGTATTGTGACTGGTGTCGTTGTCTCATTGCGAAAAAATACGCCGTACACCTTTGCACATGGTCAGCCCAGCGTTGCTGCCCCGCTTTTGGTCATGTTGCTGGCCAGCATCACTGCGGCTTTATCAACGGGACCTGCTCTGCTACCGACTGCGGTTGCGGCGCTCGCGGTCTCCGCCATTGTCGTGGGAATCTTTTTCTTTCTGCTCGGCTGGCTCCGACTGGGTGGAGTCATGCGCTTCATTCCCCATTCAGTCGTGCAGGGCTTCCTTGCTGGCGTGGGTTTGTCCCTCGTCTTTTTTGCGTTTTCCCTCGCGAGTGGATCAACGGTCACCATCCATGATCTCAGCCCGCTCTGGAAGGAGGGCGCGCCTTTGCGATGGGCGCCTGCAATTGCCTATGGAGTCTTGCTGTTTTCTATTACAAAGAGATGGCGCAGTCCGACACTGTTGCCTGGCCTATTGATTGCCACCTTTTTGTTGTTCTTCGCTGCGATGCACCTGATCGGAATTGACTCCGAGACTGCGATGGCTCGCGGCTGGATCCTTGGACCTTTTGAGCAGAATTCACGCCTCTGGCCGCCGCTGGATATCGCCGATTTGTCGCAGGTGGAGTGGTCACTGCTGCTCAAGCATTCAGGACTCTTTGCCCTGATCGCCGTGGTCTGCGTTGTGGATCTGTTAGCGAATTCAGCAGGTCGGGAGACCACAACAGAACACGAGTCGGATACGGATCAGACATTGCGTGTCAATGGCGCGGCAAACATCCTATCGGGCAGCTTCGGCGGCAACATTGGCTTTGAAGGGCTGGCTGGTGCGTCGCTGTCTTACAAACTTCGGGCGCCGGGGCGCACGCCTGCGCTCACCTGCGCGGCCATCACCTTCGTCACCATGATGTTCGGCGGACAGATCTTGTCGACCGTGCCGGCGTTCATGCTCGGCGGGCTGATTACCTTTACGGCACTATCAATCATCGCTGCGCCGTTGTTTGGCAGCCGACACAAGATGCCGCGCACCGAGTATGGACTCATCTGGGGTGTCGCCCTCGTGGTGGCGTTCTTCGGCGTTGGCACGGGCGCTGCGTGCGGATTGCTCATCTCGCTCGGTATCTTTGTGGTCAACTATTCCCGCCTCAGCGTGATCCATTTCAGCGGCACTGGTGCGTACTTCCGCAGCGTGGTGTCGCGTTCACCTGCTGCCGAACAATGGTTGGCGCGAAAGGGAAACTGCACACGCATCCTGCGCCTGCAGGGCTACATCTTCTTCGGCACCGCCCACGCGTTGGTCACGCAAATCCGAGAAATTCTCAACGCAGGCGGCACGCGCTACCTGATTCTCGACTTCTCGCGGGTCGATGGGATTGATGCGTCTGGCCTGGCGAGCTTCACGCGACTTCGAAAGCTGACTCGCAAGGCGGGCGTGACGCTTGTTTTCAGCGCACTGGCGCCTGATGTCCGCCGCCGCCTTGAACTCGCCAGTGTTGGGTCCGTGACCGATGCGCAAGGCGCTGACAACAGCCTGCGGACGCATGCGGATCTCGACCAGTCGCTTGAGTGGTGTGAAAATCAACTGCTTCGGGGCGGCGGCGCTGGAGACTCGCCGACCGAGGCGCTGGCGCTGTTGGAAGCCGAGGGTCAGGCACTGATCCAAACCCTCGTTGCTGACATGGCGCCTTTTCTCGAGCGAGCCGAATTCCCGGCCGGACATGTGCTGTGGCACGCGGGAGATCCGTCGCGCGAAATGTATTACGTGGAGTCGGGGGAACTGCAGCTGTTTGCGGGCAACCGCGAGGACACTGGTAAGCGTGTGGCCGTGATCGCAGCGGGCGAGATCGTCGGGATCAACGGCTTTTACCTGCGAGAAGGCCGCCCTGCGACCATGCGGGTCACCCAACTCTGCGTACTGCAACGCTTGAGCGATACTGCGATGCAGCGCATGGCGAGTCAGGTGCCCGACCTGACCACGAGACTCGAGCGGTATCTACTGGTTGTGCAGTCGCGGCTGTTAGTCAGGAGCTTTCACTCCGTAGACAAAGGGACATGATCAAGCACTGATGCGTTTCCTATCTCCGCGGTTCGGGATGGAATGATCGCCTGCGCGAGATACCTGAATCGAATTGCTTTTTGTCGCCCACGCAATAAACTGCCGAACATGAAAACTGACGGCGCGCCGCGCGAATTTCCTGATTTTAGTCTCGCTCGACTACTCAGCACGGTGTTCGAACCCAAGCCAGGTCAACGCATTGGAATTCTGATTGATCTGGCCGATCCGAAGCAGATCGAGGGTTTCGGTTTCCTGAAAGATTCCGCGCTCACGATTCAGCGTCACGCGTACAACGATTTCTATCAAGCCCTTCAAAACGGCGTCATGGCCGAGCTCGGCTTGCGCGGTGGCGAGATCTTCGCTTACGAGATCACGGGCGGCAGTAACCTCGATCTACCAGACGCCGCGTGGACTCCCGAGGGACGCGAGATAAGCCTCACCAAAAAGGTTTATCCCCACTTCGACATCCTCCTCTGCATCTCGACCTATTCAGCGACCGCGCCACTGACAGCGTTTGCGAAACAGTTTGGTTTTCGCGGTGCGACTCTACACGGTGTCAACCCCATCATTCTGAGCACCGGCCTCTCGGTGGATTACAACGAGGTCAGTCGTCAGGCAGAGAAGCTGCGTCGCGCAATGACCCGCGCCGATGCCTTTGAAATCGATTTCGAAGTAGCGGGAAGAAAGTCCACATTGAAGCTCTTCTGTAATCAGCAAGAGGCGCAGAAGAGTCACGGCCTGTGCCGCGGTGACAAACCCGATGTTGCGAATCTGCCGGCGGGCGAGGTTTATTTTGTGCCGAACAGCGCGGAAGGTCAGTTCCCCCGACTTTACGAGGATGGAAGCGTCGGGATTCTCGACGTGACCGGCGGCAGGATTCGCACGGCGACCCTCCTCTCCGGCAACCAGAACACCATCGACGAGCACAACCAATTGCTTGCGTCCGACCCAGCGACCGGCGAACTCGGCGAGTTGGGTTTTGGCACTCAGGATCTGCCGGCATCGGGCCGCGACATTCAGGACGAGAAAATTCTCGGCACACTCCACGTAGCGACGGGCCGCAGCGATCATCTGGGCGGGCACCTGACCCCCGCGATGTTCAAGGTGGCAAAGAATGCGACGCACGAGGACATCCTGTATTCGCCCACAAAGACCCCTTCGGTCCACATGCCGCAGGCGCGCATGTTTCGCGACGGGAGGATGGAAGTGTTGATCGAACACTATCGACCCGCCCCTTATCTCCAGAACGCGTTGAACTCGTGAGTACGCCGAACTTCTACGAATCGGATCGTGCCCTCTCGGAATACTTGCTCTTCCACTACGGCGCGCCGCAACAAAACATGCCTTGGCCGTTCGGCCCGACGACTGCGCTCAATTATCCCGCGCGCTGCGTCTCCGAGTGCATCGATACGTCGCTTCTGCCCGCCCAAGCTCGCGGGCTAGACCTCGGCTGCGCGGTGGGCCGGTCCACTTTCGAGTTGAGCCAGTACTGTTCCGAAGTCATCGGCATCGACTATTCCCATCGCTTCATCGAGGTTGCGCGCCATCTCCAGGAGCACGGCTCGACCTCCTATGAATACATCGAGGAAGGACTGCTGACCGCGCCCGCCACGGCGGTGGTGCCCGCGGAGATCGCGCGCCAACGAGTCACCTTTGAGCAAGGCGATGCGCAGGCGCTGCGTTCGAATCTCGGCTCATTTGATGTGGTGCTCATGGCCAACTTGGTGGACCGCCTCCCTCATCCCGGTGAATGCCTGAAAGCTCTGCCGGCGCTCGTGCGATTGGGCGGACAATTGATTCTGACGACACCATGCACCTGGCTGGACAGTTACACGCCTCAGTCGCATTGGCTCGGTGGCTTTGAACAGCACGGGCGTCCCGTCAGAACCCTCGCCACGCTGCAGGCGGTGCTCGCGCCCAGCTTCGCCTTGACGCGGACATTTGATATGCCGTTCGTGATTCGCGAACATGCGCGCAAGTTTCAGTGGAGCGTCGCCCAAGCCACGGTCTGGATTCGGCGATAAACCTGGTTGGCTCAACCAGCCTTCTCGCCAACCTGCACCGCGCCGTTGGCCACACTGCCGAGCACCTCATCAATGAACTGCTGGCGCTTCTGCGCGTGCGCGAGGTGCGCAACATCTCGCTGTGGGTCGAATCTGAGCGTTGAGATGCGATCGGACTGGATGCGCGTGGGCTACCTTTGGACTGAGCGTGACGGCGCGCGTGTTCCGCTGGCAAGTTTTTGCGCGAGCCTATGAGGGCAATCGGCGAGTGGCGCCTTGTCGCGCACGCGCACGAGCCGACGATCGAAGCGTGCGCGGAACCTCGGGTTCTCTGACATGGCTGCCGTTTCCTTCAACCAAAAATGTACGTTTCGAGTGCGAAGAATGCGACCGCGTCAGGTGATGGCGACCCAAAGCACGAAAGCGTTCAGGATCAGCAACACGATCGCGGGAAGGGTCTGAACCAGCGAGTCTCCGATACGGATGCGCGTAGCGACGCCCATCAGCATGGTGAGCATGAGACCAGCGGCGGCCACCACAAGCACGGGGCGGTTGAAATAGCCCACCAGCAGTCCCAGCGCCCCCATGCACTCCACTACCCCGACCAAGTTACGGAACCGAGCAAGTCCGTAGCGCTCGAACTCGACTTCCATGCGCGGCGAGGAGATGCAGACGATCCCGTAGAAGAGGAAGGCGATGGCCGAGAGTGCGCGGGCGATTTCGAAGGCAATCTGCATGGGGGGGCTCAGGAATTCATGTGAGCCCGACGAGGATTCCGAGCGCGATATATCCTAAACCAAACTATGCCTCTCATCAGTTCCATTCTCCAAGTCATCGTTGGTCTCGGCCTCTTAAATGTTTGGCTGCTTCGTCGGCAGAGCTCGACCGCCTACCGCGGCGGCGAGGCGAAGAACCTGAAGGAAGAGTTCGCGACCTACGGGCTGCCCGCATCGATGTTCTACATCGTCGGCGGCCTGAAGATCATCTGCGGCGTGCTGCTCTTGGTGGGACTCGGATATCCGCCCGTCGTGCTGCCTGCGGCGGCAGTGGTTGTCGTGCTCATGTTGGGCGCGGTCGCCATGCACCTGAAGGTGGGCGATGCCGTGTTGAAGTTTGTTCCGGCGACACTGATGCTTGCCATGAGCGGTGCAATCTGCGTGATTTCCCGCTTGTAACAGCACTCGCGCCGCGGCGATCAGTCCGCCGAAGGCCCCAGCATGCGGCGAAGGTCGCGCGGCTTCAGCACCACGCCGAGGTGCAACACGAGCATTCCAATTGCAAGGGCGATGCCCCGCGGGAATATCGTCGCGTTGAACGCGACGATTCCGATCGTCATCGGCAGTTGCCTCAGGCCCGCCGCGAAACCTCTGCGCGGCGCGCGCAGCACCTCGGGCTCGTACTTTGAGTGGCGCACATAGTCGGCGATGCCCTCCACCAGACAGCCAGCCGCCAACCAGGAGTGTCGACCGATGCGGGATACGCCTAGATCACATGCGTGAGCTCGTGGATCACCATGCCGAAGTCGTCGGGGTGTTCGGCGATCCACTGCGCGCTGAACTCCGTGCGATTGCCCGAGGTGAGCGCGGGCGCCCCGGCGTCGTGCAGCTCGGGGCGGAACACGACGACGATCTCCTTCGGCCGCGTCCATCGGTCGGCGGCGAGAAAGCGGCAGCTGATCGGGAACCACGCGGCGCAGACCTTGCCGGCGTGGTCGGCCCACTGCTTGGACGCTGGCGAGTCGGCGCAACGAAGCGCGCGCGATCACCATGACCCCCTGCTCCATCGGCGATCCCGAACTGCGTGCGCAACGCGGCAACATCTCAACCGTGCACGTCGAGCTTCGCCCCAGGAGTCGGGCTCCACGCGTAGAAGTCGACGCTGCACACTTCTCGGAAACCAAGTTTGACGCAGATCGGCGCGGAAGTCTTGCGGTCGCCTTGCAGCACCGCGGCGTCCTTGCCCATGGCGCGCGCTTCGGCGAGCCGAGCGGCCATCAGCGCGGTGTAGGTACCGCGACCTCGGTGCGCTTCGAGCGTCGCCGCGCCTTGCATCACCATCACGCTGCTGCCTCGAGGCGAGAACATGCTCGAGACCGCCACCGGTCCCTCGACGCCGTCGAGGTACGCGAGAAAGTGGTTGCCGCAGTCGACGAGCGGCACCACCTCGCAATAAACAGAAGCCAGCGCCTCGGGCATCGGATAAGCCTCCGCGTACAAGCGAACGACATCGGCTCGATCTCGCTCGGTCGCCCGCCGCACGGTCACCGCTGGGTTGCACGCAATCTCTTGCCGCAAGTCGGTGAGCACCAAGCCGGCCTGCTCGACCATCTTGGAGAATCCCGCGGCCTCGAGTCTGGTGACGAGATCGATCGGCGTCGACGAAGCATTGAGCCACCAACCAACCACTTGGCCCCGCTTGCCGAAGAAATCCTGCACCTGCGCGATGGCGGCGTCGGCGTTCGCTTCAGTGAGCGTGGAGACGCCGACCATGTTGCCGAACGGATGGTCGATCCCGGGCGTGGCGTGAGCGCGGAGCCCTGGGAAACTCAAGATGTCCCAGCGCCCCGGCAATGCAGGGAACTCGAACATGCTGTTCTGAACGGTGTGCAGAATCGATTGCTCGCTCGCGGCCATGCGGTACTCACTTCGGTCGTGGGAGCCGATGCGTCCGCGCGATACCCGCTCGGAGCCAGCCACCAGGGTGCGATTTGCGAAGCGAGCCTACCACACATGGCGTTTGTATTGAGGACGCTGCGCGCATCTCGACAACGAGTGGCTCGGCGAATTCCCGCGTTGGATGTTTCGCTGTGAACCGCGAGAGTTTCGAGTCACCAATGGGCGTTCACACGGATGTCATCATTGGTGGCGCGACGAAGAGGGAGTTGACCAGCACTTCCGCGCTCTTGGCTTTGCATGGCTTTCATTTTCCTTTCTTCCCCTCCGGCAGCCGAGGTGTCCGTTCATCGGCGATGAGCAGTTTCATCTGCTGGATGGCGATTTGATTGAGGCGGATGAGGCGTTCGGGTTGGGGCAGGGCTTGCCCGATAAACAGGGCGTTGAGGTTTTCGAGGTTGGAGAGACAGACAAGTTGGGCGCCGGTGGCTTGGTCGCGGATGTTGCCCTTTTCGCCGGGGTTTTGGCCGCGCCATTGGGCGGCGGTCTGACCGAAGAGGGCCATGTTG
>Ga0209500_10002110_pt1 | contig 14453 bp, 12 predicted proteins | sample S_140212_EF_Meta_FD_187323 | JGI IMG/M metagenome (GOLD analysis project Ga0209500, IMG submission 187323) | Freshwater microbial communities from Lake Simoncouche, Canada to study carbon cycling - S_140212_EF_MetaG (SPAdes) (version 2) | ecosystem: Environmental > Aquatic > Freshwater > Lake ... | reverse complement strand
TCAACTGCTTTTTGCATTAGGAAAGCAGTCTTGGAATCTCCACCAGAACATGAATTTTTTGTTCTAGGAGAACCCTGTATAGCAACTATTTTGATTTTGCCAGAGTTATTCTTGGTTGCTTCAGCAATATATTCTATAAAACTTATCATATACTTTATTTAGAATCATTATTAAAATACTTTTTTTAATTCTGTTTTCTGCTTATAAATAATTATTATGAATTTCAAAAAATGGCTGATATCCGAAGAAATCTATCCTCAAAATAAAACGGCTACTGTTTACCACAGAACGGAAATTAGAAATGTTCCGAATCTACTTAAAAATGATTTTAAAACAGGAAGAGGATGCCTTTATGGATGTGGACTGTATACGACATTTTCTATTGATAGCCAGTTTGCTGGATACATGAATCAATATGGAGACACATTAGTCAAGTTCAAGGCTTCAAATCTAGATGAATACCTTATTGTGCATAAAAGCGTAGCAAGGCAATTACTAGGAGAAAAGTATAAGGTAAGTGATCAACTCAAAAAATTTGGTATTGAATCAAAAATAGAGCCTAAAGATTTAGAATTATTCGATGAATTACAGGAAAAAGAGAAGTTCTCTTCAATGGTATTACAACAAATTTATTCTAAATATCCAACTATCGTAGAAAGTTTGAAGGGAGCAATATATTATGGATCAAATGATGGATATTGTTTAATCAAATATCCTCCTGTTGAGGATGGGACAATTCAGATGCTTGGATTTGCTCAAGTTTCAGTTGACAATCTTGAGAAAAAGAAGCAACTCGAAAACAACAAAGGCTGGGTCAAAGAAACTGGAGGAATATCAATAAAGGATGTACGAAAATTACCAAGAGAAGAACGCAAAATAAAAGTTCCAGATTTCTATGATCTGGAAGAAGATTCAGATATAATAAAATATATTTCAAGCGGCCAACCAGTCCTCGATGAAGATCATTTTGTAACAAAAATTACTACAGCAGACCGTGTTGTTCCCTACATGAACGCAGAATTATTGGAATCATTAATCAGCCACAATCAAATATCTAACCTTCTTGGTAAAGCTCGTGTTCCACAAAAAGTTTTGCAAACAATTATCAATAAAGTTGATCCGATGTATGCCAAAAACATGGCCAGAGAAATTGTGAAGCATGCTGATGATCCAGTCTCTTTGGTCAATCAGTTAATAAAAAACTTTGTAGCAAAATATCCATCAAATAAACTTGATATTTTCTTCACGGAAATTCTTGAATATGCGAAGCCAAAACATGCAACTGCAATTATAAACATGTTTCTAAATTCAGGCATAGAAATAGAAGAACCACAAGCTTTGCAAATTTTAAAGAGAACACCGAACGATAATCAGCTAGAAATGCTTAAATATCTTTTGAAAAATCATGAGAAAAGAAATTGGAGTCATGAAAAGATTTTATTTGCCATGAAAGATAAAGAAGCGACCAAACAAATTTTGCACGATATGCGGGGTGCTCCAGCGCCGGGGAGAAGCTATTATGATGAACTATTTTAAAATGACATTCAAAGAGTGGATGATTCTTGAAGAAGTTTCAGAAAAACTTCATGCCGTCATACCCATGCCTGAAGAAATTATTCTTCTCAACAATTTATTTAAAAAACATAACAAAAAACTCTATGCCGTTGGAGGTGCAGTCAGAGACTTTTTAATTAATAAACTTCATCAGCCACAATCAAAATACTCACCAAAAGATGTTGACATTACAACAGATGCAAAACCAGATGAAGTTATCGCCATACTCAACTCTCCAGAGGCAAAAGCAAACGGTATTAAATCATTCCCAAAAGGTGAAGCGTTTGGAGTCGTTTCTGCAATCATCAATGGACAAGAATTTGAAATAGCAACATTTAGAGAAGACTACTACGATCCAACAAGTGGAGATGGAAGAAGGCCAGATAAAGTAGAATTTTCAACTCCAGAAAAAGATGCTCAAAGAAGAGACCTTACTATGAATGCTCTTTTTTATGACATCGATAAAAATGAAATACTTGATTTCAATACTAAAAATGGTGTTGGGCAAGGAATCGAAGATATTAAAAATTTGATAGCCAGACCAGTTGGAGACCCAGAAAAAAGATTCGCAGAAGATAAACTGAGAATCCTCAGATTGATTAGATTCTTTTCTAGGTTTAATCCGGGTCTAATGGTTCAACACATAGACAACGACACAAAAAATGCGATTGAAAAATACAAAAAACTTGAAGGAGTATCCCCTGAAAGAATTGTCGCTGAATTTACAAATGGCTTCAAATCTGCTGCGAATAAAAAGACCTATTTACAGAATTACGAAGACTTTGATTTATTCGCAATCATACTTCCAAATCTAATCGTGAATCTGCAAAATTATTTGCCAGTAAAAAGTTTTCCAGCAACTTTAGCTTTTATCTTACGAGATAACACCGATCCTCAAAAAGTTAGATCGTCTTTAAACGCTTTGAAGTATTCCAATGAAGTAACAGACAAAATTGAACTTCTTTTGATGCTCAACGACTTTGATAAGTATCAAATATTGACACTTTTGAAAAAGAAAAACGCAATATCACAAAATATAGAAAGCGATATAGAAGATTTTGGAAAGTTAACCACTAATAAACAAATTCAAAATTTTACAAATTATAAACAACAGACTAAATCGCAAGACTTTATGCATCTAAAGGGTCCACAAATTGCTCAAGCTATGAACCAAACTGAAAAGGAAATGTTTACGAAACTTATGTAAATCAAGTGAAATTCATTATGGGCAAAAAGTAATTTAATTAAGGCCGGATTTTAGAAATCCGGCCTTTTTATTCATACATAATTATTATGAATTTCAAGAATTGGTTATTTACTGAAGAAATCTGGCAAGGCAAAGTGGCTACTGTGTACCACAGAACCAAGCCGAAAGATATTAGCAGACTACTTACTACAAGCTTCAATGCTGGAGCAGGTACTGGCTGCTTGTATGGTTGTGGTCTCTACACAACATTTTCTATTGAAAGTCAATTTACAGACTACATGCGTCAATATGGTGAGTCTTTAGTGAAATTCAAGGTTACTGATTTAGATAAATTTATTATCACACACAAAAATGTTGCCCGACAAGTTTTAGGTGCAAACTATAAAGTTAGCGAACAACTCAAGAGACTCGACCTTGCTCATTTATATTCTGAACAAGAGATGCAACAATTTGATAAGGATATGGAAACAGCACAGTTTTCATCTGATGTAGCTAAAGACATGTACTCAATCAATTTCAGAATTTCTGAACAAGCAAAAGGAATAATTTATAACGGCAGAAGAGATGGATACTGCCTTCTCAAATATCCTCCAATTGAAGACGGCTCAGTTACGATGTTGGCATATGCTGAATCAGCACCGGCTGGTGATATAAGTACTATGCGTGATTTAGAACAAGACAAAGGCTGGACAAAATCAACTGGCAAAGTATCATTGAGAACAATCTATACTGTGCCAGAAGAAGAAAGAATAGCAAAGGTACAGACAGAAAAACCAAGTCAAACCGTCACACAAAGAATGTGGTACGCAAAAAACAAGGATGTCATGGCTAAGTTTATTATTCAAAAATATCCAACACTCAACGACAATCAAGTTCAAGCACTTCTTGCTCACTCTGAAAATAAAGATTTGATTATTGATGCCCTTATTAATAAAAAATCTTCTATCAGCGAAGAGAATCTGGAATATATGTTGGGATTATCTTCGAACCCAGATGAAGTATCCAAAAAGCTTATTGAAAATAAGCTCTTAAAAATGAACAGATACACTTATGGCATATTATTGACAAAAAGCAAAGATCAACTAAATCTAGCTAAATTCATCGCTGAAAAGTTTGAACCAATACCATTTTTCAACAGTTTGCTTTATGACATTACAAAACCAGAAGATAAAATTAACTTTATCGATTGGGTTTTGGCTAATAACAAAAAATTTGAAATGAATGATGATAATGAGGAGACATTATTGTATTTTGCTGGAAACCCACAAAAAATTATCAGATTCATAATAAACAAATTTCCCCGTATTCACGATTTACGACTCATGTTTGAAAAATCAACAGATAAAAATGAAACAATATCTTTGTTAATGGAAAAAGGAATAAAAATAAACACAGAAGTTGTGAAAATTTTCATGAATAATACTTCTGATCTAGTCAAGACGGCAGAATATATAATTGCAAACAAAAAAGAATTTGACGGCGATGATACAGAGTATCTCCTCTATCCAATTCCTGAAGATCAAAAGCCTAGAATTATTGACATACTCCTCAAGTCAGGAAAAAAAATAGACTCAGATGGTATGATAAATATTATTTATCACGATAGAGACAATCAGCTAAAAATTATAGATTATCTAATCAAGAATAAAGACCTAAAGGACATAGATGTACAGGGAATACTACAACACGCAGATGACAAAGAGAAAGTCGCTGAAATGCTTGGTGAAGATAATTTTGATAAGCTTGGTCCAGTTATTCAAACTGATTTAATCCGTTATGCTGATAATAAACTCAGAATGTCGAAGATTCTTCTGAAGCATAAAAAAGATATGATAAGTTTTGTTGCAGAATTTATTAAAGACATGCTAGAAAAAGATCAATTAGAAGAATTAACCCCAGAAGAAAAAGACACTTTAAACAAAGCTCTGGCCTCTAACTAGGATCATAACCGAATTCATAAACTGAATTGCCATCCGTAAAAAGATGCTTGGCTGGAACTGTTTTAGACAAAATCTTGTAAGAACCTTCTAGTGTGCTTTCTCCATGACCAACTGCATAAGACCTAACTGTGGTCACCCAATCACCCTGATTGATTTGCATCGGTTTTTTCTTTTGTAATTCCAAATCAGAAATCATACTTCGTATTTTGTCAAAAAACTTTTCCTTGTCATAACCAACCTCTTGCCAAATATTTGATGCGATTGCGTCTTTAATAGGAGGGAATCTGTATTTGTCAACATATGCAAAATAGTTGCCAAATCTTTTGAGCTTTTCATTTACTTCTTTGTTAATATCTGGTATAGCTCTGTATATTTTTAATGTGCCATTTGGTTTGTTTTTCATTCTTTGAATTATCGCAACAGCTTCAATATCTGCTGGCTCTCCATGACCATAATATCTTGCAGCCGTTGTTAATGGCAATGTATAGATGTCATCTGGGTAAATACCTGAAACATCGTACAAAGGAGCGCCTTCTCCCTTACGAGGCGCACGATGAGTACCTCTGTAATCCTCTTCCGATGATTCAAAAAATGCTTTGAAGTTTTTCATAAATCTATCTATAAATACTTATTATGAAATTTAAAGAGTGGCTATTTACTGAAGAAATCTGGCAGAATAATACTGCAACTGTCTACCACAGGACAAAGCCTGAAAGAGTATCAACTATACTTTCTTCATCTTGGCAAACAGGTACGGGCAAATTTTACGGCAGCGGCCTTTATACTACTTTTTCAATTGAAAGCCAATTTACTCAATACATGGAAGATCAATATGGCACATCGATTCTTAAATTTAAAGTAACAAACTTAGATCAATATGTAATTTGCCATAAAACCGTTGCTCAACAAATATTAGGACAAAATTATAAAATAAGCGATCAACTTAAAAAACTTAATTTGACTGATCTTTATACACCTGAACAAATTGAAAAATTTGATCAGATGATGGAAACAGAAAAGTTTTCAAGCGCTTTAGCAAAAATAATGTATCATGAAAATAACAGTTTAGAAAATAAAGCCAAAGGAATAATATATTACGGTTCAAGTGATGGGTATTGTTTATTAAAGTATAAGCCTATCGAAGATGGCACAATAACTCTCTTAGGATTTGCAAACAATGTTTCATTTTCCGACTTACAAAAAATGCAAGAACTTAAAACTAACTGTAAAAAAAATCAAGAAGGCAAATGTGAAAACCCTTGGATAACCTCAACTAATAAAGTTGCAATAAGGGCTCTCTACAATATACCTGAAAAAGATAGAGAGAAAGCCACAGAAAATTTTGCAACAAACGCAGACGATCAGGCCCAACTAATTTTAAATCAATACAAAAATATAAATGCTGCTATAAAAAAGATATTGCAAAAGAAATTACCCATATCAATTAATTTAAAACAAAAATTATTATCCATGTCTGAAAATTTAAAAGAAATTTTACCAAAGTTATTTACGGATTCTGAACTAGACAAGAAGGTTATTTCTAGAATTCTCATAAATGCAAATAATAAAGATAAAATTTTTGATGCTCTTGGGGACAAAAATATTGATAAATTATCAGGGTATGATTACAAGAATCTTATGCACTTTATAAAAAAAGAAGACCAATATAATTTTATTGAGGCTTTATTGAAAAACAAAAAAAATATCACGGTACATTTATTAAATGGAATTGCACCATTTGGTGAACAATATAAATATGGATATGAACCTATTATTGAAATGCTTCTAAAACACAAATCACAAGAAATAAATCCAGATATAATTGGATTCTTAATAAATAAAAATATAAAAATAGAACCATTTTTAGCTCAATTCAGTCCAGAAATCAAAGAAAAAATTCCTGATAATTACATCAAAGAATTGTTTTTCAAAACTTCTTTAAAAAGAATGCTCAGACTATTTAGCCCAGAAAAACTTAAAAATCTAGACAAAGATTATATTGTAGAAATTATCAGAGACAATGTGTATTCCACGGATGAACTTATAAATTTTTATGGAAATTCTTATTTGAATTATTTTACTCACGCTGACTTGGGAAAATTATTTTGGAATCTTAAAACACAACAGCATGCTGAAGATGATGATGCGCTTGATCTTGTGTTTTCAAACATTCAAAGACAATTAACTATGTCTGATGCCATGGCAATAGCAGATGAAATAGAAGGAGGCATGCCACAGGTAAAGAAGGCTGCGGAAAAACATGGAAAAACAATTATGCCTGATCTATAAATAGTTATTATGAAATTTAAAGAGTGGTTCCAAACTGAAAGCGCAAAAGAACTGGCTAGACAATATAGCCAGTCACTCAAGCCTATTCCCCAAGACCCCAAACATCACCCAGAAGGAGATGTTCTGACCCATATCAAACTGGTCAGGAACTCCATTCCACAAGCTATTAGATATCTCCTCGAACTTAAAACTAAGGAGCCTTGGAGCACCATTCTTCAAGATATAGATATTGTGCCTGATGCTAGACAAATGGAAATACTTAAATTAGCAGCTTGGCTACATGATATTGGTAAAATTCCAACCACAACAATTACAACTGATTCCGGCACTAGACATTGGACAGAACCCGGAGAGACTGGAAAAATCAGAAGCCTTAGACACGAAGACCCACAGTTCTACCAGCCAGAAATCGACAAGCTGTCTAATATCACACCACCAAAAATCAAAAAAACTTACGAGGAAAACAAAAGTCTTTTTGACTTTTTAATCCAAAGACACATGGATGTTTCCAAAGGTGGATTCCCCAAAGCATTCGTCGCTGAATATTTTAAGAACGGAAAACTAATACCAGATGAAAAAATCAAGTTACTATTGATTTTGATATATTCTGATAAGATGGGAAGAAAGCCACAAAGCCAAGAATCTATTGACAAAAATGACCAAGCTTTGATTGTTGCAAGTGAAAAAAGTAAAACCAATGCTGAAAAGAACAAACAACAAAAGTTTGAAACTCCGCAGGAAATGATTCAAAGTCTCAAAGTGAAGAATTTGCCTATTAGTCAAATCTCAAAGGCTGTAAAAGATAAATTCAACCTATCAGATGATAAAATTTTAAATATGATTTAACTCCATTAGAGTACTTTTCATGGAGAAATCATGGCAGTTTATCCTTTGGATCATCTTACGCAACCACAAAGCCAAATCGTATCAGGACCAATCCAAGATGATGAAGCTCTATTCATGTACTCAATCATCATGGGTAAAAGAATTAACAGAATTTTAGAAATAGGCGGTTTGTTTGCTTATTCATCTAATAATTTTCTTAAGGCTATGACCTTTGTAAACGGCACACTTTACACAGTTGATATTAATCCGGTTTCTAAGCTTGCTGATAATCACAAAGTTATAGAAAAAAATGTTTTGGATTTAACTTCAGAAGATGTTGATTCAACACCTCTCGAATTTGTTTTCTTCGATTGCCATGATATGGTGCAAATGGACATGTACCACCATTTTGTACAGAATGGTATTATTAATGATGACACAATCTTAGCTCTTCACGATACAAATCTCCATTATCAACCGTATTCTAACACAGGCTCACCAGTAAAAAATGAATGTGGACTCGCACATCAACCAGTAGAAAGAACCATGGTCAATGAGTTCAAAAAATTAGGATATGATATTTTTCTTTTGCATACCACTTATGACAAACACCATAAAGACTTTCCTTATAGACATGGTATTGCAATTTGCCAAAAATTTAAACCTTTGGCTGATGTAATAGTTTGACTAAGAAAATTATAATTATTGCAGTAAATACTTATTATGAATTTCAAACAATGGCTATTTACTGAAGAAATCTGGCAAAACAAAACCGCTACTGTTTACCATAGAACAAAACCTGAAAATATATCAACTATACTTTCAACAGGTTGGGAAACGGCAGGTGGGTGCATGTATGGCTGCGGACTCTATACTACTTTTTCAATTGAAAGCCAATTTACCAGCTATATGGAAAGATATGGCACCTCAATTCTAAAATTCAAAGTAACAAATCTTGATCAATATATTATTTGTCAAAAAAGTGTTGCTCAACAAATATTAGGACAAAATTATAAAATAAGCGATCAACTTAAAAAACTCAATTTGACTGATCTTTATACACCTGAACAAATTGAAAAATTTGATCAGATGATGGAAACAGAAAAGTTTTCAGCTGGATTAGCACTAAAAATGTATCACGAAAATAACCGTTTAGAAAATAAAGCCAAAGGAATTATTTATTATGGATCAAATGATGGATATTGCTTAGTCAAATATCCACCCGTTGAGGATAACACAATAACTATGCTTGGATATGCAAATAATGTTCCAACAAATGATTTAGCAAAAATGAAAGAACTTGAAACTAATTGCAAGAAAAATGAACAAGGGAAGTGTGAAAACCCTTGGATAACTTCAACAAGTAAAGTTTCTATAAAAACTCTTTATGGTATAGAAAAAGAAAAAAAGCCTGCATATGCAAATAGAAATTTAGAAATAGAAGATGTATCGGAAGAAGAAATTATTAATCTTATGAGATATACAGATAACAAATATTTAATGGCTAAAAGATTAGGTCCAAAAAATCTAAGCAAATTATCATACAATTATAAATTAAATTTACTTCTTGGAACAAATTCAGAAGAAGAGAAGAAAAAGTTATTGAGATATATAGGAACTGATTTCCTAAGTAAAATAAATTACTATGATATCGATATTGACTGGCTAATATATAAAAAACAAAAACTTTTATTGAAATTTATTCTCAAAAACAATATTTCAAAATTAAATCCAGACGACATTACGAAAATGTTAAAAAATGAGGTGTTTACTGCTGAAGAACTTGCTGAAATGTATTATGGACAAGGAGAAAAAATAGATGGTGGAATTTTAGAAGCCATTTTAAGCTACTCGAAAAATTTAGAAAATACTTTAAATCTTTTTGGTGGCAAAGAAAATATTAGCAAAACAACAATTCTTAAACTTTTAATTAATAAAACACCAAAAGAAGTTCAAAATGTATTCGGTCCTATTGAAATAGACATAGATGATGATAGTGATACTTTAAATTTTGTCTCCATGAACACAAAACACTTAAAAGAATTTTTAGAGTTTCTTGGACCAAAAATGCCAGAAGATATTAATATGTTCTTGAGGCCAAACATAACTGCTTATGACTCCATGCAGGTATATTTAAAATATAAAAAAATAGGAAATGAAGAAATAAATGATCTATTTAGTGGAGTTAGTGGAGGATATATCGAAGATGAAATTAAAGAAAATATTCATGAAATTTTAAGAGCTTTGTTAGATCATCATGGCGGTTGTTTGCCAAGTGAACAAATGGAAAAATTCGCAAGAGTATATGATAACAAATTAAAATTAATTAAATTGCTCTTTGAAAAATGCCCACAACAGGCAGAAGGTGAGTTTATACATTATATAATCGGAAGCAGATACTCTACAGGTTCTCATAATAATGATGAAATATTAAAATTTGTTTTTACAAAACTCAAAGATATTAAACCAATCCAAGTTTATCAGTTTTTACTTGTTTCTTCTGACATAAAAGCCATCGCAGATTTGCTTGGAGAAGAAAATATGGATAAAATTAATACAAATTCTGTTTTTGCCCTTTTAAATCATGCACAAAATTTTGGACGAGCAACTCCTGAAGAAATTGCTGAAGTGTTAGGGGCAGAAAGAATTCAAAAATTATCAGATGAAAATGTACAGGAATTGCTTAATTCCAGAAATGGGAAAAAAATAAAAAGAATTCTACAACAATATGGCAGAATTCCAAGTGAATAAATAAATAATTATTATGAACTTTAAGAACTGGCTACTTACTGAAGAAATCTGGCAGAACAATACTGCTACTGTTTACCATAGAACAGACCCTCAAAATATAAAAAACATACTTTCTACAGGTTGGAAGGTTGGGCATGGAGATATGTATGGAAGTGGTTTATATACTACTTTTGCTATTGAAAGCCAGTTCACCGACTACATGGAGAATCAATATGGCACTTCTCTTGTTAAGTTTAAAGTGACAAATCTTGATCAATATCTTATTTGCCAAAAAAGCGTTGCTCAACAAATCTTAGGACAAAATTACAAAATAAGTGATCAACTGAAAAGACTCAACCTGACTGATCTTTATACCCCCGAACAAATAGCTGATTTCGATAAACTGATGGGAATGTCAAAATTTTCAGGTCAATTAGCAAAAGATATATATGATGCTAATGAAACTCTTGAGAAAAAAGCCAAGGGAATAATATACTATGGAGGAAATGATGGATACTGCTTAGTTAAATATGTACCCATCGAAGATGGCACAATAACTATTCTTGGTTATGCCAATAATGTGCCTGCTAAAGATATACAAAAAATGCAAGAACTTCAATCTAATTGCAGAAAAAACCAAGAAGGTAAATGTGAAAACCCTTGGAGTACAACAACAGAAAAAGTCTCTATCAGACAACTTTATACGGTGCCTGAAGAAAAAAGAGAAAAGCTTACGAGCACAAAAAGACTTACCCCTTTAAAAAGAGCCATGCTCAGCCTTCCAAATGCTAAAGATAAAGATTCTAGAATCAAATTTATTTTATCAAGATACATCGATGAACTAAGCAATCACGATGTTGAAATTTTACTCATAACATCCCAAAATAAAGATGAAATAGCTAGAATTATTATTCAGAACAAAAAAGATTTGAATGAATCTAATGTGTCTGTAATTATAAAGAATTCAAAAGATCATGATGCAATCGGAAAACTAATTGTACAAACCAAAAAACAAATAACTGATGATGATATTTCAAAAATAATCGACTATGCCACAGATAAAAACCAAATGATTAAATTTATTTTACATAAAATAAAAGAAATAACAAATTCTATGGTTGGACATATGGTGCATAATGCAGTCAATAATATTCACACAATCAATTTCATCTTACAAAATAAAAAGGATTTGACTGGCTCTAATATTAGTTCAATGGTGATTAATACACCAGATAAAGCTCAAACAGCACAAATTTTAGGATCAGAAAATTTGAACAAACTAAAAGATAATGACCTTGAAAGAGTACTAATGTATGCAGATAATCCTGATGAAATGATTAGGATACTTTTAAAATATAAAACAAAACTTGATGATAATCATGATGTTGCTACTTTTCTAGCCAAAGCAAGAAAAGTAGATTCTGTTGTTGAAGACATTATTAAGGTGAAAAAAGAATTAAGTACAAACGACATATATCATATGTTTTGGTACGCTAAAGATGTTGAAAAATTGGCTGCGATGCTTGGAAAAGAAAATTTAAGCAAATTGCCAGCACAATACATTAAGATTCTAATAAGTAATACACCTAATGGAGACGAAATTGAGAACATACTCAAAAAATACGGCGTAATTCCAAGCTAATTAATAAATAATTATTATGAAAAACTTTAAGAACTGGCTACTCACCGAAGAACTCTACCTCCAGAACAACACAGCCGTTGTTTACCACAGAACCAAAGACCTAGGCTCCGTATCCGCTCTACTTTCCCAAATATTCGACGCAGGTAAAGGAGGTGGATGCGCCCTAGGATGCGGTCTTTACACCATGATAGACCTTGAATCCCAATTCCAATCCTATGCAAGTGAATATGGCAAATATATCACCAAATGGAAAATATCAGGACTAGAAAACTTCCTCGTCCTCACAAAAAATGAAGCCATGAAAATCCACGGCCCAAACCACCTCCTCAGCAGCCAACTCAAAAAATTTAATGTCCTAGATAGCTGGAAACAAACAGCCGGATCAGATTGGCAAGAAAAACTCAACAAATACGATCAAAAAACAAATTCCAAATTCCTCGAAGATTATAATGACTGGTGCGAAAAAAATATCAAAGGCGCTATCTACATGGACCTCGGACTCTTCGGCCCAAGACACGGACTTTGCATTCTCAAATATCCACCAGTCGAAGATGGTGTTACATTCCTTGGATATGCAGAAAGCGATATTACTGTTCCTGATAAATATGCAATCAATAACCTTCAATGGCACAAAACAATGAAAGGCACTAGCGTCAAAAGCCTCTACCAAGCCAAATCTTCAGGTAGAGATATATCCAATAAAGTGATTCAAGTGCCACCACTAACTCTAACCCCAATCGATTTCGCAAAAGAATCAAGAACATTCAAACTATCACCAACAAAATTCATTTACGATTCCATAACACAAACATTCCCAAATGAACTAAGACATGCAATCATTAATAAACAAAACCCACCTATAGTCTTCAAGTTTCTCGATGAATCACAATGGCATGCGGTTGTCAAAACAACAAATAATATCTTTTCCATCAACGGCATACAAATCGCACCCAATAACGAAGTCCCCATCAACTCAGGTGACAAACTCTGCGTACAAACAAAAACCAATAACTACTGCTTTGTAGTCGGACAAACACAACCACAAACCAAAACACCCACATCAATCATTCTGACACCAACAGAAACAAATAAATCAATACCACTATACTCCAGCCAAGAAATCGGCAAAAATATCATCGACACTCCAAACGCCAAAAGATTCATGGAACCAGTTCAATTTACAATCAATAAAACAGAAAACGCTTGGACCATCTCACACAACCCAGAAGCTACCAACAAAACAACCGTCAACGGAAACCCAATCATCTCCAACACACCACTCAAAAACGGCGATGTCATCGCACTAGGCAAATCAGGACAAGTACCCATCACAGTTTCTTTAAAATAAATAATAACCATGAAAAACTTCAAACAATGGCTACTCTCTAAACAAAAACCATTAGCCGTTATCATTAAAGGTAACCCAAATAGAAAACAACCAAAAACTCCCGGAAACCTTTATCCCAAACTAAAAAAATACCTCCAAGACCAAGGATTCCAAGTCGAATTCGATGAAGGCAAACCACACACAATACCTAATGTAAACGCACAACTATGGATAGGTCACAGCAGAGGAGCAGGTAGACTCAAATTCGCACCAAAATATATCACAACCATTTCAATAGGCTCATCCCTGCCACATTCCATCAACCACCCAGATGATAAAACAAACATAACACCAGATGAGTACGACAAACTGCCAAATCATATTATAAAAGCCCATAATAGTTGGCACAATTCTTTCAAAGAAAAACTCGACCGGAAAATAGCTCGATAAATTATTCCAAAAACCCAATATCTATCAAATCCACTTCCCGACCCAATAATTTCTTGTAAGCAATCAAATCCCCTAAACCAACAACTCGATAACCACCAATATCCACAGCACTTCTCAAATCAACCATCTGCCTCAAACCCCGTATACTCATGTTGTCTATACCACACACATCTATCAACTGATCTCTATACTTCAAAGTCATTAACAATAAATCAAAATGCTCGTCCACATACCTTTCAGGCCCATAAATAATGTATTCCCTACATATTTCACTTAATCTATAAACATCAGAATCACTAACCTCCAAGTCTATATCATAAAGTTCTCTACTACTACCATACAAATTAGCAGCTAATCCACCAGTAATCTGATAGTCTATGTTGTTTGCTCTCAGTATACTCAATATCCACTCTAATGCTGCCATGTTACACCGTAGTATTTAAAAACCCTCCCACACATAAATTTACCCCCACCGGATTTTTTTTAAAT
>Ga0209500_10002106_pt1 | contig 14475 bp, 29 predicted proteins | sample S_140212_EF_Meta_FD_187323 | JGI IMG/M metagenome (GOLD analysis project Ga0209500, IMG submission 187323) | Freshwater microbial communities from Lake Simoncouche, Canada to study carbon cycling - S_140212_EF_MetaG (SPAdes) (version 2) | ecosystem: Environmental > Aquatic > Freshwater > Lake ... | reverse complement strand
ACCACTTCACAAGTATGTTGTATCAAACCACCTTTACCATAGTGATGTTGATGTTTTTTGCTACTACCACTCCACAACTCAAATCGTGGGTCATCAATTACCACAGAAGCAATATCATATACACCCAAATTATTTGCTCGGTCAATCAAATGTTGTTTATAATCATTCATAATCTTACTTTACCACAGAAATTCCTAAAGTCAAACATATGTTTTTAAATAAATTACCAATATAATCTTATTACCCTCCACGCTTGTAAAAAAAATAGATTCAGATTCAGTTGTATTAATCGGATTACTATTATTAATAAGATTTCTATACCACGGGTCTGTAACTACTTCAGTACTCCAATCTTTATAATTGGAATAGTAATATCCATTATAACCATTCCAATCATACTCTCTATTTGAATATTTCCACTTAGTATTTAATATAGGATACTTAGCAAGTATCTCTTCACCAGACATTTTAGCAGCGGTAATATTCATACAAATTTCTTTTTATACATTAATAACAATACTGGGTTGCTTTCCACCGTTGTATGATACAGTGTTGACATAACATCATCAGAAATAGGAACATAATCTTTAAATGCTCTATACCACGGGTCAGTTGTTATTAGTCCAGTTACAATATTATTTAACCAACAATAATAGTATCCATCATACACAACATTACTGACAGTAAGTGAAAGATGTGAATAGTCCCACTTAGTATTTGTTATAGGATACTTAGCAAGTATTTCTTTGCCCGTCATAAAAACTTATAACTATATACACTATTCTGCGTCTTAAAATAATTATAACCAACCTCAGTCACTCTGGATGTAGTAAACATACCACGCACTTCTACACCATTACGCTTGGTTCTATCAACAAACACACTCTTACCCACTTCAATTTCATACATTAGATAACCCTCCAAATTATATTCAATTGGAATGCTATTGTAGTTATCAGTAGGAGGTTCACCCATAATATGTTCATCCATATTTCTTGCAGGTAATCCACCGGGTACTTCTGCCAACTTCTCAATATAAATCTGTTTCATATATTATCTAATTGTAGTACCATTGGTTTTAGCACTAAGCTTATCAAGTGCTTTTTGTACAGATGAACGCCAGTTATCACAGTCTTTGATAGTATTGTCTTTGATACTCGTCATATCATCTTTTATAAAATTAATACCCTTAGATGATTTTGGATTTAAACTAGTATTAGAATCAAACTCAAAATTGTCTGTCGTCATATCTGAATGACAATATTGACTTGGATAACCAGTAGGCCAATAACCAGTAGGCCAACTTGGATAATCACTTGGTTGCTTTGTTACACTTGGAGGATAAGATGGATTGGTATTACCAATATTCAATGCCTTGCCACACTCGTTGTACAACGCATTAATTTCCGTTGCATCCAAATAAAACGATGTGTCTTTAATAGTCAGTTTAAAAGTCTTTTCAATATTCATAGTCTCAAAAGAATAAACCCTTAACATATCATTGTCAAGGGTTTTGTTTATTATTAAAACTTCACTACATCACCCACAGTGAATGAACCACTAGTGAAATAACCCCGTTTCTTTTCCACCCAAGCCCGTTGCTGTGCCCGGCGAAGTCCACGAGCAATACGATTGCGGACAACCTCCTGCTTACGGTAAGTCACCGCCTCGGCAGCCAATGAGCGTCCCCACTTGTCCAGCTGCTCATAGGACAGTTCACTCCAGTCAGGACGGGGCCGGAAACCATTGATTTCCTTGTGCGTGTCCGAAATGTACCCAATCAGGTCATCACGGGTAGGAACAAAGGGAACAGAGTCATTAACCATGCAAAGAGATTAACCTAGGAAACTGCTCCCGTCAAAACTTTTTTTAAATTATTTTTAAATCACCTACAACCAAAAGTTCACCGGAGCCATCCGGACACTCCACCGGACAATCAAAACCGCCTATAAGGGATTCTAGGCGGTTCTGGCACGGGTTAAAGCTTCTGTTTGCGGTCACCTTCGGGAAGAAAACGGTCATACTCTTCCCAATAGTTTGCAAAGGTAACCTTGAGCTTTTCAAAATTGCTTGTATCTGCAACCCTAGCAAGTTTAGACAATTGCTGGACAAAGCTACCTCCATAAGCAGACATTGCATCCAGAATTAGATAATCATATTCAGTTTTATTCATATTATTTATTCCTCACAATCTTCTGCTGTCAATCGTTTCCATTCAGTGTCTTGATTGCAGTTGCGATACATCCATACACCATCTTCAAACAAATACTGATAATCAACACCACTACCAAACTTTTCAAAGTCACTAATGTCCTTAAAAATCTTACAACCTACATCAGATTCATTTCGTTCACGTCCATAAGCAACACACACATCCTCCTGTTGATTCTGAAAAGTATGCGGTTTACTATCATCAGGATACAACTTCTCATTCAAACTAGACAAATCACCCAAAAGCATCAATTGATTGACAATATCAGTTGATGTGTAGTGTTGCAACAGAATCTTTCCGTTGTAAGACAAAAATCCGTCCCAATGACAGTAGATAGCAGTGATACTATCATCTTCGTTAACAATACCAATATTACTACGAGTTCCCATATGTTTTATTAAATTTTAGCAACCGTCAAATTATTCTTAGCCGACATCAATTTCTTCAAATTATTGGTGAAATAATTATAAACAATCATATCATTGTCTTCACAATCATTTTCATCATACATCTTAAATTCATAAATTTCACCGTTTTCTTTGGTAAAAAGATAAATCGTAAACGATTGATCAAAGTAATTAATCTGAAATTGATGACGAATTAGCTTAGTATCATCAATATATTCAATTTCAATCTTGTTTTTCATTTGTTATATTAGTTTATAGGATTTTTCAGAAAAAGTCAACAACTACTTTTAGTTATTTAAAATAGTAGTAAACACCGTTACACCATCTTCAGTCATTTCCCATTGAGTTTGAAACTTTTCAAGTTCATCAATAAGTTTCTCAAGCCCCTTAAACTCATTGGTACTAGCAATCAAACTTTTGTGACCGTCAACACAAACAAACATTTTGTATTTCATAGTGAATATAGATTAACCCAGAACTGGCGTGGAGTCAACAGCTTTTTTCAGAAATATTGAGTGTTGTTGATAACCCGTTCTTGCCAGTTTTCTACGAGAAAAGTATTAACTCGGTTATTATCCTGTAATTTAACTTCATATACTCCCAGACCAATATGTTTAATCTGAAAGCATCGGATATTACCACCACGAATAATACTCACATTATCCATCAACAATTCAGTAGCAACATCTTTTGTAGTTCTAACGGCGGTAACACCATTATAGCGGTTAAATTCATCAACTTTCAATTCATCAACTTCAACAAAATAAGCCTTGAGTTCAGCGATTGTCTTGATGGTTTCAGTCTTGCTCGGAAGAATCATTGTGGATATATCCTATAGGAGTTTCGGCGAAAAGTCAACAACTTTTTTCAGAAAAGTTGACCGGAGAATCGTTTAACATTTTTATCAATTACAGTAATATTACCACGGGTAATGCTAATATTAACAGTTAATAGTTGTTCCATTTTACCAAAATTACAAACAGTTTCAATATCAAGTATTTCATAGATATTAGTCCAAAGTTCATTGCCAAAGCGGTAAATACAGCTGCCTCGGATATTGTCCCCAACACTGTAGTTCGTTGTCATCGTGAAAATACTATACCCTACCACCACCCGAAAGTCAACCGAAATTTTGAAAAAAGTGAAAAAAACAAGTTTTCAGGATCTCACTCACATTACCTATGTGGTATAGCGATGTGTTCCCTATAAGCAATTGGGAGTCGGACCCAATCTCCAGTATTACCAGCGCATTAACCGAATGCTTTGCCTACGTGTCTATCTGTTACTTGCTATTGAATAATAGTAAGTGGACTTAAACCACTCATATTCTTAGAATGATCAGTTCTAACTAGGATGTCTATCTGATACTACTATTCAAAAAAATTGGTGGACATTATCGTAGCCCATACGTCGGATTTATACCGAAGCGTTTCCTTTTACAGTCCCGCATACTATTGATAACCAAGCAAAAAATCTATAAATATTGTTTCCGTTTGCTTCTACTATTTTATAGGCGCCAGCAACGCTGTTATCATATTGTTTGATTTGTTGTCAAGTAGCTGTCTCTATTGCTTGGTTAAAATTGGTTTGGTTGATGGCAGAGTCCCAACAATTTCCTCTGCTTTACATATACTTGAATTGGCTATAGCCTCATCAACCAATTTGACTTTTACTGATATGTAGATTTGATACTACAACTACCCCGCACGCAGGGTGCTTTACTTAAGCTAATATCAGATATTCAATCAAAATTATTAAAAAGAACAAAAATTGGAGATTGACATCCAAGTATTTATCAGTGAATCGTAACCCACTGCCTTCTATTTCTTGGTTCTCCGGATTGAAAACCGGATGGCTACATTGTTATATAACAATATTGTTATGCCGTCAATCTTTCAGAGTTTCAGAACCGAATTCACCTCCACGGCATTCGCTAGCGGTTTCGTATTCCTCAACTCTGAAAATATCTTACCCTACCAACCCGAAAAAGTCAACAGCTTTTTAGAAAATCTTTGGGGCTTTCTTTCTCATTTCATAGTCTTCCATAGAATTAACGACACTTTCATATCGTTCCCAGTCACTAACTCCACACTGACGCAAAAGTTGTAGAAATAACTGGTCATACTTGAATTTTTCGTATTCATATCGGCTAATCGTAATGGTTTCTTCATTCATAGCCTTCCATTCTTCCAACGTCATCATATTCATAGTGGTTAATACCTTACAGGATTTAGGTTGAGAAGTCAACAGCTTTTTTTAATCTTTTCCAAGAATGGTTGCCTCGTAACCCTCAGTGCCAAAGATGTCATCGTGATTATCTTGGATCTCAGTCATCAAACTATCCAACTTGTTCCAAGTATCATCAATCACATCTTTGTTAGCATTGACATCAAGATTTTCAGCCCATTCAGCGAGATTCTTGAAGGCATTGACCAGATTCTTCTTGTCGTATTTGTATTTCATTTAATTTACTCTTTCAGTTTACCAGCTTTTTTTAAGAAGTCAACGAACTTTTTCTAAAATCTTTGGGGTTGAGGAGGAGAGCCAGTTCCTTGTCAGCCTCACCCGTCTTGACATACTTGATGGTCTTGCGGATGGCAGCGATGCGGTTCTTGGTTTGCCGACGGCGGCAATAGTCTTCAAGCTCATCACAATAGTCGTTCCAGTTCTTGGTAATACGCTCGTTATTCTTGGTAATACGCTCGTTATACTTCTTGATGTTCTTCATCGTGGGAATACTTTACAGGTTTTCCTCTGGGAAGTCAACCCTTTTTCTTGATTTTATTCGTCTTATTTGAACCCGACCATTTAGTCAATATCTGCTGTAACATCTTGTTGGCATTAGCCTTATTATGATAAACGGATACGTCCACACACTTCCATGGGTATTTAGTCACTATCTTTTGTAACATCTTGTTCATCGTGGGTATTACTTTAATATACAATATAGGGGACTAATAGTAATAAATTTGTTTCGTTGAACATACTTAATGAAATTACTACCATACACTTTGACCCTCTTATTAAGCTTGGTATTACTCTTCAAAATACTTTCAGTAACATATCCAATATCTAATATATTACCATAACGACTAATCTCATTAGTCTCAAACTGAACAAAAGCGTACAATTTCATCGTGGATATATCCTACAGGAATTCTTCAGGGAAGTCAACAGCTTTTTTTGATTAATCAATGTTCACAATCGTGACGAAACTTCAACTGAGACGCTTCACAATCAAAACAATCATCATCTTGATCCCTAACAGTAATAAACTCGCCGTGGTATCCAATCACCACTCCATCAAATGAATGATAAAACAAATCATTCGGCATTGGATGAGCAACCACCCTCATTCCGATTGGAAACTCGTCTTTTAAATCTTCGCTGATATTCATTTTCATCATGGGTATAGCTTACAGTAGTTTTTAGAAAAAGTCAACAATTATTTTTAACTATCGTGATTACTCAATCACTTCCATAAGACCCATGTGATCCACTTCAAAACTATCCTCCAGATATTCTCCATTATCAGGCAATGGAGCATTCATAACTTCATTGATTGCTTCATCCAAAGATTCAGCCTCAACCTCAACATAAGCCATCATCGTCCAAACCATCGGAATCTTGTAAGTCTTCATCGTTTAAATAAGGTACAGGAGAAAAGGGTACCCGTCAAGCCTTTCAACAAACTTTTTTTAGAAAATTTTGAGGGTTTTCAGGAGCACCCACAACCTTTTTTTCAATTAATAGTGTACAATGTACGCAGTCTGAAAGAACCAATACATTGTCAAACATTACCAAACATTACATTTAGACAAAAATACATAACCAACAAATGTTGTCACGATGTTCCACTAATTAATCCTTATTACCTGTAAGCTTCACTGTAGTAGCTTTAAACAAATAACTACAAATCATATACAACCCAAACAATTGCCAATATCCAATCGGCTTAAATCCATACAATTCAGGTATAATACTATTATATATCCACATAATAATACCATTAACAACTAAAATACCAACAGCATATCCAACCAACTTCAAAATCAATTGCTTCAAATCATTCATATATTTAATTTATTTTGTTATTATCCAAAAATTAATTTTCCAATCTATCACACACAACCCATACCAACGCACCGCCCAATCCGCCCAGCAGCACCGCCGACGGTGATGTTACAATCAACACAACAAACACAACCAAACCCATAATCAAAAACAACGAATTATTCATATATTTTATTATTTAAAGTTATTAGTTAACCGCCAAATTCTTCTCAATCTCAACCATCTTTTCCGCCGGAATAAAACTAGCCACTTGCTTGTGATACCGAGGCATCTTTTTAAACACAATAGCCATCTGTTTGACACTAAGATTACGTCCCTTGTTCACTTGTTCAGCAAAACTGGAAAGAATCTTGCTGTCAATTCCGTTGAAACCAATTCCATTCAAATTGGAAGTCTGCCCAGTAATCTGCTCATCCATTGTCTGCAGAGTGTAAACCTTCACCAGAGCCTTCACAGCCCAAGCTTGGTTGGTGGCCAGTTGATTCTTGATGTAATCAGCAACTTTCATCTTCATCGTGAGTATACTATACCAGCCACCAACCCATCCGTCAAAACTTTTTTTAACTTTTTTCAAAAAAAATCTTCACGATTTTGGTGCCGTGGAGATTTTGAAAAGTCAATATTTTTTTAAGTTTGATGTTTCAAACATAGTGAGAAAATCGGGAACAGTGTTTTTTAATGGAAATTCATCAAAATCATTGCTCTCATTGTCCCACCAAGTTGCAAACTTATCGTATTTGTTGATAGTCAACTCTGATACAATAATACTGTCATCATCATTCTTGAATCTTACAATATTATTTTGTTTTTTAGTTACTGTTACAGTTTGCGTACAAAGAGTGAATATTTTTAGAAATTCTTTTTCATCATAAAGAATATCTCGTTCATTTTCTATTAGTGCTCGAATTAACAATCTTGGCGCCAAATAATGATCATCAGTTACACCGACATCTGTATCTTTTGAAAATGCATCATTTGATCTATATCCAGTCTTTGTTTTTGTTACAGAAAAAACTGCTTGATAAAACCAATTTACACAAAGATTACGAGTATGACTACATACATCATAAGTAGGAAGCATTTCATTTATGATAGTATTTCTAGTCTTAGACGAAAATACTTCAATTTTTGACAAAGACTCATTCTTAATATTAGGCGTTTTCATTTAAAAGTTGATCTACCAACTTTTCTTTATAAGTAGGATCAGCCTCCATCTTTTTACGCAATTCAATTGTACAAAGTTCAATGATTGCATCATTGCTGATATTTTTATGAGAATTCTTTTTAGTCTTTTTTGTAGAATAAGATGTCTTAATATTTTCAAAACACTCATTCAATGCGTCTTCCTTACTCTTTTTATTATCAATTTCATTTCCAAGTTGAGGAAGAGCAACAAAATTAATCTGATTCATGAAACTGTGTCCTTTATTTTCCAATTCAGCAATTTTATGAGACATTACTAAAAGTTCCTTCATTTCAGTCTCTACCTTTGTACGATATTTAATTACGCCATTACTACTAGTAGCACCACTAATTGAATACGGTACGCAGATTTTCTTAGTAGGATTTTTAATGAAAGAATCTGCCAACTTGCTAAATGTACGAGTAATGTAATCTTGTTTATCAGGTCCAAAAATAGATGAAATAAATGTCACATCTGGAATTTCCAAACTGATATTATCAATCTGTGATTCAAAATCTTTACTGATAAGTGTTGTATAATACACAGCGTCAAATGTACCAATCTTTTCCATAATACTATTAATCAACTTTGCTTTAGTAATAGAATTTACAGTAATTTTAGTACGATCAATAAACTTTCCAATACTTTCACGATTAGGTTCAATACCACTATTCTTATCTTTAAGAAGAGAAAGAATAATATTCACATGATCCTTATCATCAGAAATATTTTTCACATAATTTTCATTGTACGCACTATTTTCATGTACACGCCATGCATTTCGATCTGAATCAGACGAAAAAGTCGCAACAACACAAACCATTTCTTTTTGTTTCGCAACCTTATGCGCCTTATAACGATGATGTCCCGAAATAATTGTATAACCATCATCATTTTGTTCAACGATAGGAGAAATAAAATTATTCAAATCATACTTATTGTTCTCAATCAAATTTGCAAGTTTATCAATACAATTTCGATCTTCTCCACCCATACGAACAAGATTCTTATTCGTTTTCAACTTGCTAAGTGGAATACTCTCCAACTTCAAATTGGAATTTTTAATATTAAGTTCAGCAAACTTAAGAACAACTTTGTCAATTACAGTATTCATTTTATTTTTTATTATAATTGTTTATTACTTTTATATCTTAACCAATTTTTAGAAAAAGTCAACAACTATTTTTCGGATTTTTTAGTAGCTATTTGCGACCAACTTCTTAATCGTAATCAAAGTCTTCTTCACCTCAAACATATCAGCAGGTGTAAAAATAGGTGTATTAAAATACATTTCATACTGTTTATACACAGACTTAAACACACTCATACTCTTCTTATTAGTTGCATTAGCTTTAACACCATTAGGATAATATCCAGTCTTAATAACAAAGAACCGTTTCCGAATAACAGACTTATTATTATTTTCATCAATCATATGAGTTCCACCCTTCTTACGATTGACAACCAACATTTCCACTCCGTTCACAATCTTAACCTTGGCAGACTGTCCCGTTTTAGGATTAGCCGGAATAGTGAAGTTAGACTTGAGAGTTTCCCAGAAAATATCGAATTCTTGGTCAATCGTCTCCACATCGAACATATTATTAGTATTCATATTAATTTTTATTTTTTTGAGTTTTGAGTTTTGTTTTTTGTTTTTTATTTACTACTTTTATATCTTAACCGATTTTTAGAAAAAGTCAACAACTATTTTTAAGTACCTGCGATTACTTATGGTTTGTGCAGTTACCTTTGTGGGTAATCAATAACGGTTGAAAGCTGGTAACAATGTACTCACAATTATCAACCTTGACAAATCGGATTTTCTTATCAACGAATGTTTGCGTTACTTTTGTAGTGTCAACTGCAACTGGTTCAGAAGAATTACATCCAACCAACAGAACAGTGAGGATCAATAGAATTTTCATCGTTTTAATATCTTAACAGGTTTTTAGAAAAAATCAACAACTTTTTTTAAGTTTTTTTAAGTACTTATTATTACCTAACTTGAGTAATAGCAACAATCAATCCAGTACGAGAATATACCAAATTAGCATACTTAGTAGCCATTTCAAGTGTATCAAAAATATTTCCACGGCTAAACCACACTTTGTATCGTTTGTTCATCGTTCAAATAAGATACAGGAAGATCCGGTCACCGTCAAAACTTTTTTTAAATTATTTTCAAGTCACCACAACCGAAATTTCACCGGAACCATCCACTCACCCTACCGGACAACCAGAACCGCCCATAAGTCATTCTAGGCGGTTCTGGCTACCCTTTAAACCGTTTCCATCACTGAATCCTGTCGGTTCCACATCACATCTTGTAATGCGTGCCATGGGCTGTGAATCATGTTTGGATTATTTTCCACTTCCTCTTCCAAGTCATTCACAAACTCAGCCGTCACTTCTTTCCATCCGAATGACAAACATTGAAAGTACAATGCATTCACCGCAACAATATCATTTACACTAAGACTGCGATAATTGGATTTCAAAAACAATTCACTCTCACTGCCACTACCGTGATTAAACATACCAAAGGCAATTTCTAGAATGTTTTCCACTGTATCATCACTTTCATGAACAAAAGAAACAACCTTGTCAGCAGGATAAATAATATGGATAATGTTGCGTTTCATATATTTCTAAGAGTTTATCAACTTTTTTTACTTGACCCGCTGAATTTGACAAATATTGCCATAACCACACCGTTTATAAAGCCCAGCCGCAACAAACTTGCGAATCAACGTCTCATCCACAATAGGACGAGTAATAGTCAATGGATCAGTAACACAAGTATCATAACCTCCACGGCCATCCCAATAAGTAACAACCAACTTGTAGGTTCCGGGAAGGTTCTTAGTAACAGTCTTGTTCTTCATCGTTTAAATAAGGTACAGGAGAAAAGTGTGACCGTCAAACTTTTCAGCAAACTATTTTTAGGTAATTTGAACGAGGGTTTTAAGTAAAGGATAACCCACAACCTTTTTTATAATGATTAAGCCAACTGAGCAACCGCACGATTACCAATACCACCCTTAGCAATATTACAATTGATACCATCCTTCAAACCATTATTGTAACTGTTACTATCCATACTAATACGCTTAGTAGCACCAGTACGAAGCTTAGGAAATTCATCTTCAATGAAACTCTGAATCTTCTTCTGTAAATTCACAACAACAATAGAATACTTGTTTTGTTCATCAACAGTCTTCAGCTTTTCCTTTTCAACACTAACTTTGTTAGCATCCAACTTACTAATCAAACCATTGTAGAAACCAAACAAATAACTCTGTTTGTGACTGATACTAACCGTATTACTATTAACATTGTAATAGTTGTGCCAACAATTAACCATAGTGTCACTCAACCAAGTGTAAACATACTTTGCAGTGTTAATGTCACTCTGCTTACCAATAAAGATAAGCTTACGTCCACCGTTACGTCCACCACTAGTGATAATACGAACATTAAAGAACTTGGTCAAAACATTCGTAATATAGTTATTAACAGTAGGAAGCCGCTTACCAAACTCCATATCTTCACGGGTAACATTCTCTTCCTGTTCATTGGAACCAATCAAAGCCAAGTCAATACCATTTTCAATGGCAAGAGCTTGAGCCTTGGAAAGAGCCGCTTCAGCTTCTTGCTGAGACGGGTTGTTACCAGCCAGAGCCAACAGTTTCTTGAGTTTCTGAATCAATGCATCATTCATCGTGATTACAAGGTACAGGAGATTTCGGTTGTCGTCAAAACTTTTTTTAAATTATTTTCAGCCATCCATTGGCTCCGAAATCTCATGCTGACACGGCTCGCAGGTAGAGCTAATGTGATACTCTCGTTCAGCCCGTTCACAACTAAAGATATCCGCACTTTTACCGCAAACCACACACTGCTTACCAGCTTGAGCCAAAGTAAAACTGCGATTAAACATAAGCATTGCCAAATCTTCTTTGATGTTATTAACCTTAAATGACATATGTTTAACAGAATTGTATTTAGTGTTCATATAGTGTATTTATTATTAGATTGTTAATGTGATTTGATGATACCAATAGTACGATTGTTGTGTTTAAAGCAAGCAATATTACGGTCACTGTCCCAACCAGTATAACTAAAGTCAAGACTATTCACTTCAATTACCTTGTCCATGATTTTCTTCACTGAATCCCAACCATCAGGAACTTGGACTTCAATGTAAAGTTGTCCATCAATGGAAATTGGCTTGGTTACAGTTACCTTGTTTGTTGCGATACGTCCTTCAGTCATCAGAACTAAGATACAGGATGATTCACTCGCCGTCAAACTTTTTTTGGAATTTATTTTTACGAGAATAAGTCTTGACGGACTCAATTTTGCGGGTGCAGGGATTGGTTTGTCCCCAGAATTTTCTGATTTTTATGGTAGTTTTCATACATCTGCAAACAGCTTAACAGACTTTTAGAGAAAGTCAAATGTTGTTTTAAATAAAAAACCCCCGACAAATTAATGACGGAGGTTGATTATATTATTAAATTAACTATTAAACTTGTTCGGATTCTTCTGAACCATCTTCTAAATCTTCTTCACCCATTTCATTTTCATCACTTACTTCTTCACCTTCTGGTTCTTCACCTGGTTCTGGATCACCAGACAATTTAGCTCTTAGACTATACAACATACTAACGATAGTATCAATTTCATCCAATGCGGACATTGGAGCCGTACTGACCTCGGAATCTGGTCCTTCCATTTCACCTGCGTCTGGTTCTGCAGATGCTTGTGGGTCAAATGGTTCCGTTTCATTTTGTTCCTTGAGTTTCTTTGTTTTCTTTGATGATACAAAGTTCTTGGATTTGGATTCGTTGATGGACTCCATTATAAGTCCTTTGATGATTTGTTTTAGTTCAAATTTTGTCATATATGAATATAAATATATAAAACTATAAGAAAAATTAAATAATAATAATTTATTCAACTGATATAAAACTCTCTTGACTTTTTTGGGATTTCAGCGATATTTATTATCATGAAGATTACCAAGGGCAAACTCAAAGAAATCATCAAAGAATGCGTAGCTGAAGTTTTGACGGAAAATTCTGAACCTGAAAGTTTTGATTTTAAGGATGAATGGAAGCGTATGGATGAAGCCGGTGTACCTGTTACCAATTTTAATGACGACGAATATAAGTCTTTTATGTTTCGTATTGATGAATCAAATTCTTATAAGGAAGCTTGCAATATTTTCAATGAAGTTCTCAAAGGTTAAAATATGATTATTCAAGATGTACGCAGTCAATCGGTTAAAATGTATCTGCCGTTTAATAATAAAACGGATACACATATTTTAAGCGATAGGTTTAGACGAGATTTAAACGGATTAGATAGAGATGTACATGATGAAACGGCAAGGAAAATAAATAATTGGGTAACTGGTATTGATAAAACCGCAATATTTGAATTTAAAAATAGATTTGTTACAGGAAGGCCACCTAGAAAAATAGCGGTATATGGTGTTCAAATAAGACATAGAGAACCATCAACACATTGTGTTGTATATGTTGAAAGTATAGATAATCCTAATCCAAAATTACCTTCGGGTAATAAATTTATGTGGCACAGAGTGTATACTAATTATGATAAATATGAAAGAGATGTAGATCCAGGTCCTGCTAGAGATATGTTTGTTAGTTCACAATTATAATCTTTTTATCCTAATGAACCACTGTTGCTGCTGATGCTTATATTATAAGCTGGTTGTGCAACTAATTGATTATTTATTACGGTTTGGTCATAACTGGGTATATTAATTAGTATTTTTTTACCCTTTTTATCTTTGCCAACGATTCGTCTCATATACTAAATAAATATGTATTTTTTATCATAATACTTTATTTATTATTTCCCTAACTTTATTGAACCAAATATCATTGCCTCTTTGATTATTGGGAATTTTACTTAAGTCAATTTTATCACACCATTCTGCGTAACCGTGTAATTTGGCATCATTTACATTACAGTATTGTTCATAATGATTAGGCATAGGAATCATTAACAGTGGTTTTTTTTGTAATATGGCTTCACTTGCGGTTTCAAATCCTCCACTGCAAATGACTGCTTTACATATTTTCATTTTTTCTTGGAATAGTTTACCGTCCAAGTTATTTACTGTTAAATTGGGTGGACAATCAAATTGTTTGGTTAATTTGGTAAAACATTGTATTACTAAATTTGGGTGTAGGATTGATTGTTTAATTAATTCTGGTAACATATCTTCATTCATTAGATATACCAGTATAAAGTTTTCTTGTTTATCTGAAGTAATATAACTTTCTTTTCTTAGTAGTGGTGGACATGGTATTACATTAGTGTCTTGAAATTCGTAAAAGCTTAGTGCTACAATTTTGGCGTTGATTGTGGTGACTTTATTTATTATGTTTACAAATAGTTTTTGTATGTGATATCCGTTAATTTTTGGATATACGGATGTTTCCATTGCGTGTTGATGTCCAATACTTACATACTTTATATTTTTAAAGAACAATGCGGTTAAACCTACTAATGGTTCATAGAAGTTAAAGATAACATCTGGTTTTTCTTTTTTGATGATG
>Ga0209500_10002101_pt1 | contig 14490 bp, 18 predicted proteins | sample S_140212_EF_Meta_FD_187323 | JGI IMG/M metagenome (GOLD analysis project Ga0209500, IMG submission 187323) | Freshwater microbial communities from Lake Simoncouche, Canada to study carbon cycling - S_140212_EF_MetaG (SPAdes) (version 2) | ecosystem: Environmental > Aquatic > Freshwater > Lake ... | reverse complement strand
AGTAAAGATTGGGTTTTTGACGCTGATGGTACTACAAAATTCCCAAACAATACTATAAAGTCAGGCAACAACCAGTCGTTGACCGTTGAAACTCCGTCTAGTGGCAACAACTACGCAACAATGTACCAAGATTCCCAAAGTTGGGAAGCCTATGTTGAAGATGACACCACAGAGGCTCATAGTGCCTATGCTTGGATTCGCGCAGATTTAGCAACAGCAAATACTCCTCGAGTATTCATCAATAACAAAAGAGGTAGTGACGGCCTTGATTCAACCTGGACCTTTGATGCGGCAGGTAACTTGACATTGCCGGGCAACACATTCGCAGTAAACTATGCCAACGGCATCCAAGTTTCTGTACAAGGCCCAACCGGCACACAGGGTGCTACAGGCATTGGCACGCAAGGCACTACAGGCACGCAAGGCACTACAGGCACGCAAGGCACTACAGGCACGCAAGGCACTACTGGCACACAAGGCACTACAGGTACTGGATTCACAGGAAACTTAACGTCTAACGTCAATGGACAAGGTTATAGTATATCAAATGTCAATAATATATCAAGCGGTAACATCAGTACCGGAATTATCACACTGACAAACGGTGCCGTACTCAAAGATAGTTCAGGTAATTCTATATCATTTGGCACTATTGAAACCGGTATTGGTCAAGGCAACAACTCAATAGCAATTGGTACCGGAGCTGGAAACCAAGCCCAACAAGACAACGCTATAGCTATAGGTTATGGTGCAGCCACCAATACTCAAAATGCTTATGCAATAGCAATTGGCTTTTATGCCGGAGCAACAAATCAAACCTCAAACACGATAGCAATCGGTACCAATGCCGGCTTTACTGACCAAACTGATGACGCAATAGCCATCGGTCGTCTAGCCGGCGTGGGCAACCAAGGCGGAAATGCGATAGCAATTGGAACTGGAGCAGGTAATGATGTACAACAGCCAGAAGCAATAGCCATTGGCGTCTTGGCCGCTAACAGTTATCAAGGATCAGGTGCAATAGCAATCGGCACCAATGCTGGCTACGACGTACAAGGACCACAATCAATAGCCATTGGAGTGTCTTCTGGGAATAATCAAGGCTCATTATCAATAGCCATTGGCGGATCAGCTGGTGGAAACGCACAAGGTAATACTGCGATAGCTATTGGTACCTACGCTGGTCAGGCCAACCAAGGACAACAAGCAATAGCCATTGGCGTTCTAGCCGGCAACAGTAATCAAGGCTTAGATTCAATAGCAATTGGTACCTATGCTGGCTACGCAAATCAAGCTAATAACACCATTGTTCTCAATGCCACCGGTGCAATCTTAAATCAATCCACGTCCAACACATTCACTGTGGCGCCAGTTAGAAATGATGTGGCCAATATTGGTCAAGTCATGTTCTACAATACCTCCAGCAAGGAAATCACTTATGGCAATACCATAAGTGTAACTGGTAATGTTAGTGTGGGTGGCATTTTGAGTTCTCCGCAACAAACAAAACTTTCCAATGATCCTGGAACTCCTGGAGAAATCTGTTGGGATGCCAACTACACCTATATATGTGTTGCAATCAATACCTGGAAGCGATCACCTTTGAACAGCTATTGAAATAAATAGTATTTTAGGAAACAGAAATGGCCAATTTAAGCTCATACATAAACATATCTGCAAACACCGTAACCACAAGTAGCATAGTTTCTACCACCGGTAATGTGTTAGCCGCAAACGTAAGTGTTACTGGTAATGTCACTAGTAAAACCTTTTTGGGCAACTTGGTAGGAACCACAGTAAGCACCACTGGTAACATATCAGCTGGCAACATCATTGTCAACGGTCAGCCAACAACTTATGGTGTGGCTAATCTCACAACAGGTGTAGTAGCAATTCAAGCCACTGCTACTGGCACCGTGACTGCAACTGTGGTGGCCAACACAAGTCCAAACTTGAGTTCTTTTAGTAATGGAACCAGTACAAGCCCAGCAACTACTGTGTTTACTCTATCTATACCCAGTGCTGGCACTTGGCAATTAGAATCCTGGATTCGCACATTTTCAACTACTGGTACTCCTTTAATAAGTGGTGGATTCTACACTGGTGGAACATTGGTTGCCAATAGTGAGACCTTGTTATGGCCTAGTCCTGTTACTAATGCTAATGGGGCAGGATATATGTCTGCTGTTGTAACGACCACAGGTGCGGCAACTTACACGGTGGGCTTGTGGACCACCGGTACTGGTGTTGGTTTGTACAGTGATAGTGCCGGCAGAACCAAGGCACAAGCAACTCAAATTAGTTCAATCTTTGCCCTCAACACGCTTGACACAATGAGTACCACCGGTAATGTTAGTGTGGGTGGCATTTTGAGTTCTCCACAACAAACAAAAGCAAGTAATGCGACAGGATCTGTTGGAGAAATTTGTTGGGACGCAACCTATATCTATATCTGTACCGCAACCAATACTTGGAAACGAGTGGCACTAACTGGTGGATACTAAACTGGTATGACGGCAGTTACCGCGAAACTTGAATCCTGAACAGGTACAAGTCTTCGCACCGTCTAGTTCAGTCACAACGTATTCAGCACCTTTACTACCTGCCACCTTCCAGGTTCGACCTGCGGGCTGTTCATCTACTGAGTAACCCCAGGTGTTTGCGACTTCCCGAAATTTCCTTCTACTCACACTGAACTTGATCGGCTTCTTAAACTCTTGTACCTTTACCGAACCCACAGCCACATAAGCAAACATCTTGTCCTTGCTGTCGTTCACAAAATACACATGATTAGGAACCGCATACTCGGTATCCCATTCGGTGATCTCTTCAATGATTTTCATTACGACCAATCCTTTTTGTCACCATACTGCTCGTTCCAATCGTAACCGGCATGGTAAGCTTCACGCTCTGCAGGAGTCAATTCAACCACCTGCTCACCGTGTCCGGTGCCCTGGGGCCAGTAATGTGGCTCTCTCGGCCTATGGTAATAGCTGTCAGCACTACCACGATCAAACGGGCTACCATGTGTGGTATCATATTCTTTAATGTCGCTCATATACATGTTTTCTCCTTAGGCTGTTTCTTTAGCTTCCATGATCTCGCACAAGATAAACTTGGCGATATTGATCTGTTTACGCACACGGTCTGAATCAAATCCTGCCGCCATCATTTCTTGAGCATCACTCAAGATACCCATGGCAACCATTTCAAGTCCGCTAAGTTTGGCAGTGATACTGTCCATGTATTCTTTGCGGATTTGTGCTTGGCTAATACCATAACAGTTTTTTTCAAATTCAGTCATTTAATGCTCCTTGTTAGTTACTATACTAGTATTATAGCCGATCTGGCATTTTTGGTCAACCGTTTTGTCTTGTTGTTTTTACGCAACAGCCAGCTCTAGCACACGGGCTGGATATACTATTGCACCGTCATATTCCAGCTGGCTCTGCTCAAAATCAGTAAGGAAATCATCTGCAACCAGGGTCCAACCCAGGATGTTTTCTCGGTAATAATCCGAGTTTTCTTCAATCTGACCACGCACTGAATCCACGATCATTTCGCACTTTTTTTCAAAGAACTCACCGGCCTTAACCGCATCCACAGCAACCATATAGTCGTTGCCACCCTTGAACTTCCAATGTTGTGGGCACTCACCTTCGCCGTCCCAGTCGTGGGCACCGTAGTTCTCTTGTATTTGGGTCTGGATATGTAATTTCATTTCAGCTCCTTGTTATTAACTATACTACTATTATAGCCGAAATGGTGTTTTTGGTCAACCGTTTTCGTGAGGTTGGGACCAGATATATTTGTTGCAAAAAAACAACATTATTCGCGGAATCGACGACGTTTAAGGAATGCTACGATACTAGCACGATCTTGGGTGATTTCACAATCAACAACTTCGTGCCAGGTTGGATCGGCCATTGTTTCAAATTCGTCACAGTAGTCAATGCCCGGGATTATGAGTGTTTCCTTTTCCTGATTGTAGAAGTCTTCCACCGGCACCATGTTGCCATCAACACGGATATTGAGACCCGGATGGGTTTTATATATATTTCCAGTCATTACCGACGTGTCCCAATGCTGGGTTAAAAAGATACGATTGACCGGATCTCGGTACTGTCCAGGACTGGTATGGTTTATTCTCAAGATCAATCGGTCGGCCACATCTTGTTTGGTATATCCTAAAAATTCACTGAGTGAGTTGGCATAAGATTGAAAAACACTATCGTACATTTCACGGATACGCAGATGTGTAGGACAGTCAGTTGCAGGCATGGTCAACCCGTAGTGATACCAATGCAAGTGATTGAATTTTTTGAACCCATAGAATATGTCAGTGTTGGCCAGCTGATTGATATTTTCACCAAGCTCGTGATACACGCTGAGGTAATACTCAAGCAATTCGCGACATCCTGGAACTGCACCAGGAACTGTGACATATGGTTGTCCATTAAATATGCTATCTGGCTTGTTGTATCTAGCAGGCAACGATTCTATTTTGGTTTCAACGCCTTGTTGTGCTAGAAAAGACTGTGCGGCATACAGTCGTGATGACGGTTCACCATTGTTGACTAGTATTATATCAGTAATACCCAACCGTTGGAATTTTTTAAATGGTTCTGCATAATCTTTAAGATACACCGCAGAGATATAAGGCAAGTGAAAATTAAACTTGCCAATGGGCTCAGGATGTATATTGACTCGCACGACTAGTAGGCTGGATCGCGATGTTGATCTCTAATCTGATCAATCGTGTTTAATATAGCTGTGTCAAGCACGGTACCGTATATGTCAATGTCTTGATCCAGTTGCTCAATCGAAGTTACACCAATTATGGTGCTAGCCACTTGCCATTTGGTATAACAAAATGCCAAGGCCAACTGTGTTGGCGTTAGTCCGTGTTGTTTAGCTAGATCATTATAGAGTTTGGCTGTTTGGAATACTGAGTCACGCCCCCATCGCTGTCTGCGAACTCCTTCATAGATGGAAACACGACCATTGGGTGGAGAGGTTGGACCAGCTGGGCCAGTCAAATCGTATTTGCCTGTGAGTAGGCCAAATGCCAGAGGTGAGTACGCCAACAATGAAACGCCAAGTCTATGCAAGGATTCATCTAGATCATTTTCAACAGATCTATTTACAAGGCAATAGACATTTTGGGTGCTGACAATTCTTGGCAAGCCGTGCTGCTCGGCTAGACGTACAAATTCATGTACACCATATGGTGTTTCATTTGAAAGACCAATATGACGTATTTTTCCTTGTTCGACAAAACGTGCCAAAGTTTCCAATTGCTGATGTATGCTTATGGTATTGGCGTGATCTGAATTGGGTGCAAAATACAGTTCTCCAAACTTTGGCACACTCCTAACCGGCCAATGTATTTGATACAGATCAATTACGTCGGTGTTCAGACGTTTGAGACTGCTATGAATAGCATCCTCAATATCTTGCACTGTAAGATCCGTGCGACCATTTCTCATCCAAGGAGTATGTGTCCTTGAAGGACCAGTTACTTTGGTTGCTAGAACAATTTGTGAACGCTTGTGTGGGTTTTGTTTGATCCAGTTTCCAACAATGGTTTCAGTTAGAGTAAATTTCTGTTCAACCACTGGAAACGGATACATTTCAGCAGTATCAAAGAAATGGATACCTCTTTCAAATGCTCGATCCATGATGCTATGTGCCAGGCTTTCTGGAACCTGTTGTCCAAATGTCATGGTCCCGAGTCCAACAGGGTTTACTGATAAATCAGATTGTCCCAATTGCACTTTGTTATTTTCTAATGATTTCATTTTGTGTCCTTTTATTTAAAATCACAGCCTCTTGATTCTAAGGCTGTGACGGCTTGATCTGCACTTGCACTCCAGCTGAATTCTCTGCGGATCTTGGTACTATTTTCCAGGGCTATTGGAGCAAGTTTTTGATGATTGTCATAGGCAACCCGCATGCTGTCTCTTAAACTTTCAACTGTGGGCACAGCCCACTCTCCCCAATTGTTATCAGGGAATGGATAGTAGCCTTTATATTCCGGGCAATCAACTGCGCCCAGGTTCCATGCGACATCTACTACACTGGTCTGTATGGGCTTTAAAAATTCAGCGTGTCCTGAATACATGGTGCTTATGATGGGCAGGCCACTGGCTGCGGCTTCAATAATAGGAAGTCCCCATGCTTCACCACGTGGCGCACTTAGAAATACATCAGAGGTTCTATACATCTGAGCTATGTGTTTAATGTCGGCATAACCCCAATTCAAGCGCCAGTTTTCAAAAGCATGACTTTTTATATCTGCAATCATCTGCTGAGCTTTGATATCACCGTCTCGAAAGTAATCACTTTTCATGACCAACTCCACAGCAGGATCGTTACCAAACTCAGCCTTGAAGGCTTGAAAGATTTCTGGATAGCTCTTGCGTATTTCGTATTTGCCCACCATCAAGAACCTAAATGGTCTTGTTTCAGGCACACGACCATATGGATGGAACAGGTTGTGGTCGACACCTTCACGCACTATGTCTATCTTGTCAGCGTCTATGCCATTGGCGATCAACACATCACGGCCCCAACGACTTGGAACCCAGACCACATCAGCACCTTCGGCTGATTGTAGCACACCAACAGGTATTCTAGTGCTTTCGAACACCACCCATTGTATTCGTAGTCCCTGGAACAAGTCGTGTATATTCATGCCCACAAAGCTGATGGTCACATCTGCATCAGTGCTGTCTCTTGCTGTGGATAATATAGCATCAGGTTTTTGGAAATCTAATTCATGTACACAGGCGCCCACATGGTCAAGACTGGCAAGAGCTGTGGCAAATGCTCCAAAATGATTACCCACGCCCGAGCTGTTTCGCTGGCCAATTAAATTTATTCGCATGGATTATTTAACACACTAATCCTGAGGTTTAAAATAAACTGTAAAGGCTCTAGCATCACGTTTAAGGGTGTCTCTGTGCTGAGTATGTGGGCCACGATAACGAATACGCACACGATAACCCAACTGCTTCAACTGAACCCTGATACTGTCAGCATACTTGATGGGTACCATCCGGAGATCGGGATTAACAATTGATGTATGGTACAGTTCTGTGAACCCAGCTATGAACGATGCAGTCTTGAGATCTACAGGCACGAGTGTATTCTCCGGATGGTAAGTGTACATTGATTACTCGCCATCATATGACAAGTGAGCGTGTTGGGCATTCCACTCTTCTCTAACACGAGCGGCCTTCTTGGGTGTGAGCTTGACATCATCAGCTTCGGCAGCTCGCTTAGTAATCTTGATCTTGCTTGCCTTCTTGACTGTCACAGTCTTGGCAACTTTCTTGTCGCTGATTACGCTAGTGAGCAATTCTGTTGCTTCTGCAACATCAACCATGTAACCCAAATTCAAGTTATTCAGCACAAACTTGGCGGCATCGTTCTTGGTCATTTCTTCAGGCAGTTCTAAAATGACTACATCTGTGTCTCCCAACTTACGAAGCTGATCAATGCGCTTTGTATCATTAGCGGTACGGAATTTTAACGCACCTTGTAAACGACTAAATCCTGCAAATTTTACTGTACTCATTTAACACTCCTTATTAGTTACTATACTACTATTATAGCCTAAATGGCGTTTTTGGTCAACCTAAATCCACACGATTTCTGTGTTTTTCTTGGCGCTGATAGCGTGTTTTGAGCTCCACACGCTGGGGTTTGAATGGTGTGTTGTTTAAAAACAACACTATGTGAGCTCGAGTTTTACGGGTTTTTTGCTGTGTTTTCATAGTAAAATAATTATACTATGACAGCCATTTTGGGTCAACCGAAAAGCCAACCTTGTCCTGAGTGTAGATGCAACCAGTGGTAAAAGGCACGGTCGACAGTTAGTGTCCACTTACCATTGATTCCTAGATAACTGGTAGGATTGTGATTATCGTAATCATTGACATAATCTGCAAGATAGTCATATTTAGGTATTATCTCAATATTGTCTACCGATAATCTGAAAATAACAGCAGTTTCGTGTTCTAACCTATATTGTTTATTTCGTAATTCAATAACAATAGAAAATGGCTGTAATAAATCAACAGTATAATTAATAATCTCATTATTGGATAATAGATAATCTTGCTGATAATCGGCAATATTCACAGAAATATCTGGAGTTCCAATGGGCTCCAATTCTAATTTTAAATTCAATTTGGTATCAATATCCAGCAGATCGGAATAGCGTTTCATATTCAGGTAGGTAGGTTAAAATACTGTTACCACGATTGTGCTCGAGTCGTTTTAAATAGTCAACAAGAGCAGGCAATCGTACACTTTCATCGGGTGCTTGATCAAGATAGTTTAAATAACTTTGAGCATCTTGTATGATTTGATCATGTGCTCTGTGCGGATCTCTGGTATTGACCACAGTATCTGCATTTGTAGTTTGATGCTGATCAATCCAATTGGATAAATTTTGTCTAGCCCGGGTTCTTTGTTCTAGAGGCAATACACTGATCCTCATAAATTCAGGACGGTCTAGAAAGTTGCAACTTTCAACGGCGATGTTGTGTTGCCATGCATAATCATAAACTGTATGTAGTTCATGCAAGGTTAGACATGTAGGGGTGATTCGAAACTGAATTAACCAATTGTGTTTGCGCCCTGTTTCAATCCATCGATCTAGCAAGCCAGTAGCTTTACCAATTTGACTAGGCCAACGCACATAATCATTCAAGGCGGTCATGGTTTCAATACTCATACCTAAATTAACATTTTTAAATTGTGTTAATAAATCAACTACGTTATCTCGCCACACCGTAAGATTGGTAGTGAATCCAATGGTAATTTGATCAGCCAGTCCACAGTCAGTCAAGGCTGTTAATATTTTTTCAAATCCCGGAGTAATCAAGGTCTCTCCGCCAATAAAATGTAAATAATGTATGTGATCACAGGCTTGTAAATCTTTTACAAATTTTTCTAATAATACCGGATCTTCACACCAACTGGAGTTGGGAACTTGATTGATCATGCCAATTTGCACAAACTCTGCAGCCAAACGACTACTCCAGTCTGGGCTACAAAATACACAGGCACCATTACAATGGTTTCCAAGATTAATTTGCCAGTCAGAAACTGTGCGATTGGTATGTCCTTTATTTTGATCGCTATAATCTAAATCTGCTCGCAACGGACTACTAGCCAAGGTTTTTTCAAACATAGTTTCTTGTATACCGGCTTTGAGCAGTTGTCTTAGACGGCCACTAATTTTGTTATGTTTCTCCATGATACGACATTCATTACATATAGCAGGATCATGGCCATCTAATAATTGTTGTCGTAGATCCGACATAGTCGTTTGGAAATAGTTCAGCGGTGTTTGATTACGGATATTGTGGTTGAAGTTGATCTTTGTCTCAACGTGTTTACTTTGCCATCTGCAGGACTCGTAAGATCCAGAGTTGGTTATTCTCATATGAAACCATGGACTTGTGCAGAAGGTTTTTTCAAATGTCATTTATTTGTCACGTCTAGTAATTACCTTGTCAGCCAAACCATACGCCACAGCTTCGGTTGCACTCATAAAGAAATCACGTTCCATGTCGGCACTCAACTGTTCAAAGGTTTTGCCGCCTGTGTTATGTGTCACATAAATTTCTGTTAGGTACTGTTTCATTTTGAGTATTTCTTGTGCCTGGATCTGTATGTCAGTTGCTTGACCACTTGCACCACCACTGGGTTGATGTATCATGTGTCTGGCATTGGGTAATATAAACCGCTTGCCAGCAGTGCCGGCTTGGGCTAACAAACTGCCCATGCTACAGGCCTGCCCCATCACAATAGTACTTATGTCAGGACGAATATACTGCATGGTATCGTATATGCTCATGCCAGCGGTGACCACACCGCCTGGACTGTTGATATAAAAGATGATGTCACGTTCAGGATCTTCTGCTTCCAAAAACAGCATTTGAGCCACGATTAGGCCAGCACTGTGATTGTCTACACCTGTGTCTAATATAACAATCCTATCACGCAATAGTCTGCTAAAAATGTCATAACTACGCTCACCTTTTGAGGTCTGTTCTATAACCATTGGTATTAAATTTGGCATGGGTTCTCCTGAGTAAAGCATAAGTATACTATATTAATAAAGAAAAAGCAAATGCGTGATATTCTAAACTTACTTGATTCTGTTTTAAACAAAGATGTGGTCAAACCACTGCTGATACTTGAAGCTGATTTGGATGCCCAAGTTCCTGTTGACAATACTACGGCTGCTACCGGACCCGACTATGCTGACAAAACGGATTACATCGGTATTTTGCCTGCGCTGGAAGCCTGGTTAACTCAGGCCGGTGTTGACGATGCCAAAGACAAAATAGAATATAGTAAAAAATCTAGCAGATTACCTGTACTGCGTATGAGTGATGTGACTCCGGCACAGTTAGAACAGGCCGTTGCTGGACTAGGCATGACTGAAACACCCTTAACTGATTTACAGGCTATTTCTAGTGGACAATTTGGCATTCACAGTTACACCAGCAATGGCAAAACTTTTACCTTTGTATTACGTGGAGTTAAAACTGCTGCCAGCTATGCAGGTGCCGCTGTTGACTTGGTATTGAATCGCAAAGACCTTACTCCAGTTAAACTGGGCCTAGCCGGCGAATACTCAGATAGAAAAGAACTAGCTGATGCAACCAAGGAAGCAATCAAAAAACGAATTAAAAATGAAAATTTGGCAAAGGCCTTGACTGAACTGGTTGAGCTGGCAAAAAATCGAGGTGCTGGACAATTGACTCCTGAAAGTTTAGAATATGTTAAACCATTCTTGGGCATGATCAGCCAAGACTTCGGCGAGATCTTGGCTCCTATTGCGTTGGCCAATGATGGTGAAGAAATCAGTTTTCCGGTAGGCAACGAAAAATTAATCGATGTCACAGTTGGCGGCAAAGTTCGCTACAGTGTCAAAGCTCTAGGCGGTAGTGGTACCAGCATGAACAGCCTTGGTAGTTTATTAGATGAATATGACAACACCTTGACTGATGCTGGCAAACAAAAAATGTTCCGTGATGCTATTAAAATTTGGGCCAGTACCAAAAAAGAAGGCTCAGTGACTGACCGTATCTGTTTGGCCGCTGATCGTAATCAAACTCCTGAATATCTAAGTTATGTAGATATTCTTGGAGGAGAGTTTAGCAGTTGGAAAGAACTTAAAAATCTATTAAAGCCCTTGGTCAACGACCTGGATTATAAAGGTTTCCTAGAAATGATATTGCCTGCTACTCAGGCCGGCAATTGGGGAACTAACGTAGGCATGCCAGCAGATTCAAATTACTATCTAGGATTAACCACTAACAAACCTAAATCGGGTATTGCAGGAAAATACAGTTACGACCATGATCATGTTGACGGTGCTGCCAATATTATTGCTTACTGTTTGGGCAAAGGCATGGAGTATATGATCAGACGTGGTCCTGAACAACAACAGTACAAAGACATCATGAACGACATGATCAAACAGATGAATTGCCAACTGGGTCACGTTGCCATTGACGGCCAAGGACAACTGACAATTACTAGTAAACCGTTTGGCAATTTAGATTTTGATTTTGATTATCACGCACCCAGTAATAAAGCTGGAAACAATCGCCCTGGTTTTTTGATTGTTCCACCTAACAAAGGTGACGTAGGAAAGAAAAAAACCAAAACCAAACATTCGGATAATCAATCTGACGCACAATCTGCAACAGAACCTGCGATTGATTCAAGTGCTGTTATTCAACGACGGAGTAAGGTCAAAGCTGCCGGTGAGCCAGAAAAATTAGGAACCAAAGCGGCATTAGGGCGTGATCGCCAGAAATAATTATCGTTTTAAATCTGAGATATAGTCACAACAACCCAGGGCCAAGGCTTCTTGGGCACTGAGCCAAACATCGCTGGCCGGCAGTAATTTTTCCCTGATATCAGAATCTGAAAGGCCAGTAGTTTCTCGATACAGTTCCAGCATACGCTGTTGGGCCATGCCATACTCTTTGGTAATGGCAAACAGTTCATGATGTTTCCCGTCGCTACCCCAACTGTATTGATGACTTAGTATTGATGTGTTAGGAGTCAAGATCCTGCGTCCGGGTGCGCCTGCCAAGAATATCATTAGGCCACAACTGGCTATTTGACCTAGCCCTACTGTCTTGACCGGTATACTACTGCTACGCATCACATCAATTAGGGCAAAGGCCGATTCCATTTCTCCGCCTGGGCTACAAATCATCAACAGCAGTTCTTTTTTCTTTTTCTTGGTAACGTGATTTTCTACCAGGATCCATTCAACAATGGGCTTGATGCTGTTGTTGTCAACCGTGTCCATGAACACCATCATGCCAGCATCTTGTAGCAACTGATTGGGTTCTTTGGCAATGTCGGTATCAGGTACAGCAGGCATTGAATCTCCGGGAGGTAATTAACTACATATATTATACTAGAATTTTTAAAGCATTACTAGTACTTATGATGCGTTGTCACATAGTTTGGACAATTTGACGCCCGAATTACCCGGATTTCAACTTGGCTCATATCAGCAAGATCTCTTGGAGAAACTGGTATTGCGTATGTATACCTACGGGGCATTGCGGCATTGCAGTATTGATAAACCGATCATCGGTTACTGAATATTCGGTTAGTGGAACACATGAACGATGCAACAAGGTACCGTCAATGCCATTGACAGTTACCGACACGTGCGGTCTACTGCCAATGATTTCATCATATAGCAAATTCATAGTAGGAGTATCCATGACACAGCCGTTCCATCCGCAGGTGCTTACAGATTTACGAGCAGAGTAATAACTATCAACGTATCGTTTATTCCAGACCAATTCATAAGGTATAACCACTTCTGTGCCACGACCTGCGTTCATTTCTACTCGTGTCTGCTGTAGTTTTACATCGAAACTGCGTTCTGGAAAATCTCGAAGCACAGTGCCTAATATACGATCACCTTGTGATCTTGAGTATTGGGCAGTGTCTATAGAAATACTGGCACGGGCACCATCAATCTGGCCATCAGCCCGGCTCTTTACTAACAGTCGTTCAGCCAAATTGGTGCGTTGTATCCAGACCCGCATTGTGATTTCATAGCTGGATCCAGTGTTCATACTATTAACTATTTCAAATCGTTCAACAAAACCTGCCGCATAGCTGATCACTTCATCACGTCGAATACGACTGTTCTGCTGTTCAGTTTCGCTGGCAATCACACTACCCAATGCCTGCTCCACAGCCAATCTAAATCCATTCATTCTAGCTTCTTCAGCGGTTGCACCTTGCCCTCGCACTTCGATATAATACACTCGTTTGTTGTTGGACAGTAACCATTGACCCACTGTCATGACTACTCCAAACGGAGTAGGCACAAACATCTGTGGAGTAATCTGGGCCTCGGCTGTGCTTAAAATACCAGCTGTAACTGCAATCGCAATTAGTCTACGCATGATTAGCGCATCATCAAGCCACGAACCTGCAATCTAATATCGTCATGCTTGCGATCCCAGCGCATGATGACCCGTACATTCTTACCACTGTTGATGGCCTGTCCATCTACCAGGTACAATCCACCCAAGATACCTTGATTGGTATTGGTAATTGTGGTATTAACTGTGCTGGAAATCTTCAAGGCATCATTACGCACGGCTGTGTTATCATCACGTGTGGTTTGAAGATTCTTTTCTCTATCTACCGTTTCATCAACGGCTACTAACTCGTCACTGCCTGCCTTGTTAGAACTAAACCGGTTGGTCTTTTGATCACGAGCCTGTTCCAAGTTTTGACTGATCATTTTTACTGATGTGGTGCTGGTAATTGTTTCTTTGTTGATGAAATCATTTAACGACTTCTTGGCTTCGAGTTCAGCTACTCGGAATGATTCTCTTAAAGCATTTTCGCTGTTGCCCCAGACTGGAGCATATCCAGTGGCTTCAATGGCTTCTAGTCCACCCATCAAAGTGTAATATACCTTGACACCTTGTCGCTTGAATTCGCTTACAGCCACTCTCTGCTCACTGATAGCTGTGTTAGCTGACGACCCTGGGTTGATACCCATGGATGTCTGAGTTGAACTACAACCTATCATCTGCGATAGGGCCAAGGCAATCGCGGTTACCACTATCTTCTTTTTCATGTTTATCCTTTGTTTAGTAATGAAAAAATCCAGCTAATACACATATTATGCACTAACTGGATTAAATGGTCAACCGTTTTGTTTTACTTTTGTTTTGTTAGTTCTGCTAGTTTGGACCAATCGTATTCGGTGGCTTTTTTAACCGTTTTGGTTGTTTGCTCTGCAACACTTTGACCGAATTCAGTCACAGTGGTTAATACTGTACGGGTGCATTCGGCTTGGCTGTCAACGAATTGGTTGATAGCGTCACGGATTTCTTCGTCTTTGACAAAGGTCTCAACAAAGTGTTTTTGGCTTGCTTGGAATGAATCTACTAATTTATCTAC
>Ga0209500_10002100_pt1 | contig 14490 bp, 6 predicted proteins | sample S_140212_EF_Meta_FD_187323 | JGI IMG/M metagenome (GOLD analysis project Ga0209500, IMG submission 187323) | Freshwater microbial communities from Lake Simoncouche, Canada to study carbon cycling - S_140212_EF_MetaG (SPAdes) (version 2) | ecosystem: Environmental > Aquatic > Freshwater > Lake ... | reverse complement strand
GGTTGACAATATTATTGTAATTAATAATCAACTTGGCGAAAATGGACAGCCCACTGGTAGCGGAATTTTATCCCCTACTGGTGAAGCTGGCATTGAAATAGGTCGCGGAGTTTATAGTGCTGGACAACTGTTGTTCAGTGAAAGCCTATGGTGGTTTGACAATCAAACTAACAGTAACAAGCAAGGTGCTTTTGTTTTTAAAACAAAGAATACACTACTAACAGGCATACGTACTAATAGTATTACTACTAATAACAAAGATCAAAATTTAAACTTACTTGGACCAAGTCCATATCCTGGAGAACCAGGTACAGGTACTGCTATTGTTGCAGTACACGGCGTAGTTAACTATGCTGACAGAATTAATAACAAGCTGTATGTAGAAGAAAATCAAACAGCTTATGAAGAAGCAATACCAAACGTAAAATGGGTCAACGGCGCAATCTCAGAATTTTTTAATGTAACACCTCCAAATTTTATTGCTCGAAGTGACACACGTTTCCAAGTATATGACACACAAAATAGTGATGCAGAAACCAAAGCAACGTTACTGCTTAATGGCGTAACTAACGCAGAATTTAAAATTGGTTCGTTTGCAACACAAAATTTAAGATTCTCAAACGGTCTAATAGAAACAACCGATCAAGGACTAGACTTGGTATTAAGATCAGCAGGTACTGGATCAGTAACTGTTGACGATAGTTTAAAAATTACACTAATTAATGAAGCTCCAGCCTATACAAATGGCAGTGTTACATTGTATACTAAGCCTGAAACATATGGCGGTAGTGGAGTCTATTTTGTAAATAACGAATCAACAAGAGATGAATTAGTCAGCCGTAGAAAAGCATTAGCCTACAGTATGATATTTTAAGGACACAACATGGCAATTAATAATCAAACATTAAGTACAATTGGAGATAATTTATTTTTATGTCCGTCTGACACAGAATATGCAGTTACATGTGTAGTATTTTGTAACTACTCTGTGGCAACTGTAACTATCAACGTCTATGCAGTACCTAGTGGCGGATCAGTAAGCGATGCAAGTTTAGTTATTAAACAATTAGAATTACCTGCAAGCGAAACATTTACATTTGATACAGAAAAATTTGTATTAAATGACGGCGACAGGATACATGCAACTTGTTCTGCAGATAATGCAGTATCATCTACAATAAGCACTATGCGAGTAAGCTAATGAAGTTTTTAAAGAAAAGTCAACTCAACTTTCGTAATGTAAAAGACGATAGTATTGCTGTACAGATCAGCAATGAAATTACGTTAGACTCACCAAATGCTGTTCGTGTGCCAAAAGGCACTGCTAGTCAGCGACCCGGGGGAGTTGATAGTATTAACTCAACTAGTCTTGGACAACTACGTTACAACACCACATCAAACGAATTAGAAGTATATCAAGGCGCAGGCGGCCGAGCCGCATGGCGCAGTCTACGTTATAAAGAATCTACACAGATTGTACAACAAGATCTAGGAGTAGGTGACGACGAAGAATACATTTTTGGACCATTAAATCCTGCTCCGCCTACTAGTGATCTAGTTGATGATAAGTCAACATGGTCTGGTTCTAATCTATTAGTATTTGTTGAAAACGTAATGCAACTACACAGCACTAACTATGTGATACTACAGAATCCCTGTAGAGTAACAAGTACTGTTATCAGCTTTACAGCAAGTCCAAGAAAAATAATTAGCTCAAATACTACAACAGTAAATTGGGTCACTAGAGGTTATAGAATAGGGCAAACTATTACAGTATCGGGTAGTGCTAGTAATAATGGTAGTTATACAATTACCAATGTAACTGCTAGCGATATTACAGTTAGTCAAGTATTGGTTAACGAATCCGGCGGAGCTGCCATTACAGTTATTGGATTAAGTAGCGCATCTAGCGGACAAAGTTTTGCGGCCGCGGCATATCCAACAGGATATTATATACAGTTTGAAGGTCCAGTACCTATTGGAACTGTTGACCCTAAACACGTAACTGTCTTACACGGCTTCGACCGTTAATCTAAATCCCAATAAATACTACATAAGGTACTGCTAGTACCGGGGGATTATCTATGTCTAAACAGCTTGGTCGAATTTCAGGTCCGTTACTTAACGCAAACTTATTGCGTGACGGTACAGATCTAAGATTTGAAAATCAGCTACTTTATCTAGACGTTACTAATAACACTATTAGTATTAATAGCACACCTATAAACAAAGCATTGTATGTTAATGATACATTAAAAACTAATGATCTTATTGTAGACACAGGCAAAGTATCAGTAGGCACGATTGACATTGGCCCTGACAATATAATAAGATCAACTAATAGTACTATTACATTAAGCGGTACCAATTATGTTCAAGCTCACAATATACAAACTGATAATTTAGAAATAACCGGCCAATCAATATCAACATACACACTTGATACTGATATCGAAGTTAGACCCACTGGCATACTAGACATATATGCCAATACAAACATAACTGGAAATTTACATTCTACGGGTAATATTTCAGCAGACGGATCTGTAATATTTGGTAATAGTAATCTAGACTCTGTGACTTTTGATTCAGATATTAACAGCAGTCTACTACCCAATGCGGACGTTACATATTCACTAGGCCAAGACGGTAAACAATGGAACGACATTAGAGTTAAAACACTTACCGGACAAATAATCTATACAACCGGACTATTTAATAATAACTTACCAGTAGAAGTTACCGCTAAAAATCAATGGTTTGTGGCCATGTTAGGATTAGACTCTAACGTTGGTATTAACGAAAGTAGTGCATTTGCCACTGTTGCTAAGGCGCTCAGCGTAGCTGATCCCGGAGATACTGTTTATATTGCGCCTGGTGTGTATACTGAAATATTTCCCTTAACTGTGCCTGCAGGAGTAACAGTAAACGGCGCAGGAGTTCGATCAGTAACTGTACAGCCTACTGTTGCAACTAGATTTAAAGATGCATTTTTACTTAACGGTGAAACCGCAGTTAGTGATTTAACTGTTGGAAATTTTTATTATGATTCGGGCAACAATACTGGTTACGGATTTAGACTAGCGTCAAATTGTCTAGTTACTACTCGTAGTCCGTATGTTCAAAAGTAACAGTTCTAAATTATAAGTCTGAGATAAATTTTCAAAACATCATTGACGGCGAATATAGTACATCAGCAATTGTTGACATACTCAACGGCGGCAATAGTGCAGGAATATTTGCTGACATAATTGATGGAAGTAATAGCGGGTTAGGCAGTCCTGGTCGCGGCAGCTTGGTCGACGGATCAGTAGTAAATGCCAGCAGTAAAGAAGCTACAATTTTATTCAATGCAGTAACAATGATAATTCCAGAGTCTGACGGGGTTACTGCAACTAACGGAGCAAGAGTTGAATGGCTAAATTCATTTACCTACTTTGCTAATCGCAGCCTATATGCTACTCAAGGTACACTAGGGTTTGCTAGTTTGGGAGTTAAATTTGGTGCTGAAATACGTGCAATATCAAGTGCTAGCGTCTACGGAACATATGGCGCCGTAGCTGACGGTGCAGATACCTTAATGTATTTGATACAGTATAACTTTGGTTACGTTGGATCAGGATTAAATTCTAGCAACGATACTACACTAGTTGTACAGACTAATGAAGTTGTAGAATTAAACAGTGGTAAGATTTACTTTCAAAGCGTTGACCAGCAGGGCAGTAACTACAGAGTTGGTAAAGAGTTTGTTATTAACGTTGACAACGGCACAACTTCTATTGATATTGCATCCGGCGCAATAACCGGCACCAGCAGTTTAACTATTGGACAAGCACCTAATCAAACATTTATAGACTATTCTAAAATAGACGTTGGCAATTTTACTATCCGTGATAACACTATTCTAACTAAGAGTCAAACGTTTAACATTGTCTCCGCAACTGGGGAGATTAATCTAACTGAAAATGTAGCAGTAGTTAAAGATTTATCAGTTGTTGGTGATGTAGTTATTGGCGGAACTATTACTGTAGGCAATCAAACAACGGACAATATAGATTTAACTGCATATATAGACAGTGATATTTTTCCAAATTTAACAAATACTCGATCACTTGGTTCTAATAATTTGCAATGGAATAATGCGTATCTACAAATAATTCAAGAAGGCAATATACGTTTAGAAAATAACAAAATATCTACCACTATTACTGATAGTGACTTAATATTAAGCTCAGTTAATGCTAAAATTAAAACTGAATCTGAACTAGTAATAGGACAAGATCTAAACATATTAGGCCATGGATATTTAGAAACAGCTACTATTGTTGGAAATGCTACCCATGTTGGAAACTATCTTTCTAACCCGGGAACTATTGTCACTGGCGATCAACTTCTTGCAGAAGACAGCCGCCCCTTAGTAACAGAAGACAGTGAGTTTGTAGTAGTAGTGATGGCTCCAACGGGTAATAGAGACATTACTGGTAATATTTCAGTAACTGGTAGTACACAAATATCAAATATTATAATTTCAAATAATACTATACGTGATAATTTTGACAATTTAAATTTTACACTATTACCGGGCACTGGTAAACTTAATATTGTTTCAAACGGTGCTGACTTTTCTATTAAAAATAATAGGATTATTAACAATAAAAATGATCCTATAGTTTTTAGCACCAACGGTGGCTACGTACAGTTTGCTGGCACAGGGGCAATGGCTATTTCTGCAGGGGTCGAAAGCGATCGGTCTGCAACTGCTGAAAGCGGAACCCTGCGAGTTAATACTACCAGTAATAGAGCTGAAGTATACACACAGCCTACAGATACATGGACCGACGTTACCGGACTTGGCGATATCGCTACACGCGAAGTTGTCGAAGAGTATGGTAATCTTTGGATCCTAATCCTGGGCTAAAATCTCAAACAGCTAAATAATATTACTGAGGGGTTTGACCAATAAACCCCCGATATCAAACTGTGGTAAACCCGCAATGCAAGGTGGTTAACCGTGAAACACGGGGTCATTAGGAGAGCGCATGTCCATTGGTCGAATTTCCGGTCCGCTCTTAAAGGCAAACCTCCTTCGCGAAGGTGTGAACTTAGCCTTTGAGACAGACCTTCTATATCTCGATGTTAACAACATGCGAATCGGCGTCAATACCACGACTCCTACACATGACCTACAGGTAAACGGCACTACTAAAACAACTTATTTAGAAACAGATAGTTTACATATTGGCAATATTAGTATCTCTGGAAACACTATTGATAGCGATACAGGAATTCTAAACTTATCCGGTTTTAATGGCCTTGGCGCAGTTTATCAAAACAAACTAAAAGTTGATTTTGTTACCCTTGATGCTAACATTATTTCAACTAATGCCTCAAATAAGAATCTAGAACTACGTCCTAACGGTACAGGAACTGTTGAAGTATTTGCAGATACTACGGTTCATGGTAATATCCATGCTACTGGAAATATTACAGCCGATGGCGACATCACTATTGGCGATGCTAACACTGACAATATTGTTTTTAATGCTGACATCGCTAGCGATCTTTTACCTGACCAAACTGACTACTATAATCTAGGATCGGCAAGCCAACGTTGGAATAACACTTGGTCAAATACAGTACATGCAGAGTCTATAACAACTGATAATCTTGTAGTAAACGGCATATCGATAAACTCTATTCAAGGCAACATATATTATGTTTCGACTAACGGCCTTGATACTAATGTAGGTAAACATCCTAACGATACACTGTTAACAGTTAAGAAAGCCTTAACTGTAGCAGTATCCGGTGACACCATATTCATCTATCCGGGCGTATACACAGAAATATTTCCCTTAACAGTTCCTGTAGGAGTAGTAGTTAAAGGACAGAGTTTACGCTCAGTAACTATTAAACCAACAGTTGGAACTATCGATAAAGATGCGTTCTTATTAAACGGTGAAACAACGGTTGAAGATTTAACTGTTAGCGATTACAGATATAACAGTGGAAACAATACAGGCTATGCATTCCGTTTTGCTACAGGGATTACAGTTACAACCAAGAGCCCTTACATTAGAAATGTTACAGTTATCAGTAGAGGAAGTGTAACTAGCGCAGGTGACCCTTATGGATTTGACAGCAACGATGCAGGTAAAGGTGCGCTACTTGATGGCTCGGTTGCTAATATTGCTAGTAAAGAAGCCGCCTGCTTATTTCATTCTGTAACATTCTTTACACCAAATCAAGAAACACTTTCTGCAACTAACGGTACTCGTGTCGAGTGGTTAAACTGCTTTAGCTACTTTGCTGACAAAGGCATGTACCTATACAGCGGCTCAACCGGGTTCGCTAATGCAGGTAAAACAGCTCTACGTCTAAGCGGAACTACAGGAACATTTAACGTTGGCAACACGATCAGCTACTATGATACCGACGGAGTTACAGTATTAGCCAGTGGAACTATTGCCGCTAAAGACACAGATGGTAAACTTTATCTAACTGGTAAAGTAGTAGGATTAATAGTAGGAGCAACTGCAACACAAGATGTTCGAAATACTTCAAACGGTGCTACTGCTACTAAGATCGATTTAGTTGATTACAGCGACTTTGGAGTTGAAGTTCGTGCCATTGGATCAGCAACTGTCTATGGAAACTATGGTATCCAGGGTGTTGGACTCGGAGTAGTAGCATATCTAATCGGCCAAAACTTAGCCTACATTGGTGTTGGTAAACGCAGTGACAACGATGTAAGTTTTGTTATTCAAGCTAACGAAATAGTAGAAACAGGCGGAGCCAAAATATACTACAATTCAGTTGACCACAGAGGCGATTTTCGAATTGGAGATTTATTTTATGTTAACCAACAAAACGGAACAATAGAGTTTACTAATGCTAATATTCAATCAACAACGGGAGTAACATTTACCAACGGTGGAAATACTACTTACATTGACGGAACAAAGATAGAAACTGGTAACTTAAGATTAAGCGGCAATACCCTTGAAAGCGTAACCGGAGCACTTGAGATTGTCAGTGGCAACGATCAAATCAACTTTGCCAATAATGTAAACATTACGGGTAATCTTGACGTTACAGGCAATGTAACTATTTCGGGTAATATACAAGTTGGCGATCAAACTACTGATACTGTGAGCTTTGTAGCAGAAGTATCTAGTGACATTATTCCCAAACTTAACAACCAGTACAATCTAGGTTCTAGTCTACTCCAATGGCAACATTTATATATTAATGAAATAAATGTTGGTGATATCAACATAAGTCAAAATATTATTACCAGCGTCGGGAATAATATTGACTTAATATTAGAAGCTGACGGATCTGGACAAGTTCTTATCCCAACCAGCAACGTTGAAATAACAAACGATTTAATCGTTAATGGAAATACATCAGTAGAAAATATTAATATAAACGGTACAATTAATCATACAGGTGATTATGCACAGACCGGTAACACAGAAATAGACGGAAATCTCACAGTAACGGGGTATGGTCTGTTTGGAAATATTAAAATTGACAATAATACCATTAGCAATCTAGTAACTAACAATGATATTATTTTAGAACCTACCGGAACTGGAGTTGTACGCTTTGAGAACTTTGAAGTCTTAGACAATAAAATCACTAATACGGTTGCAAATAGCATAACTACTATAGAGCAAACAGGTACAGGCTACTTTAAACTAGCAGATACTGGCGGATTTGTGGTTCCTGTAGGACTCGAATCACAAAGGCCTTTAGTACCAGTTGTAGGAATGACTCGATATAATACAACTATTGATAGATTAGAAATTTATAACGGAAATCAATGGCAGTTTGTAGTAGCCAGCGTACAGGACGCTGTGACCCGTGCAGAAGCTGAAGACATTGCATTAACACTTGCAATCATATTAGGATAAGAAAATGGCAACCTTTTTTAGAAACACATTACGATCAGAGATAGGCAGTAGCTTGACCACTGTGCTTACCACTGGATCAACATCAAAGACCACAGTTATTGGTCTAAGTTTAACCAACTTGACAGAAGTACCGGTGCAGGCCAGCATACAGATTGTTGATCCAAACGGTGGCGGCAACGGAATTCAAACCAGTGCTTACTATATTAAGAATGTAGTATTACCACCCAATCAAAGTTTGCGAGTGATCAACGGTGGCGAAAAACTAGTATTAGGATCATCAACTGATCTTAAAATCAAATCAAACGCGGCATCTAGTTTAGATTTGGTTATGAGCTACGTTGAGATTATTTAAGGACAACTATCATGACATATTTTGTTGGAAACGAAAACGCACAAAGCGACTTACTAGGGGCAGATAACCCAAGATTCTTTTACGGACTAAGCAGAGATACTGCGGGTACTTTAAAATTTACTCGTGTTGACCAGTTAACCAGTGATGATGCAATTACTGTGAATAATCTAGGGCCAGCCGCTGAAAATTATGAAGATTTTGAATACGGTGTTGATTTCTTTGACGGTAGAGACGCTACAACACATGCCCGCGAGTACGATAATTTAAACTTTGATCAGTATCGCTGGGATAATAAAAACATTTTTTATTATATTAATGCACAGGGGCAGTTGGTTGCTAGAACAAACAAAGCATATACTAACTACCCACAAGTTTAAAGTGATAAGTAACATATAAATCTAGGAAACGGAAATGGCAGAATTTAAAATCAGTAGGTTAAAATTTACCTACGTTGGCGAATGGACAGCAAGTGATGTCTACATAGTTGATCAAGTTATCACCTACAGCGGCAAGATGTATTCTTGCATAGTTGCTCACACAGCAGATGCTTCTTTTTACACTGATGTAGCTACTAAATGGGCTCTAATCATCAACGGCATCAGTTGGTTTGGCGCCTGGACTGGCACTACTGCATATGACATTGGTGACATTGTTCGTTATAAAAATGCTGTTTACATCTGTACATTAAATCACACTAGCACATCTGCATTTGACGGCACCAAGTTTACCACAATGAGTACTTTTACACAGTGGACTAACACGTGGGCCGCAGGAACTGCATACACTATTGGCGACATTGCCAAGTACGGCGGCATTACCTATACTTGTAATACTGATCACACATCTGCCGGCGGAACATTAACATTTCCTTTGACTAATTTAAGCGGCGACGGCAATTCAATAACAGCCACGTATCCAACGCAGGCAGTTGTGCCATTTGCTCTAGGACAAACAATCACAGTTACCAACGGTAATCCATCAGGATATAACGGAACATATACAGTTTCAACAGCATCAACAAGTAATGTGACATTTACTGGCGCAGAAAGTCAAAACTTTGTCCCTACAATTGTATCCGTTACTACCGGCCCAACACTGACATTGGCCGCAGGCACAGTTTCTTTGAGATTCAGTTCTGCACAAAACGCTACGGACAACGTTTCTAAGTTTGCCAACACTAGAGTTCTAATAGCAACTGTGTCTGGAGTAGCTAGCATCTACACAATAACCAGTTCTGCAACTACTAGCAGTTCAGGCGGAGCATCGCCAATACAAGATACATTGACTTTTACAGTTACTAAACAGTATGGCAGTGATACCTATTCAGCAGTTGCAGGAGCAACACTGTCAGTAGATCTTTCAACAGGCGCAAGAATCGCTGGTTCAAACATTGGCAATCTAAGCGGACTTGAACAAAATCAAGCCAGCTGGTCTGTACTAAATGCAGGTATTGATTTCAAAGGTGATTATGCTGACAGTTTTCGTTACAAGTTAAATGACGTAGTACAAGACGGCTCAAGTTTATACATTTGTACTATCACGCACACATCCGCACAACAACCAGTTATTGATCTATCTAAGTTTACATTATATATTCAAGGCGATTCATTTAATGGTGTGTGGAATCAAGCAGTTGCGTATCAAGCAGGCGACACAGTAGTCTATGGCGGATATAGTTATGTAAGTAAGACATTTAATAACGTGTCGCATATACCAACAGAAGCAAACAGCGCATACTGGGAACTATTTAATCAAAGTTTCAGCTGGCAAAATGCTTGGAGCTCTGCAACACAATATAAAGTTGGAGCAGTTGTTAGACGAGGTGCTCAGCTATACGTGGCAATTCAAGACAACGGATCGTCGGACCCCACAAGTACAACAATTTCTACCACATATTCAAGCTCGGGTTCGAGCGGAACTACATTAGCAGTGGCCAGTACTACTGGACTTGTGCTGGGCATGTTAGTTACCGGCGCAGGTTTTGCCAGTGGACAAACTGTTGTTTCAGTGATTAATGGAACTAGTGTTCAAATTAGCCATGCTCCCGATATTACCCCAACTAACGGCGCTACCTTAATATTCGTTGGACAAAATTTATTATATTGGAAACTGGTTGCACCTGGAACTACTTGGTTAAACTTTTGGGGTGATGGACAACAATATCTCATCGGCGACATTGTTACTAGAGGCAATACAGCATATCGTTGTGTAAGAAATCACACATCAGTACTGGCAACCAACAGACCAGATTTAGATACTGCAAACACTTATTGGATTGTTTATACCCTACATACACGATCAAACGTGCTGACAAGTCAAGGCGACATTGCAACACACACCGGCACTGGTAAAACTACGCTTGCTGTAAGTACTACCGCTGGACAGGCAGTTAAGTCTACAGGCACCGGTTTAAGTTATTCTAAAATTTTTACAACTAACAATGTGTTCTATGTAGCACCAGATGGCATTGATCAAGCAGGTTACGGAACCAACTGGGATCAGCCATGGTTAACTATTAAATATGCTTGCGAACAAGTTAAAAACGGCACACAGAATTCGCAATTAAGACTGGCGATAGATTTTAATAAAGATTTTCTTGTTGCAGAAATGTACAACTGGATGTTGTACCAAAAGCAACAAAGCACAAATGGATTTACTCCTAGTTCAGTTTTTGACGCTGACAAAACACAGCGTGACGCAAAGTTAGTTATAGATGCACTAGTATACGATCTAAGTCGAGGAGGCAATAGCCAAACGGTTGCAGCCGCATTGTCATATTTCCAACCTGGGACTACAACTACATTTTTTAATGCCGCAACAGCGGCGGCTATGCCTTATATTATTGCAGGTCTAGGATATGTAAACTCAATACTACCGGCAATAGCTTCTGGTTCTCCTCCGGCAGTTAACTATCAAGCCTTAATGGGAGTTTCAGGACTGAATGTAAAATTCCAAGCATTTAACTCTAGCTCGCCCGATGGCGCTTTGGCAACTGCTTTATTAACCTTAATCACAACAGCGTTAACGGCTCAAAGCACTGTGAGTTTACCTCCAGCTAACGCCGGAGCAACAGTGACTATCAATGTTAAAACAGGTACATACCGAGAGCAACTACCTATCACTATTCCAGAGAACGTTGCAGTTAACGGCGACGAGCTTCGCGGAGCAGTTATACAGCCATTAAATGTGGTAAACACTATTGTTACCAGTACACTGGATAGTGTTAATACATTTACAGCATATAACACAACAGGTATGTTTGTGGGATGTCCAATACAGTTTGTCAGCAGTAATGACACAGGTGCAACTAATCTAATACTATCTGAGTTTGAACAAGCTCCTGGTGGTAGATTAACTGACGCCACTACATTCCCTAGTATTTCTGGCACCAGCGTGGCCGCAGCCGCAACTTACAGTTTTGTTTCGCAGAAATCTACCACTGGCACCGGCACTGGCGCAACATTTGTTATTGACAAGACTGGTAGTTTGACCACATACGGATCAGGTAATGTGACTATTACTAGAGTCACAGCAGGATACGGTTATGCTGTTAACGATACTATTGTTGTCTCCGGAGCACTATTAGGCGGAACTACGCCTACAAACGATTTAACGTTTCAAATTGGCACAACAGTAACTACTGCTATCAGTCAAGGTACAACTTACTATGTTGCCGCACCAATAACATCTACTAGTTTTAGAGTAGCAACAACACCAACTGGCCAGGCTATATCACTAGTTGGAACATTTGGCCTGATGCAGGTATTTGGTGGAGATGCGCTTAAAGATATGTTCTACATGCGTAATGGTAGCGGACTTCGTAACTTAACTGTGACAGGTTTACTAGGAACACTTGGACCATTGAATGAGTATCAAACACGTAGACCCACAGGTAAATCGTTTGTCAGCTTAGATCCAGGAACTGGACCAGCAGACTCAAGTGCGTGGATTAAACGCAGAAGCCCGTATGTACAAAACGTAACTGCATTTGGCACAGGTTGCACTGGTCTAAAGATTGATGGCGACCTACATGATGGTGGCAACAAATCCATTGTCTGTAACGACTATACACACATTATCGGTGATGGTATTGGTATTTGGTGTACGGGTACCGGCGGCCTATGTGAAGCTGTATCTGTATTCTCATATTATGGATATGCAGGTTATTTGTCTGATGCAGGTGGCCGTATTCGTGCAACTAACGGCAACAGCTCATATGGTACATTTGGTGTTATTGCTGAAGGATATGATCTAGACGAAGTTGCAACAACAGGACTAGTTAATAACAAATATCTACAGGCAACTGCCGCACCGGGATGGGTAGGTGGAGTTAATAACGGTATTACCAAATACACATTTAGTAACGCCGGCCAAAACTACGTGACTCCGGTTACAAATATGTTATCCTATAGCAATAATTTTATAGGTGCAAGTTGGACCGCTGATGGTAATGTAACTTTCAGTCAAAATTTAGTAAGCCCATCAACTTATAATGATGCATGGGTATTAACAGCAACAACTTCTAGCACAGACACTAGCTATGTGTATCAAAACATAGCCATCGTTCCGTCTAATAGTTTTACGCTAGTGAATCAACCATATGTATTAAGCCTGCATGTAAAACAAGGAACTACATCTACTGTTGATCTATTTGCCACATTCTCAGGAAGCGCAACTAGAACAAGTAAAATTACTTTTAACTTTGCAACCAAAGTGGTAACCGCCGGCAATGCTAGTAGTGGATTTACTCCAACTAGCTACGGTGTTGAAACACTAGACAACAGTTGGTATAGAATTTGGTTTGTGACCTATGATAATACTGCACTAAACACACAACTACAATATAGAATCTACCCTCGTGGAGTTGCAGGATCAGCAGGATTTGTTTATGCATACGGCGCACAGGTACAAAATAGCAACGCAAAAGGATTCTATTTAGAAAATGCCAACACTAGAAAGTACACTGCCTACACTAACTTCGATGTTAGAGGAAACGGTACGGGTGTACAGGTTATTGGTAATGAGATTCGTTCCAAAGCGGTTATGGAAACTAGAATCATTACCGATGCTGAAGGATACACTGGCGGAGTAAACTATTTGACCAGCGCAAACAATGCAATCACTGGGACAACTTCATATATTCAGCTGGCTAATAGTGAAACTAACTTGGCTACACAATATGAAGGAATGAGAATTGTTATTACTAGTGGAACCGGATCAGGCCAATATGGAGTTATTTCTTCTTACTCAACAGGAACTAAAAATGCCTATGTGGTTAAAGAAACATTTACTCCACAGCTAATCACAGCAGCCGCAAATGCAACGGGTAAATTTTCATTAGACGCAACAGCAGATGTTAATTTGTTACGTGTAAATCAACCAGTGCAGTTTGTTCCTCAATATTTCACAGGTGTGGTATCCAAGACATCGCAGGGTGCAGTAACAGCTACGGCAACTATTGGCGGCCAAATTAACACAATGACTGTGGCATCAACTACTCAGTTGTATGTTGGTATGCAGATTACATTTAGTGGTACAGTATTTGGCGGAGTTGTTAATGACTTTATCTATTACATTAAAGAAATAGACAGTGCCAATAGCAAGATTAAACTATCTCTTAACGCAGGCGGCACTGCATTATTTTTAGACACTGGCACTGGTACTATGACCATAAACTTTCCGTCTCGTACTAACTATCTCTACGGAGACACAACCAGTATGACACCAAACTTACCTATTCAGTTTACTGGTAGCGCAATTGGCGGCATAACAGCTAGTACAATATACTATATCAACGATGTTATTGACAGCTCTAACTTTACAGTTAGTGCAGGATTAATTTCAACTACTGCTTCACAGACATTTGTTAATAAAAATATCACAGTTGCCACTTCGACAGCTATGATATTATGTAATCCTATTTTGTTTAACGGAACTACATTTGGTAATATTGCCGCCGGTACAAAATATTATATTAACAGTATTGTGGATGCATCAACTATTACAATATCTGACAGCCTAGTTACCACTACAACAGTAGCAGTATCTAATACAGTAATCACTGTGGCCAGTTCAACAGGTATGGTTGTTAATAATCCAATATACTTCAAAGGCAATCCGTTTGGTGGCCTGTTACCAGATCAGTTGTATTACATTAAGACTATCAGCGGCAATGACATTACTGTAAGTCTATCCATTGGCGGATCAGCAATTGCTATT
>Ga0209500_10002097_pt1 | contig 14502 bp, 8 predicted proteins | sample S_140212_EF_Meta_FD_187323 | JGI IMG/M metagenome (GOLD analysis project Ga0209500, IMG submission 187323) | Freshwater microbial communities from Lake Simoncouche, Canada to study carbon cycling - S_140212_EF_MetaG (SPAdes) (version 2) | ecosystem: Environmental > Aquatic > Freshwater > Lake ... | reverse complement strand
CAACCCTTGATCATAAGCACTCTTTTCAAAGGCCAGTGGCAGGCCAAGTTCAGCTTGATGCGCTTGGGCTTGGTACAGCCTCCAATAAGCCCCTTGTTTGGCCATCAAGTCATCGTGACTGCCCTCCTCCACTTTTTCACCTTGCTCCATCACCACCAATCGGTCGGCGCGTTTGAGCGTGGAGAGTCGATGTGCAATGGCGATGGTGGTTCGACCTTTGACCAAGTTGTCCAATGCCTTTTGAATCTCTTGCTCGGTCTCTGTGTCAACGGAAGAAGTGGCCTCGTCCATGATCAAAATTTTAGGATTGATCAACAAGGCACGCGCTATAGAGATTCGCTGCCTCTCACCACCTGAGAGGCCCTGCCCGCGTTCACCCACCAAGGAGTCATAGCCTTGAGGCAGTCGAAGAATGAACTCATGCGCGTGGGCCGCTCTCGCGGCCGCAATGATCTCTGTGCGAGACGCATCGCTGCGACCGTAAGAGATGTTGTCAGCGATGGTGCCAAAAAACAAAAACGGCTCTTGTAAAACCAAACCAATATGCGCCCTGTAGTCGGCCAACATGAAGCGCCGAATATCCACGCCATCGAGCTCTACCGTGCCTTCACTCAAATCATAAAAGCGACAAATCAAATTGACCAACGTGCTTTTTCCCGATCCACTTTGCCCAACCAAGCCAATCATTTCACCAGGCTTGATGGTCAAACTCAAGTCTTTGATCACCAAACGATTTCCATACCGAAAGGCTGCATGGGTGAGTTTAATTTCACCCTCAATGCTTTGTACTTTCACTGGATCGAGCGGCTCAGGCACACTGGAGACGTGGTCCAAGATCTCAAAAATTCTTTTGGTCCCAGCCGCCGCCTTTTGCGTGTGCGAGACAATGCGGCTCATGGAATCTAAACGCATGTAAAAGCGTCCAATGTAGGCCAAAAAAGCGGTCAACACACCCACGGTCACTTGATGCTGTGCAACCTGCCAAATACCAAAAGCCCAAACAATGAGCAAACCCACCTCGGTCATGAGCGTGACTGTGGGAGAGAACAAAGACCAAAGAAAGTTAATGCGGTCATTGACCGCCAAATTGTGCTTATTGGCTTCCTTAAAGCGAGCGCTCTCTCGACCTTCTTGGGCAAAAGCCTTGACCACCCGGATGCCTGGGATGGTGTCGGCCAAAACATTCGTAAGCTCTGACCACACGCGATCGATTTTTTCAAACCCAAGTCTCAATCGATCGCGAACCACATGAATCAACCAATAAATAAAAGGCAATGGTAAAAGTGTCACCATGGCCAAATAAGGATCGATCGTAAAAAGAATGATCGCAGTCATCACAATCATCAAAAAGTCAGTCGCAAAGTCCAGCAGATGCAATGACAAAAAGACACAAATGCGGTCTGTTTCTCCCCCAATTCGCGTCATCAAGTCACCCGTTCTTCTGCCGCCAAAATACTCAAGCGAGAGTTTCATCAGATGGTCATAGGCACTTGTCCTCAAATCAGCCCCAATTCGCTCAGACACCAGAGCCAAGATGTAGGTTTTAAGCCACCCCAAGGACCAGGCCAAAAGTGCAGCAACCAACAAGCCCACCAAATAACTTGCCACTTGATCCATCTCGATGGTTTTGCCGTTTTGAAATGGAATGAGAACTTCGTCCATCAAGGGCATGGTCAAATATGGGGGCACCAGGGTCGCTGCAGTGGAGGCCAGGGTCAATAAAAACCCCACCAACAAGCGTGTTTTATAAGGCTTGGCAAAACGCCACAATCTAAAGAGCCCCCAAGTGGAGGCCGGGGCTTCGTCCACTTCACCCATCGAGACTGAGGTGGCATGTGCTGCCTCAGCCCCACCCAACAAATGGTTGAACTGCTCATCGTGCTCGGACAAGGGGTTGATTTTCCCAATCCCACCAAGTTTGCCCGCCTCGAACGCGTGAGAATCTTTTGGCGCAAGCATATGCCGCTCAAGATTGTGGTTCCAAGCCATTTGCAAGGCCACGGCTTTGACATTGTTGGCCAAGGTAAAGCGCCATTTGGCAAGCTGTTTTTGGCTGTTGACCAACTCCAATGTACCTACGCCGGCAAAGTCAAGGTGACTCAATCGGGCCTGGAGTTCAAGGGGCATCGCGTCCAAACGAGGCACACCTGGCTGGGACAGGCCGGATGGCTCCCCATGAGCACTTTCAGGCATGGACCAAGAAAGTAGCCTCTCATTGGTCGCAACCAACAGCCCCCTGGTGAAACAAAGTCGCCTGTCCAAGTCAACCTCCAAGACGGCTAAAACGTTTTCATTGGGAGACAGGCTTGAAAGCACCAAAGCTTGCCAGCTTTGGGGAATCTCTACTTGGGAAACACGTGACATGTCAATTTGGGAGTTTTGTAAATGAATCAAATCCAAGTGACACTTTTTGAAAAATGTTTTTCTTGGGACGCTATACGAAGAAAGTCAGAAAAACCGATGTCAATGAAACTTTTCTTACAATGGCGTGTAGCGTTTGCACAGATTGTAACTTCGTGATCAAGCAGTTAAATCCTATATTGATCCACTTTAGAAGAAAAGCACAAAAGCGAGCCACAATTAACGTCATAATATTCATGTTTTGTATAACGATTGAAGGCCTTGCTTGGACGACCCATTTTTGAATTAAATTCTCAAAAAAGCGAAACTTTTTATACCTCCCACTTCCTTAGACCCCAAAACCAACACCATGTCACATCCAGACATCCAAATTCTTCGCATCCGTTACCTCAGAGGTCCTAACATCTGGACCTATCGCTCTGTCATTGAGGCCTGGGTTGACATTGGGGTCTTAGAGGACTTTCCATCCAATTTAATTCCCGGTTTTTACGACAGATTAACCACTTGGTTGCCTGGCCTGATCGAACACAGGTGTGGCATCGGCGAGCGAGGCGGCTTTTTAATGCGATTAAAAGACGGCACCTGGGCAGGACATGTGATGGAACATGTTGCACTTGAGCTGCAGACTCTGTCTGGCTTAGAAACTGGCTTTGGCAAAGCTCGCGAAACCACCACGCGAGGGGTGTACAAGGTCATCATCTACGCTGTACAAGAAAAAGTTGGAGAACAAAGTCTCTTGCTGGCCAAGGAATTGGTCATGGCTGCCATCAATGACACCCCATTTGACCTTCAAGCCCATCTCAATGATTTAAAGGACACGGTTGACGAATACTGTCTAGGCCCAAGCACGGGTTGCATTGTCGAGGCGGCCAATGACAGAAAAATCCCCTCTATTCGTTTGACCGAGGGCAATCTTGTTCAACTGGGCTACGGCGACAAACAGCGCCGAATTTGGACGGCGGAGACGGATCGCACGTCGGCCATTTCTGAAAACATCTCCAGTGACAAAGACCTCACCAAACAGTTGCTCAAGCAATGTGGCATTCCGGTGCCCCAAGGCCAAGTGGTCAACAACGCGGACGATGCTTGGAGAGCTTCTCAAGAGATCGGACTGCCTGTCGTGGTCAAGCCCAGCGACTCCAACCGCGGTCGAGGCGTGTCTTTGAGTCTTAAAAATGAAGCCAACATCCGAGCCGCCTTTGAGATTGCCAGTCGGTATGGTACCGAAGTCTTGGTCGAGCGCTACGTCCAAGGGGATGAACATCGCTTGCTGGTGGTGGGGGACAAAGTGGTTGCAGCTGCAAAGGGTGAGACCGCCTATATTCAAGGAGACGGCAAGCATACCGTCGAAGAATTGATTGAGCTTCAAATCAACTCCGACCCCAGACGAGGACCCACAGAGGATTTTCCACTCAATTCCGTGAGGCTCAAGGATCACCCCCAAGCGGTGCTTCAAATTGAGAGCCAGGGCTTTAACGCCAAGAGCGTGCCAGAGCAAGGCGTATCAATCATCGTTCAACGCAATGGCAACATGAACAACGACGTCACCGATTTGGTGCACCCAGAGGTTGCTGCAACCATTTGTCTGGCAGCCAGAGTCGTTGGGCTTGACATCGCAGGCATCGATTTGGTGGCCCAAGACATCTCCAAGCCCTTGAATGAGCAAGATGCAGCCATCGTTGAGGTCAATGCGGGCCCAGGTCTGTTGATGCACCTCAAACCATTGCACGGACAGGCCAGACCCGTGGGGCGCGCAATCATCGACCACCTTTTTACCAACAATGAAAACGGGCGCATTCCTATCGTGGGCATCCTGGGGTCGGTTCAGACCACTTTGCTCTCTCATTTGGTTGCTTGGTTCTTGCATCTCTCTGGTAAAAGAGTTGGATTGGCCTGTGATGAAGGTTTGTACATGGACCAACGCAAGGTGGTGTCCACAGATGCCAGAGACTTCTCCATGGGTGAGCGCTTGCTCATCAACCGCACCTTGCAAGCGGCGGTGTTTCAGACCTCCCCTTGGCACATCTGTCAAGACGGCCTGCCCTACGATCGTTGCCTTGTGGGGGTGGTGACCGATATGAAGCGAGAGGCCTGGGACTTGAGTGACCATGATATTTCTTCAGACGAAAAATTCAAAAGCGTCATGCGCACTCAAATCGACCTGGTGCTCACCAATGGCGTGAGTGTGTTGAACGCCGAAGATCCTTTTGTGGTCGACTTGGCTCAATACAGCGATGGAGACGTGATCTTTTATTCCACCGACCCAGACAATGACGTGATGAAAACGCACCGGGCCGAGGGCAGAAGAAATGTGTACTACCGAGATGGGCATGTGGTCTTGGCCAGGGGAGGTCAAGAGACGCTGTTATTTCATTTGGACTTTCCACCCATTGCCATGCGGATCAAACAAGATGGCTTTAACCTCTCCACTTTGCTTGCGGGCGTTGCCTGTGGTTGGGCGCTGGACATTGCGCCGCTGTTGATACGAGCCGGCTTGAAAAATTTTGGTCAAAAAAACTCCATCTCTCCTCCCATTGACATCAGGACCATTGCCTCATGAATGTTTCACGAATCAGAGCTCTTAGAGGGCCCAATCTTTGGACTCGACACACGGCCATCGAGGCCTTGGTCAAATGCGATGAGCATCAAGATGACTTGGGCCTGATCCCCCATTTCGAACAAAGACTGCGCAACCTCTTTCCTGGCATGGGCGCCTTAAGGCCCACCGAACGGGGCGCAAAAATGGGCGTCCCGCACGCGCTGGAAATCGCCACCCTTCACCTTCAATCTGTGGCTGGCTGCCCGGTCACCTTCTCCAGAACCACACCCACCCCAGAAGACTTGGTGTACCAAGTGGTGGTTGAATACACCGAAGAAGAAGTGGGCGTCATGGCTTTGGAATTTGCACAAAAATTATGCGCATGTGCACTCAATGACCAGCCCTTTGATCTTGACACTGCGATTAAAAGTCTCAGAGATTTGGATGAAGATATTCGCCTTGGCCCCTCTACAGGCTCCATCGTGGATGCAGCACTCAACCGAGGCATCCCCTATCGCCGCTTGACCCAGGGCAGTTTGGTGCAATTTGGTTGGGGCTCTAAGCAAAAAAGAATTCAAGCAGCTGAAATCGACGCGACTTCCGCCATTGCAGAGTCGATTGCGCAAGACAAAGAGCTGACCAAAAAACTCCTCTTTGCCGCTGGCGTACCCGTGCCTCACGGTCGACCTGTGGAGGATGAAGAGGACGCATGGGTCGCAGCCCAAGACATTGGGTTTCCTGTGGTGATCAAGCCTCAAGATGGCAACCAAGGCAAAGGTGTGACCGTCAACATCAACACCAAAGAAGAGGTGTTTGCAGCCTTTCAAAATGCCAAGCGCTTTAAAGACTACATCATGGTTGAGCGTTATTTACCTGGCAACGATTACAGACTTTTGGTGGTGGGTGACAAGTTGGTTGCAGCGGCCAGGAGAGAGCCTCCCTTTGTCACGGGAGATGGCATTCACACCGTCAAAGCCCTGGTCGATCAAGTCAATGCAGACCCCAAAAGAGGCGATGGTCATGCCACATCTTTGACCAAAATTAGTTTTGATGAGGTCGCCATTGCTCGACTCAAAGAGCAAGGGCTACACGCCGACAGCATGCCAGCCAAGGGAGTTCGCGTCATCCTCAGAAACAATGCCAACCTCTCCACAGGAGGAAGTGCCACGGACGTGACCGATGACGTGCACCCAGAGGTCGCATCAAGAGCGATTGAAGCGGCCCAAATGGTGGGACTCGATGTTTGTGGCGTAGATGTCGTATGCGAGACAGTCCTTCGTCCCCTTGAGGAGCAGCAAGGCGGCGTGGTTGAGGTCAATGCAGCACCAGGCCTTAGGATGCACTTGAACCCCTCTTACGGCAAAGGTCGGGATGTGGGCGAAGCGATTGTGTCGCGACTGTATCCCGCTGGAGAAGACGGACGCATCCCCGTGATTGCCGTGACTGGAACCAATGGCAAAACGACCACGGTGAGACTGTGTGCCCACTTGCTAAGGGCGCAGGGCTTGAGAGTTGGCATGACCAACACCGATGGCGTGTATGTCAATGGTCGACAAATTGACGATGGTGATTGCTCTGGCCCGCGATCTGCTAGAAACGTGTTGATGCACCCTGATGTGGATGCAGCGGTTTTCGAAACAGCCAGAGGCGGCATGCTCAGAGAGGGCTTGGGCTTTGATCGTTGCCAGGTGGCAGTGGTCACCAACATTGGCATGGGGGACCATTTGGGTCTGAACTACATCACCACCGTTGAGGACTTGGCCGTTTTAAAACGAATGATTGTCCAAAACGTCTCCCCCACTGGCATGGCCGTGCTGAACGCTGCAGACCCCTATGTGGCTGCAATGGCCTCCACATGCCCTGGACAAGTCACTTATTTTGCTTTGGATGCTCACCACCCAGTGATCGCGACCCACCGCGCACAAGGCAAGCGTGTGGTATTTGTAGAGGACGATCAAATTGTCGCCATGCAAAGCAGCATGCAAGTTCGCATCCCCATGGTTGATATCCCTTTGACTAGACGTGGGATTTTGAATTTTCAGATCGAAAACGCCATGGCCTCCATTGCGGCTGCATGGGCTGTGGGCATTCCTTGGGAAATCATCTGCAAAGGACTTTCTTCCTTCGTGAGCGACCCAACTGCGGTGCCTGGGCGCTTTAATGTGTTTGATTACAAAGGCTCAACCGTCATTGCCGATTACGGTCACAACCCTGATGCAATCAAAGCACTTGTTCAAGCGGTCACCAACTTGCCCGCCAAGCGCAGAAGTGTAGTGATCAGTGGGGCTGGTGACAGGAGAGATGAAGATATCAAAGAGCAAACCCGAATCATTGGCAACGTGTTTGATGAAGTGATTTTGTACCAAGATGCTTGTCAACGCGGCCGAGTCGATGGAGAGGTTCTCGCCCTTTTAAGAGAGGGACTACAGGGCGCTAGCAAGACGGAAAAAGTGCAAGAGATTTATGGCGAATTCTTGGCCATCGATCAAGCCATGAACAACTTAAAGCCCGGGGATTTGTGTTTGATCTTGATCGATCAAGTCGAGCAAGCACTTAGCCACATCATGAAAAAAGTCAATGAAACCGCAGCCTAAAACTTACGACTCGCCTTGACAGACTTGTTTTTTAAGAATGGCCAAATAGGTATTGGGTCGAATAGGGAACTCTTTGGTTTTCCATTCCTGCTCATCCGATGACATCACCTCTTTGCCTTTTCCTAAAGGTTTATCAAAGTAACTGGCAGACAATCTGACAAAGGTGTCATTTTTGCAATACAAGCGCCAACGCACCATCTCAGACTGAAAGGTGTCGCCCTTGTAGGTTTTACCTGCCTTGGCATAGTCGCTCAGCGTCCAAACGTAGCGACTCACATGCACCGACTTGACCGCTTCTTTGTCCCACAAGTGCGTCACGTCCTCATCCTTGTCGATCTCGGCCCACTCCGCATGAGAAGTGCCCACAAAACACAGGCAAGAAAGGCACAAAACAAGTGCAAGTGCAAGTGGCCTACTTAAAAGTAGGCTCAGATGGACATCAAACAAGGAACCGATTTGTTTCATCAAGACACATCAATGGTAAACAACAATGAAGACTTAGGTATTTACAGTGAGAACAGCTCGCTCTCCTACAAAAACAAACACCTATGGCGCATTCTCCTAGTTTCGGCACCAAGCTGTAAAAACTTTAATTTTGCACGCTTGCAAGGATCATTTTGAACAGTTTAGAATGATCTCATAGACTTTTATTGACACTCCCATCACTTTTTTTTAAGACGCAATGATCATGAGCAGCATTTACTCGACCCTTGAGCGACTCCACATCACCTTGCCCCCCATTGCCAAGCCAGCGGCAGCCTATCAACCCTATTGCGTGAGCGGCTCCATGGTGTACCTCAGTGGGCACATTGCCAAAAAAGAAGGCGCACCATGGGTTGGGCAACTGGGGCTCACCATGAACACCCAAGAGGGACAAGCAGCGGCGAAATCCGTGGCCATTGATCTCATGGGCACCTTACAAGCCGCTTGCCAAAGTTTGGGCAAAGATCTGGAAGCAGTGAAAAAAATTGTCAAAGTCACAAGTTTGGTCAACTCAACGGCGCAATTCACACAGCAGCATCTGGTGACCAATGGCTGCAGTGAATTGTTGGCCGAAGTCTTTCAAGCCAAAGGCCTGCATGCACGCTCAGCCTTTGGAGTGGTTCAACTGCCAATGGGTGCATGTGTCGAGATCGAAATGATCGTCGAGCTGAACAGTTGATCAGCCTCTTATCTAAACTCAAATGCACTTTGAGTCTCGCTTGATCAGGGTCATCACAGCAAGCAGCCATTCAATGATCGATTGCGTGTCAAACATCCTCACCCGCCCCAAGAAAACACCTCAATTTATGCCCGTCCTCGGGCAGATGAATTGAAGATCTATTCCACCCGACGAACGTCATTGGGTTTAAAACCAAGTTCTGTGGTTTTGCCTTTTTTAGCACGTTTGGCCTTGGCATTGTTCAAAGAGCGAATTTCAAGCGTCTCTTCTCGCTCTTTATCGCCTCGACCCGTGCCTTTGATCAAAATACTTCTCACGTAAGCGGCCGCACCGGCCAAGGCATCCTTTTTATCCAAATCCATCAACATCAAACCGCGGCCACCCTTTTCCATGATCTTCATCTCAGAAATATCAAAACTCAAGATGCGTCCACCTTGTGAGACACATGCAACCGATTTTGCTACGGCCAGTGTGTTGTTTTGAGAAGCCGCATCGACCAAAGAGGGGCGAAGCACGCGCTCTTGATCGTTCAGACTTAAAAACGATTTTCCACTTCTGTTTCTTGAGACCATCGACTCGATCGTGGCCATGAAGCCATAGCCGCCTGAGTTACTCAACAGATACATCGCAGTCGGTGGCCCCACCACGTAGTGGACCAACTGGGTTGCACTTTCAAGCTCAACCAAGGTCGTCAAAGGTTGACCATCTCCCCGAGCACCTGGCAGTTGGGTAACGGGCACTGAGTAGACACGACCATTGCTGCCAAAGCAAAGGACAGTGTCCACAGTTCGGCATTCAAAGGTGTCGTACAAAGAGTCTCCGGCTTTGAACGTAAACCCAGCTCGGTCATGCCCATGGCCAGATCTCGCCCTCACCCAGCCTTTGTCAGAGATGACCACTGTGACGGGTTCATCGACCACTTTGACCTCGACATTGGATCTCTTATCAGCTTGAATCAATGTTCTTCTTTCGTCTCCAAAGATCTTGGCATCGGCCTCAATCTCTTTCATCATCAAACGCCTTTGAACTGCGGGGCTGGACAAAATCTCTTCAAGCTTCTTTCTCTCTTCACCCAAACTCTTTAACTCTTGCTCGATTTTGATCGCTTCGAGTCGAGCCAATTGCCTCAGTCTAATTTCTAAAATATCTTCTGCTTGGCGGTCACTTAAACGGAAACGATCAATCAACGCTTGCTTGGGCTCATCACTTTGTCGAATGATTGCAATGACTTCATCGATATTCAAAAGAACGAGTTGTCGACCTTCCAAAATATGGATGCGATCCAAGACTTTTTGCAACCTGAAATTTGATCTGCGTTGAACGGTGATTTGTCTAAATTCGATCCATTCATTGAACATCAGCCGCAAAGACTTTTGAACGGGTTTACCGTCAATGCCAATGGCCGTCAAATTGATTGAAGAGGAACTCTCAAGACTTGTATGGGCCAACAAGACTTGAATCAACTCTTGTTGCTCAATGGCTCGGGTCTTGGGTTCAAACACCAAACGAACAGCCGCATCCTTTGAAGACTCATCTCGCACACCATCTAAGACACTCAAGACAGAGGTTTTAAGCGCAGTTTGCTCAGGGGTTAAGGTTTTTTTACCCGCCTTGACTTTGGGGTTGGTCAGCTCTTCAATTTCTTCAAGAACTTTTTGAGAGCTCACACCAGGGGGCAGGGTATTGACCACAATTTGCCACTGACCTCTTGCCAAATCTTCTATGACCCAGCGTGCCCTGACTTTCAAAGACCCCCGACCGGTACGGTAGGCATCGGCAATTTCTTGAGCACTGCTGATGATTTGACCACCGCCTGGGTAATCCGGTCCAGGCACAATAGCGGCCAACTCAAGATCACTGAGTTTGGGATTCTTGATCAGGGCAATGCAAGCCTCTGCAACTTCGCTCAAGTTGTGAGAGGGAATTTCTGTGGCCAAGCCTACGGCTATTCCACTCGCACCATTCAAAATCGCAAAAGGCAAGCGCGCTGGCAATTGTTGTGGCTCTTGTGTAGAGCCATCGTAATTGGCCTGAAAATCAATGGTGCCTTCATCGAGTTCATCAAGCAAAAGACTGGTGATTCTAGACAAGCGTGCTTCTGTGTAGCGCATGGCGGCTGCACCATCGCCATCACGGGAGCCAAAATTGCCTTGCCCATCAATCAAAGGATAACGCTGAGAAAAATCTTGCGCCATACGAACCAAGGCATCATAGGCCGCTTGGTCTCCGTGGGGATGAAATCGCCCCAACACATCACCCACCACACGCGCACTTTTAACCGGTCTTGCACCCACCGCACCGTTGGCACCTCCAAATCCAAGTCCCATGCGGGACATGGAGTACAGGATGCGGCGTTGCACGGGTTTTTGTCCATCACAAATATCGGGCAAAGCCCGGCCCTTGACCACAGACAAAGCGTATTCTAGATAGGCCTGTCTTGCATAGGCCCCAAGCCCAAGCTCCTCATCTTTAGAGGGCAACAAATTGGTATCCACGTTGTGTTCACTCATATTAAATATCTACCTCAATGGCGTCGCCATGCAACTCCATCAACTCTCGTCTTGCCTGCGCTTCGCCTTTGCCCATCAATTGAGTCATCAGCGACTGCGTCTGAAGAAAATCCAAATCCCCCAATTGAACCGGCAACAAACGCCTGGTATCTGGATTCAAAGTGGTCTCCCACAATTGCTCCGCATTCATCTCACCCAAACCTTTGAATCGACTGATTGACCATGCACCTTCGCGCACACCGTCCTTTCTAAGTTTGTCTAAAACTGCCGTCAACTCCCCTTCATCAAGCGTGTAAATTTTGGTGGCTGGCTTCTTTCCCCTGGCGGGTGCATCCACTCTAAACAAAGGCGGGCGCGCAATGAACACATTGCCGCTTTCAATGAGTTTGGGGAAATGTCTAAAGAACAATGTCAACAACAAGACTTGAATGTGCGAGCCGTCCACGTCGGCATCGCTCAAAATGCAGATCTTGCCGTACCTCAGTCCACTCAAGTCAACCTGATCGTCTGGGCCGTGCGGGTCAACGCCAATGGCCACCGCAATGTCATGAATTTCATTGTTGGCAAAAAGCCGGTCACGCTCCACCTCCCACGTGTTGAGGACCTTGCCCCTGAGTGGCAAGATGGCTTGAGACTCTTTGTCTCGCCCCATCTTTGCGCTCCCCCCCGCACTGTCACCCTCAACCAAAAACACTTCGTTGTGTGCCAGGTCCTTGCTTTCACAATCGGTCAATTTGCCGGGCAAGACCGCCACGCCGGAGCCTTTTCTTTTTTCAACCTTTTGACCCGCTCGCTGGCGAAATTGAGCGGCCTTGATGGCCAATTCAGCCAATTTCCTTCCATACTCAACGTGCTCATTGAGCCACAACTCAAGGGCCGGCTTGACAAAACCAGACACCAATCGCACCGCATCTCTGGAATTCAAACGCTCTTTGATTTGTCCCTGAAACTGTGGGTCCAAGACCTTGGCGCTGAGCACGTAGTTGGCCCGAGCAAAAACGTCTTCAGGCAACAATTTAACCCCCTTGGGGAGCAAAGCATGAAGATCTATGAAACTTTTAACCGCTTGAAAAAGCCCTTCACGCAGACCGCTTTCATGCGTTCCTCCAGCACTTGTAGGGATCAAGTTCACATAGCTTTCTCGCAAGGCTTGGCCATCTTCAGTAAAAGCCACGCACCAAGCGGCACCCTCACCTTCAGCAAAACTTTCATGCAAGCTGTCAGCATAGCCTTCAGCTTCAAACATCGGTATGACTGGGTCTGCATGCAAGGACTGACCCAGGTAGTCTTTCAAGCCCCCCTTGTAGACCCAAGTTTGTTCTTCCTTGCTCTTTTCATTGAACAACGTCACCGTCACACCGGGCATCAAAACCGCTTTGCTCCTGAGCAAATGCATGAGTTCGCTCAAGGGCAAGGCACCGCTTTCAAAATACTTTTGATCTGGCCAAACCCTTACCAAAGTGCCTGATTTGCGATCCTCTTTGTTTGCGGCCCTAACCTTCAAGGATTCAATCACATCTCCACCTTGAAAAACCAAATTGGCAACTTTACCGTCCCTGTAGGACGTGACCTCCATTCTTTTGGACAAGGCATTGGTCACGCTCACACCCACACCGTGCAGCCCACCAGAGAAGCTGTAAGCACCGCCCGAGCCCTTGTCAAACTTGCCCCCCGCATGCAGTCTGGTAAATACCAACTCAATGACTGGCGCCTGTTCCTCGGGGTGCATGCCAAAAGGGATGCCTCGACCGTCGTCCTCAATGCTGACGCTGGCGTCAGTATGCAGGGTCACTTTGATTTTTTTACCGTGCCCCGCCAAGGCCTCGTCGGCAGAGTTGTCCAATACCTCTTGCACAATGTGCAAGGGGTTATCGGTACGGGTGTACATGCCAGGACGCTGTTTTACGGGCTCAAGACCCTTTAAAACGCGGATGGAACTTTCAGAATATTCGGGAGTTTGCTTTGTTGCCATGGATGGATTGTAGACAGGTTCTCGAGAGATCTGTATGAAAAAACAGTATTTTAGCAAGGACTGCTCACCAACACCCCTTATCAGCGCTTTTGCGTCTAAGCTCATTATCCATGAGCATCACTGGGCGATAATGTGATTTTAAACAATGAAATCTCTCGCCTTTTATACCCATGACTGCTTTGAACACCCATTTTTCAGTGCATCAAACCCTCACAGTCTCTGATTGGGTGAAAAAGTGGTCCCCTGTTCTGTCTGAGAACAGTCGTATTTTGGACTTGGCCTGTGGGTACGGGCGGCATGCCATGTGGCTGTCGAGTTTAAAAATGGACGTGTTGGCACTCGACAAAGATCCGCTTGCCCTTGAGAGGGTCCAATCCATGGGCATCACCACAATGTGTGCGGACTTGGAAAATGCGCCATGGCCTTTGGCCGATCAACGCTTTGACGCGCTGGTCGTGACCAATTACCTTTGGCGATCTCTTTGGCCCAATCTCTTAGATTGTGTCAAAGAAGGAGGTTTTGTGATTTATGAAACCTTTTGTGAAGGGCACCAAGCTTACGGCAAACCCTCTAGGGCCGACTTTTTACTCAAAAGCGGGGAACTGCTTGAAGTTTTTGAGTCCTTCAAAGTTTTGGGCTTCGAAGAAGGCTTGTTGTCTGAGCCGAGTCGTTATGTTCAAAGAATCGCTGCTCAAAAGCCAACTCTTTCTGGCACACTTACACATCTAGCGATTGGCTCGTTAGAATGCACTCCTTAACACCTGAATATTTTAAAACTTCTATGGCACCCATCACAGGCAGCATTGTGGCTTTGGTCACTCCTTTGAATCCCGACATGAGCGTAGACTACGCAACGCTTAGAAAGCTCATTGACTGGCACATCCAGGAAGGCACTGACTGCATTGGCGTTGTGGGTACCACTGGTGAGTCGCCCACCGTAAGCGTTGAGGAGCACCGCGAGATCATTCGTGTGAGCGTGGAGCAGGCCAACAAAAGGGTTCCGATCATGGCCGGGTGCGGCGCGAACTCGACCCAAGAAGCCATCGCTTTGGCTAAATTTGCCAAGCAAGTGGGAGCGGATTGTCAACTTCAAGTCGTGCCCTACTACAACAAGCCCACTCAAGAGGGTCAATTCCAGCACTTCAAAGCCATCGCTGAGGCCGAGGATTTGCCCATGGTCTTGTACAACGTGCCTGGCAGAACGGTGGCTGATATGCAGCACGATACGGTTTTGCGACTCACTCAAGTCCCTGGCATTGTGGGCATCAAAGAGGCCACAGGCAATATTGAGCGCGCACAGTGGCTGATTCGGGAAACACCTCAAAACTTTGCCATTTTCTCAGGAGATGACCCAACAGCCGTGG
>Ga0209500_10002093_pt1 | contig 14511 bp, 11 predicted proteins | sample S_140212_EF_Meta_FD_187323 | JGI IMG/M metagenome (GOLD analysis project Ga0209500, IMG submission 187323) | Freshwater microbial communities from Lake Simoncouche, Canada to study carbon cycling - S_140212_EF_MetaG (SPAdes) (version 2) | ecosystem: Environmental > Aquatic > Freshwater > Lake ... | reverse complement strand
ATCTTTACTGCTGCTGCAACTTCTGCAGGATTAGAAGAAGAAAGAAGCTTTGCAACCTTGGCGGCAACTTCATCGCTGATGCCGGATTTTGTTGCTGTAGTTGCAGCCATGTTCATCAAAGAATTGACCCAGCCACCAGTTATGGAATTGCCGACAAAGGCATTGATTGCGCTTTCACCTTCATCAAAAGCTTCAATGCCAGCTTGCCTTCTAGCTGTAGGCGACCCTGACAAAATTTTATTCGATTGTTGAAATAATTGATTTTCACGCTTTAAAGCAGCTTCAAACATGTCAAACTTTGCTTGACTTGGGAACAATGCTTTTAATCTATCTCTAGCTTCTGGAGAACCAATAACGCGCTGAGCTGCATTAATGTTGCCACTAGGATCCATCACAGTGGCATACACATTGCGGATAGCGCCAGTTTTAAAGGCTTCTTTTTCTGCTGTACTAAAATCCTTCATCATCATGATGACTTGTTCAGGGTCTAACTTCTTAAAGTCAGACATACCTGTGCGCAGAGCCTCTAACACTTCTGCATCGCCTGCATACTGGCCCCTAGCTGTTTTATAGGCAGAAACACCATTAACTTCTGTGGCTTTGTCTAAAGCAGAGACCATAGACTTCTTTAAGCCTTTCAAGCTATTAGCTTCGGCGCTGCTCATACCTTCGCCTTTGTAACCCTTATCGATCACAGCGTCCATGCCACGCTTGATGTAGTCAAGTGTGCGGACATCAGGCAGTTTTGACAAAGTAATATTGCCAACGTCATCAGCAATAAAAATGTCATCTAGTACATACTTAGCAGGATTCTCTCCACGCAACTCAGCTGAAAGACGTTCATTGTCTGCAATCTTTTTAGCTTCGTCAAAGAATGACTTAAACCGTGGGTTTTGCAATACGCGGTTAATCGTAGGATCATTAACTGTGCCAAACTTGTAAGCCTCATCATACAGAGTATCTGCATTGGCACGCAAGTTCTGAATCATGTCTTGTTCTTGCTGGTAGAAATTGCCTTTATTTCCAACGCCACGTTGTGTCTGCCCGACTACGCGTTCTCTAATTCCTGACTTATTGGCTTCAAGCACATCAGCTAGCGTATCAGCTGCTCTTTCGCTTTTAGCTGCCACAATCTCTGCAAGCCCGACAGTTGGCCTAGTTGTATTTGCCAATGTAGAAGGCACACCTCCAGCTCTGTCTAATGACATTGAAGCTGCTGCTTCTTTTGGAGTGATGCCTGACCGGTCTAATGCAGCATTGACTTTTGCAGCAGCTCGGCTTTCAATGTAACTAGGGTCGCGGCTCAATCTGTCTTTTAAGAATCTTGCAGCACCTTGTCCAGCACGAATAACCACAGGAGCGCCACCGCCAAGCACAGTGCCAACAGTCCCGCCAATAACTGCACCAGAAGTGCGGTCACCAGGTTGCGCAGAACCTGCACCTGAAACAACGCCTGTGCCCATACCGGTTGCTGCACCTCTAGCTAAAGGGTTAGACATTAAGCGTGACAAAGCTCCTGCTGTGCGAGCTCCTGCTGCAACAGCCGCTGGAGCTGCTGCGCCGCCTGTAGCAGGAGTGGCTAACATTGCTACTAGAGCTGGTGCAGCGCCTCCTGTAAACTCCAGGGCAGGAGCTACAAATGGATTTTCTTGAGAATACTGAGCATATTCTTTATTGATTTTAGCAAGTTCTGCTTCATAGCCAGGGCTTTTATCAAGCTTAGAACGAAGCCATGCTTCTGCTTCGTCGCCCCAACCCATGCCAAGGCCTTGGCCTACAGCAGCTCGAGCAGCTCCAACGTAAGGATTAGATGTAGCCATTATTTAGTCTCTCCTTCAATTGGAGCGGTGTCACGATAGATACCTTGATTGATTTCACTCAAGCGCCTACGGTGACGTTCAGACACAGATTTAAGCGCCGTGAACGCATTCTTCATGATGATTGCACGTTCGTCTTTGCTTTTAGCATCTAGGCCTTGGACGGCATCCAGAGCGGCCCGTTCATCGTTAGAGATTGCACCTGGGAAGGTTGCTTTCAACTGTGACAAAGAAGCTTTCTTAAGCAAGTTTTCCAGCTCACGAGTAGCAACTACCTTAGGATCTTTAGACCCGGATTGTTCATAAAGTTTGCGTTGAGCAACATCAAGCAATGATCCATCAAACGTATTGGGATTTAAAGAATAAGCTTTCTTTAAATTAGTCATTGCTTGATCAGTTTGAGCTAGAGTATCTTCAGCCTCAACTTTAAGTCTAACTTCAGCAGGACTCAACTTAGCTTGTTGATCTTTCAGATTTTCAAATTTTTGACGATCCATTTCTAATTTGGATTGAGCCACAGAAAGGTTGGCAGCTTGAGTGGTTACTCCTGACAATGCACTTGCTATTTGAGCCATTTTAGCTTCAACATTCAAATTGCCAATTTCAGCAACACGTTTTTGGTAAGCAGGAGTGCCAGCTACTAGACCTTCATCAAGAGCTTGCTTACCTGCTGCAGACTGAGGTTTGCCAGAATTTATGTACTCTTTAATGAGTTCAGTTGCAATAGCTCGCTTGTCTTTCATCTCTTCAGCAGACAAAGCACGCAATGTGTTCAAGTCTTCTTTTGAAGAGGCCATCTTTAATTTCTGAACTTCAAGACCAAGTAGCTGTTTTTCTCTGGCAGTAGCTCGTTTGCCTTTGGCGTATTCGCCTAGCTCTTTACCAACCATGCCAAGATTTTCACTGAACTGACCTGTCTTAGTGGGTGCGCCAAACGCTGCTGCTAAGCGGAAATATATTTCTGCTTTAGAGTTTTGAGCATCCTCAGGAGAACTCATTGAGCTAGTGAGCATCCTAGCAAATGCATCGCTATCGGCCTTGGCTGTTGTGCGTGCTGTTTGTAAATCCGCAGCATACGCGCTGTCTTTTGGACCATACGTAGCAAGCAGGGCTTGAATACCGGCTAAGTTGTCATTGCCAAAGGGCACTGCTGCTTTAGGTGCAGGAACTACAGCAACAGGTGCAGGCTCAGATGCATTCTTAGCATTGTTAATAGCAATATTTGTCAATGCAGCCTTAGGTGCCGGCATAACTGCTAGAGGCGCAGTAGTAACCGGTACTGGACGCGCAGCCATATCTACAGGAAAAGTTTCTGCTTCAGATGGAGGGGTGCGCCGAAGAACATCTTCTTCTTCCTCAGGGCTTACGTAGTCATGTTTATACCTGACCGCGCCAGCTGTTTGATAGTGAGTCTTGACTGGACCGCCATAAGCATATTTAGCAGCCAGATCATGGACAGAACCGCCATCTTCAAATCTAAACTTTTTTGCTATATTTGATACGCCACCAGATAAACCTGATACAAGATTTCCTGCAGCCGCTCCAATATTGCCTTTTGAAAGACTATTTACAGCATTGGCGTAGTCGTACGTTGGACCTATAACATAGGATAAGGCAGCATTAATTGCAGCTTTTTCTAGTTTGTCTTTAGTGGTACTGCCCCCGCCGCCTGTTACACCGGAGACAGCACTGCCATCACCACGATAAAAAGGGCTGCTAGAAAAACGAGTTTTCATCTCAGGTTGAGCGGCCTGTATAAACGTATTCAACTCATCAGCGTTAACTTCATCGCCAAACTCTTTTGCCCAATATGCAGCGCCGCCTGTATCAGGTGCGCGGCCTAAAACCTCTTTGTACAAGTTTGCAATATGAGGAGGCATAAATCCTTGGACTTGCTTTGTGTATTTGTCTTCTGGGTTATTGGCCATGTATTGGTCAGTAGCGCTGCTAAAAGCACCCCTAAAATTTTCTGGCTTAATTGCACCAGAAGCTAACTGGCTTTTCCAATAGTCAAACCCGCCTTGGTCAATATTGTTTGCTTCCGTACCAATGCCTGTACGCCCCTGCAAAGTGCCGTAAGCATCTTGGACTATTTTGTCGTAATTAGGTGGCGGCTCAGCAAATTGGGTAGGCGCACCTGCTTGCTGTTGTTGCATTATGAACTTGGCATAGTCGCTGTCTTCGTTTTGAGACCTAAAGGGATTACGAAAAACAGAACCGCCAATAGCATATTGAGCGGCAAGGTCGTGAACAGAGCCGCCTTCAGCTGCGTAAATCGGGTTTTTAAGCTGGTTGCCATAATAGCTGCCAGTGGCATTCATCAAGTTTTGATTGCCAAAAGTTGGCTTAGTACTTAATTCACCTTGAGCCTCGTTTATAAAGTTAGGTCTAGTGCTTGCAGCCGCAGTTCCAATAATACCAGCTTCAGGCTCTCTTCCTAAATACATTCTGTAAAGGTCGGCAACCGTGTAAGCAGTTTGTTGTGTTGGTTTTGCGTAGCTACCACCGCCAGTATCGTAAAGAGCTTTAACTTTTTCGTACCCGCCATATCTGTTAAACTCAGAAGTAGGTACTCCAGCAGGTGTCATGGACGTTTGCATTAAACTTGTTGCAATCTCAGGTGTCAGCGTATTACCAACTAAAGGTTGACCGGTTTGAAAGGTCATTTGCGGTTGATCTTTTTGAAATTGACCCTGCGCGTACATCGGTGTGTTTTGTAAGCGACTTTGATACGTATTTTTGTACTTATCGTAAGACTCTTTATCAATATTGTATTTACGCATTTGCTCGTTTAAAGCATTTGGGTCTGCAGTGTAAGCATTGAAATCAGCAAGTTGCTTGTCATAGGCGGCTTGAGCACTAGCAGCAGAGCCAGTGCCTCCAGGCCGATCACCTAAAGGGCGTGTTGGGGCTGTAAATGGCTTTGGATTTGTGCCCATATAACCCATACTTATTTTGTAAATGTGCGGGTCTGCAATGTAATTATTGTAGTTAGTCAGCTGTTGGTCATAAACTTGTTGACGGTCTGTAAGGTCAGCGTCTCCAATATCATCTGCAGGCCTGCTACCTGTTGGGGCTGTTGGAGCTGTAGGAACTGGCGCGCCAGAATAAGCAGCCATACCAGGCGTGCTTACGCCATATTGCTTCATAATTCGATTAAGTTCATATCCCATGTCTACTCCTTAACCTATAAAGCGTTTAGACCTTTGTACGTATACAAGCCAGTCGCCAACTGAGATAAAGGCGAAGCTGAATACGTAGCGCCGGTTGAACCGCCTGACTGCGTTTGCATTTGCGGAGTGATTGGAGCCATACCGCGTATTTGTGTACTGAGAAAATCTGCTTGCTGTTTAGGATACAGCTGCTCAGCATCAAATTGTGATTTAGCAGCATTGAGTTGATTTTGCATCTGACCTTGTTGAGCAGCACCAGCACTCTCAAGGGACGCAACATCAGCAGAGCGCATAGCTTGTTCTTGCTGCTGCATATTGGCAAACTGGCTAAGAGCAGACATTTGACGCTGATAATCAGCTGCTTGTGCTGCTTGAGCTTGTTGAGCTGCAGTCAAACCAAATTGTTGTTGAGCTTGGCCTGCACCTGTTTGTGCTTGGCCTAAAGAAGCCATGTTTTGCATTTGTTGAGCAGTCAAACCACCTGCTGTTGAAGCTAAGTTTTGGTATTGACCTGCGCCTTGCAATACACGAGAAAGGTCTGCACCAGAAATGCTACCCACTGTACCTGCCAACTGAGCTTGACGTGCAAGGTCTGCTTGAGAAGCGCTAAGCGCTTGACCGTAACCCTGGTTAGCTAATTGAGCTTGCTGATTAAGTACAGCTTCTTGAGTGTCACGCAATGCTCGTGAACCAAACTCACCCATTCGAGTACCGCCAAATTGTCCTGCTTTAATAAAAGCATCAGACACACCTGGCAAAAGGTTCTCACTTAAGTTACGAGCTCCTTGTTTAGCAATTACATCCATAACTCCGGTTTGATACGGAGACATGTAGTCTTTAATCCCTGCAGAAGCAGTACCTGCAGCAGCTGTCAAATATGGATTAGCCGCTGTCAATGCTTTTGTAGCTAATGCGTCTGCGGTTGTAGTGTTAGCGCTTGCTAGATAACTTTTTCCAGCATCAACAATGTCTAGCTTGCCTGCTTTGTCAAAATAACCCTGACCAGTAGTCAACTGGCCTAAGGCTGTTGCAGGGGCTTGTAGGTATTTGTTTTGCGCGGTTTGCAAGTCTGAAGCAGTACCTTTACTGCCAAAGTCGTACATGCCTGTCTGGGCTTTATCAATGTCTCCCTGATAAAAACCCTGGTTTGATTGCACATTCTTATACGCTTGCTGTTGCAAAGGCGAAAGCTCAGCAACAGTTGGCATGTCATAAGACTGGTAAGGCTTGTTAGCTAGATTCTGTGCAACCTGGATTTGATTGTAAATTGCATCCTGCATCCACTTTGGCGTCTCAGTGGATGAAGTAGCATAAGAAGTTGCGGTCTGAGGAGACCCTTGGAATAAACTACCCATTATGCAAACTCCTTCAAATAAGCTAAGGGAGACTTAGCATTAGGGCTAATTTTGCCTTTTGCTAAAGTTTTACCTTTGTGAGAACGAATGTTTTGGCGCATGGCGTCAAGGCGTTTGGCTCCCTCTTGATTAGAGCCGTCCCCTAGCATTGCGACTGTTTCTGCATCAATCACGTATTCACCATCTGAGAGTTTAGCATCAATGGTGTCTGCTCGACCAGAACCGGCGCCTTGAGCAAACCGGGAAACAGCTGACAGAGCGCCGCCTTGTGCTTTACCAATTGGCGCTTGATTAATATTATAAACCCCTTGCTGCGCACCTGGTGTGCCAGATGCGTAACCTGTGATTTTTGGCCAATTCTCAGCCATGAACCGGTCAAGACTCATGTTAGCCGCGTTAGCATCGGTTTGCATCCTGTTCCAGTCCCAAGAGACTGATGGGCGATTGAAATACTCTTGCTGCTGTGGCGACAATTTAGTAATGGCTTCTTGTGCAGCAACAGGTGGTTTTTGTAAGGCGCTTATAAGGCTTAAACCACCTAACACTTTATTTCCTAAACTTCCTTCAGTTTTAACACCTGAGGTAGTTGTTGAAGTTGTATCAAGCGGGCCGCCTTTAAATACTTTGTCAAAGAATCCAGGTTCTGCTGCTTTCCACTTAACTGTGTTTGTTTGAGGATCAAGTTGAAAAGAACCTTTGTCAACTTGAAAAGCCATTTTGCCAGTTGTTGGATCAAGTACATTGACACCAGTTCTACCCTGAGCATCTACGCCTGCAGTTCCAGGAGCTTGAACAGAAGTGCCATCTGACAGTGTAATCATTTTAGGCGTTGAAGCATCGCCTGTCTTCATATCATTGACCACAGCCTCAGAAGGTTTTACACCTACCTGAAAACCTTTGGAAAGACCTTGAGCTAAACCTGTTAAAGCAGCTGTTTTAGGGTCATAACCGGCAGTCAGTGCATTGCCAAAGCTTGTACCTGCTGCATTAACTCCTTGCTCAAAAGGAGTTGGACCAGCAACGCCGCCTGCAAGTTGGCCTATAGCTCCTCCAACAACACCTTTGCCTGCACCTTTTAAAAACCCGTCTCCTGTAGCTAAACCGGACACACCTCCAACAACGCCACTACCAACAATGCCTTGAAGCGCCGGAGAAAGTCCAGGAGCAATAAACTCACCTACAGTACCGCCTAGACCTCCACCCAAACCGCCCATTAGAGCGCCTTTAAAAACATCACCTCCTGTTAAAGCAGAACTTACGCCGCCAATAACAGCACTCCCAAGCATTGCAGCTCCAATGCCTGAAGCGCCTAAAGACGTGCCAATGACTGTGCCTAAACCAGGTGCAAGAAAAGTTAAAGCAATAGGTAAGACTGCAGATAAAAAGTCGCCATCGTCTTTGTACTCACGCAAACCGGTATTTGGGTTGATAGTACCTGAACCACCCATGCGTTTAAGCATTTCAGCTTCACGCGGATTGACGTGAGCTAATTGACTATCACCTCCACGGCCTGCTGCTGCAACGCGTCTAGCTGCAACTGCCAAACCGCCACGAGCATAGCCTTGCGTTTTCAACCGGTCTTGCAAACCATAAAGTGCAATAAGCAAAGAAACAACAAACACCTGGTCAAACTGATCAGGCACCATTTGCGCATTAATGATACCGTCTTTGACTGCAGCATCACGAACTTCTTGGTACTTATCAGGATTTTGAAGAACAAATTCTAGTAAACCAATGGCTTTATCAAGATCTTCAGGCACAATAGGTCTGCGCGCTAGCTGAGCCTCCATTGCGTCAACAGCTTGCGCATACTGAGGGTCTTGCTCAGCCATTTGTGTAATAACGGTTCTAATGTCCATGTTGACCTCTGTACCAGACGTGTGAATAATAATCCTCAGCTAGAAAACCGTAAACATGTAAATCGTCATCAACAAACGCTTTACGCATTACGCCTTCTAACTTAAACCCAAAATGTTCATTAAGCCTTTTAGATCTTCTGTTTTTACCACGCAGCAAACCAGTTACTCTAGCTGCCTTTAGTTTTTCAAACACAAAGCTAAAAACTTCATTGAACATTGCAATCGTGCCTTTCGGCGTTACTTTTTTGCTGTCAATCACAATGCTAAGATCAATGTTGCGCTGTGTGAAATTAGTCATCACTACTACGCACACAAACTCATCATTCTCATCAACAGCTGACATTGTTCTAAAAAACTCAGGCGCATCTTCAAGCTCAAGTTTTGCACGCGCCCAAGCCTCAGCCGCATCTTCACGTTCAAAACCAATAAACCGCATTACTCAGCCGTTTGACAGAACCTCTCGGCCCAGTCATGCCAGTCATCAAAGTCGTAAGGCAGAGGAAAATTTCTACCTAACGATGTATTGTTTAAAAACTGCATTGCCCAATTCTGCCAATTCTCAATCTCATCTAACCGACCAAATGCTCCGTAATTGTCCAAGTCAAGTGCAACTTGGTCAGCCCAGTCACGCAGTCCCATGCCAGTTGGCAAAGTGATACGTACTGTCATCCAAGCACCGTCTTGTCACCTGAATCCATGTGACCGATAATCTGACCCATCTGATAATCACCGCCTACAGCATTTGACTCAAAACGCACACGCAACTCACGGCGTTGTTCTTTAAGCATCACAATTTGCTGGTAAGGTTCTGTTGCTGTTTCAGGGAATGAAAAAATACTGCTGTAAACTTCAGGCGCTCTAGCATTAGCTCTACCTGTGACTTGCACGGTCATTGGCCCATTTTGAACAAAATCAGGCTCAATCTCAGTGATCCTTAAATACTCGTTCTTACCTTGAGGCAATGTGGACAAGTCTGCTGTTTCAAAATAAGACTCTATTGGCGATGCAACTTGGCCTTCAATTTCATCAACGCCTTGTTCATGAATCCATACACGATAACCACTTGCCGTAGTAATGCAATCTGTCAACAAAGGCGCTGCAAAGCCATTGTTATAGCCACCAGAAGCTCGCCCTGACGCAGGCAAAGCTGTGTCATACCAAGTATTCTCACGTACGTTGTAAATGATGGCATGAGTGCATTCTGTGGCATCATCTCGTGGATAGCACCACCAGATTTCACCAAAGTGAGGGACTTTAAATGCAAAAACTTTTGCTCTTTGACTTTCATTGATATTGTCAAAGAAATAATTTAAGTTCATGGCATTAGGCACTTCACGCACTACGCCATTGAACATCAAGAAACGGTCAACACCGCACCAGAAAAACACGCCGTCGTAATCTACTACGCAGTCAGGCGACATGATTGATGTGTCTGTAGAAATCACATCAAACTGGAATACAGTTGCACCGCCTGAAAAAGTAGCGCGAATCACAGCGTCATAAGCCCAAAATATACCCGCAGGCGCTGAGCCTGAGCCTGCACGCAGTGGCATACCTTTGACAATCTTTTGACCCCAGACTCTTGCAATGCCTGAACCTGAGCCGCTCAAATCAGTAAAAGTGCCTGGTACAGACCAACCCACAATACCTGCGGTGCCAAAATAAAACAAGTAAGGGAATAGCATCACAATCCCGCCTGTGGCATTTGCACCTGCTGGCAATGGAATCTCTCTTAACGCAGCAGTTCCTAAAACATCGCCATAAAAAATCTGACCGCCCGTGTCATTACAAACGCACTGCAAGTTAGGAGCTACGTGCGCAATGATCGAGTTAGCCGTTGTTGATGCGTCATACGCCGTTTGGAACATCCACTGGTTGTAAGTACTGACAACCAAAGCGTTTAAGCCACCTGCCATGTTAGTCACTGTGGTTGTAATTACTGTGGTATTAGCCACAACAACAAAGCCATTAGTGCCTTGGCCAGCAGTTGAGGCAGTAATTGTGATGATTGCACCAACTGCTACAGCAGTGTAGTCTGGCGTAGATGTAAAAGCTGTAATGTTTGCAGCAAGGGCAGTTGCCGTTGTAGGCAAGTCAGTCGTAAATGCAACGGAGCCTGATGTGATAGTCACACCGTTGACCGTGATGCTATTGACAGACCCTGCAGCGCCGCCGGTTAAAGTAACTGTGCCTGTTGCAGCTACAGCTACTGGAGTTCTAGAGCTAATGACCGAGCTGTTTTTAGTTGCGTCAATCGTAAAACGTTCAACAGTTGAAGATCCTGCTGAATGGCAATACTGCAAACTTTGCTGAGTAAAGCTATTAAAACCCCTAGAGATTTGTGTCAGATACTTGTTGATTGATCTATAGCCTGCAATCTTTCTAGTCAGTCCACGCTGAAACCTGACCCATTGGCCGTCAACGTAAAAGTCACCTTCGTACTTAGTACCATCTCTCTTGATACCTGGCAGGGACTTTAGGACTACTGTGGATTCTGGCATCAGTAAGTACCACCATTAACCACTCCAGACGGAGCAACGCCTAAAGCAGTCCAAGCTGCTTGTTGTGTTGCAGCAATAAAGATAGCATCACCAACAGAAGTAGAACCCAAATTGATGCGAGCACCTGCTGCTGTAGTGGCTCCTGTGCCGCCGTCAGCAATAGAAATTGGTGTAGAGACTGTAGATGTATCTGCATCAACAACATTAGTGCCATCGCAATAAAATATTCCTCTAGCCCCTTGAGTAATGGTTACTCCTGTTCCTGCTGAAGTCTTAACAGTCAGCGTGTAAGCGCCTGTTGTGGCGTTGCTTACCCAATACTGCTGGACCGTAGCAGGAACAATGATGGTTCTGTTACCTGTTAAAAGACCAGTAAAGTTATAAGCAATACGATTTAATTCAGAACCAGTTAGTGTGTAGTTACCTGTGCCTGCAATAGCAATTGAGGTGTAGTCAAACACAAATGTTGCAGCCTGACCAAAACCTAATGTGTAAAAGTTTGTACCATCACTGATGATTACGGACGACTCGGTTGGCTGATAAGCTTTTGTCGCCAAGCCATCAATTGTGTTGATGCCGACCGGTGTCAGTGTGACTTGGCCGCCGCCTGAGTTGCGCAAATACATAAACCAGTTATTGCCTACCGTAGCAGCACTTGGCAAAGTCAATACGCCTGCCCCTGAACCTGTCCACAAATACATCCTGGCTCTATCTGTATCGCCTGCCGTGTAGTTTGAATTAAAGTTGGTAATTGGTACAGATTGGGACAACAATGTACCCACAGCCACAATGCCTGTACCAGCCAAAGCAGAGGCATTAGCAGTAGATACCGTAGCTCCAAACTGAAGCGACTCCCATAAACCATTTGTTGTGGTGTTGTCTGTCAAATAGACTTGCCAAACAGTGCCTGCAGCAATTGAAACAACTTGCGTGCCGCCAGCATCTTTAACCACAAAAGTTTGCGCACCCTGGTTGTTAAATAAGATGGTATTACCCACGCCGCTCTTTTTAGCATCTGGCAAAAAGATTGACCGTGATGATGTAGTAGCTGTTACATCAATAATCCTGGTTGCAAGATTGGTACTAGTAGAAGTTTCTTCAGGCCAACTTAGCGTCACATCTGTTGTTGTCAGCGTGATGGCGCTATAACTAATTTCACTTGGGTAGATGTTTGCGCCACCAAAGACGTCGGTATATATAGGCATTACGCTTCACTCCTATTTGCTGAGCGGTCCATGATGCGCTTGAGGTCTTCTCCATTGAGAGCCTGAGCAGCACGGTCGTACATTCCTTGCCAGGTTTGAATACGCTCGTCTTTTTTAAGGAATGGAGCAGCCTCAAGCAGGGTTGCATATAGCAACACATCAGGGGCGTATTCAGTAAGATAGTTAGTTTGTAGGTCATCGCCCAAAAGGGCAGGTTGTTCGTAGTACAAAATTTCAAGAGTTTGTACTGTAGAAGGCGATGGCGTTATCAGCCAGTGCTGATAGTCATAGTCTGCATAAAACTGCGGCGCCGCTGTCTGAGCTTCATTAGGCCAATAGCTACGGCAATATTCGTATGCCCTAGCAAATATGGGCGACCCATTGACAGTCATGCTGATTGTGTCGCGCCAGCGGTCAGGCTTAAGATAGACAGCCACGCCAATGGATAAAGGGGTACTCACCGCTCGGATAAACCCTTGAATTTTAAGCTCTCGGGCAATGCGACGCTCGCCTAGTGTAACTAAGCGAGGAAGCTGGTCATAAACAATTTGATCACTCTCTTGCGTAAAACCACGCTCAAGATAGCGTCGCACGTCTACCAGCAGACTATCGTACGTCATGCTATAGCTCATATACACTCCATGGGTATTAGCCGCTGATTCAGCATGCGCCGTTTAGACGAATTATAACCTTTAACCAACGTTACGTTCAAAGTGAGGGCAATCTACCAAAGACTTGAAGTTGCCGCCCCAACGGTTCTTGTGGTACAGGGACTCCCAATACGCACCTAGCGGGGAAAGAATTGCCTTGTCCCAAATGATTTTGCCATCACGAAAGAAGTTCAGGTCTATGGCACAGCGTTTTAGATGGATGGAATTCATGGTCTTGGAACGCCCCGTCTTGAAGTAAATGGCTTGCTGTTCGGGCGTACGCGCCAGTTCCCCGCCGGTCACCACGAATCCTTGGTCTGTAGCGTACTGGATTAGCTTACACATGTCCAGCAAAAACGCAGCTTGTTCAGTGTTTAAACTCATTTTTTGCCTTTCAGTTCAGCCAACTTTTCAATTGTCCGGCCTCCAAAATACGCACCCATTATGAGCATCCCCCACTGCCCAAGCAACTGGACGTAGGACTCATTGGCGTTTAAACCAAAGGCACTCATCATGGCAAACAAAAAGTAGCCAAAGAAAATGGCAATCAGGCTCATGGGTCGGATGTTCTTGGACAGCCAAGAATCGCTGGACATATCCGCTTCCCAGCGGTTTGTGATGTTGTCGGCATCGTTCTGAGCAGCCTTGGCAAACAGTTCTAGTTCAGCTAACTCCAATTTTGCTTTCTCAATACCTAGTTCAAGGAGCTTTTCCTCATGCTCAAACTGCAACTGGCGCAAGTTGCTGACATCTTCTGCGGTTGGGTTGTCGGGTATCTTTACGCCCAGTGTGTTCTCGACGACTTCTTTGCCTTTGGCTTGGATGGCGCTAGATAGCAATGTCAAGCCGTTTTGGGCTAGGCTACCGAGGAGGGATGCGACTATTGGAATCATGTTAATCCTTCCCTGTCAGGGTTTTGATGGGTTTGTTGACTGTAGTTTTTTCTTCCAAGATGGCAATGTGCATTCGGTTCTCTGCAATCTGGTCACGGTTGCGCTGGATTTCTTTTTCCAAGTCTTGTCTTAACTTTTCCCTAGCCAACTCAGCACCTGTGTTACTTGCTTGCTTATTGTCTGAAGTCACCACCAAGCTGATTTTGCTGTTGAGGATGGTCACCTCATGGGATAAATTGGACAGCGCCGACATAAGGTAAACGACGCAAGAAAACAATAAAGGCAATAAAGCAAAAGTGATCTTCTCAACCAAGGCGCTCTTTGTTTCCATAGCTTGGATTTTTTCTTCACTCATTTTGGCTCTTCCTTTCCTTTTCAACTTCTCTACGTAACTTTTCCATCTTTTCTATCTGTATCTTGGCTTCGTGCTTTGTTTCTAGCACATCCAGATACAGCATCCCAAGGAGAGGTAGCAGCGCTACTATAAGCAAACAAGCGGCAATCCAACCCACAACTATCTCCCAATCCTGTGCAAGAGGCCGAGGAGCAACCACATATATAGGAGGAATAGGATAGTCGCCAGCAGATACGCCTGCCTTTCTTTTAGGAGCCGCTCCTCCTCTTTGCGTTGCCATGACTCATCATCCCGTTTCTTCCTTGCCTTGTCCTGCTCTATCTTGATGACATCCCGCATATCAAAAACTTTGGAATACAAAGCGCCCATCTCTTTAGGGGCACCGTATACCATGGCCTCTCTGATCTCCGTCTCCAACAGCGCCATCTGGTCTTGAGCCATCACCCGCTTTAGGGCGGCTTCCATCAGGTTAGCGTCGGGGTCGTAGACGTTTTTACTCTTCTCTTCCTCTTCCCTTATGTGGTCAGCCAGCTGTTCTTGCAGCTTGAAAAATTGGGACAACTGAGTAACGATGTCTGCCATGACTTGGGTTTCGTTGACGGCAACGTAGGCTTCCTTCTTTTTCGCCACAGGCTTGGAGCTTGAGGTGGGCGTTGTTCCGAAGAGCTTTGCCCAGAATCCTCTGACTGCTTTGACATCTGAA
>Ga0209500_10002092_pt1 | contig 14526 bp, 19 predicted proteins | sample S_140212_EF_Meta_FD_187323 | JGI IMG/M metagenome (GOLD analysis project Ga0209500, IMG submission 187323) | Freshwater microbial communities from Lake Simoncouche, Canada to study carbon cycling - S_140212_EF_MetaG (SPAdes) (version 2) | ecosystem: Environmental > Aquatic > Freshwater > Lake ... | reverse complement strand
GCTTCACTAATAACTGGTTTAACCTCTTTAGTACTCCATTCCCACACATATTTTATAATATATCCAAGTCCCACTGCCATAACAATAGGAAATCCAAATTTGTTTACTAATTCAGCAATATCCATGATTATCCTCTAAATAATATTCCTACAATAATTCCAACAAATAATCCAACAAGTCCTGCTTTATACATGTCTATATCGTGCCATACTGGTCCATTAGACATTTTTTGAATCCACTTTTCTTCAACTGTATTTTTATTCTTCATTATCTTGGCCTCTTATAAATTTTTCCATTGGATCAAATTTTTTAAGAATTCGTGTGCCATTTACTTCCTCAAAACAAAATATATCTCCCGGCTTCCATCCTAGATAATCTACGTTAAGATCGGGATCTAATACTATACCATTAGAGGATAAATCCCACATAAAATCAAAATGTAACATTAGTCCCTCCGGGCATCAGTTTTACCATCCGCACGACTAATACGGTCAACGTCGGGACGTAGACCTAGTGCGTTACTTACGACAGTATCAATACGTATAACATCATGATTCATCGTTTTAACACGATTATCTAAGGCTGTAATGATTCCGGCCATACCTTTAATACTACCCAGTACTCCTTGTAGTAATAGTTTAATCGTAAGAAAGATGAAATATCCACCTGCCAATGCTGCCGCTATCGGCATACCTAGATCGGCTATAATCTTGAAAACATCCATGGTTCGCTCCTTGTATGTGTTCAAGTATTTACTAGGTACATAATAAGAATTATGTGGCTATATAATTAGAAAAGAACTCGAATTTTGTTTATAAAATCACTACAGATTCCATAGCAGTTAGTATTTAAATTTTCAAATTCTGGATTGGACCATTCTGGCATCAGCATAATACTATGTTTAGTTAAGTCCTTATCTGGGTAGGTCCAGATATATCCTCGACTTGTCAATGTGCGTTCGTCATTTTCGTGCCAAAAACAATGTATATCATTTTTTAACATAAATTCAAGTGCGGCTAAATTTTTAGCATGTGCCCACACTCCTGGACTTTTTAATAGGTCAATGCTTGTAGGATAAGTAGGTCCGTTATGTCCTAGATGTAGTGTTCCATCTATGTACCAAACATCTATTTCAACATCAAATCCTTGAGCTAATGCAGATTCGATTTGTTTAGGAAGATTTTCTAAACTAGAATCAGGCCCGTCATACAATCCTCGATGTGCTATTAATATCATTTTTTTACTCCATACCAAATCTTGTCATTGTCATGACCGCTTCTATTATTGTGATGGCAGGTAATAAAACAATTAAAAATAAAATTATCCTCGTTGATTGCAGTATCAAATTTACTCTCTGGATCAGTCCTATAAACATCCTCAATGATTAGTATACCACCGCTTTTTAAGTACGTTGGAGCAACTCTAATAATGTTAAGTTGATGATCATGATGATGTGTCGAATCGTCAACAATGATATCAAACAACATGCCTGTATTCAAAAAACTTTGATGTAATATTTCTTCACTATTAACATCTGTTTCCAAGAATGTTGTTTTACTTGTTAATTTTTTAGATTTTTCAATTTTATCTTTATCTAATTCAAATGCAAATAAATTTGCATTTGTAAAATAATGTTCCCACATTTGAACAGATCCGCCATCTTCAATACCTAATTCGCAAAAATTAATTTCTTTAGTTCTCATTCCGGCAAACATCATTGAATAAAATGCAGTAAATCCCTTATGTGCAAGAAGTGTTTCGCCTCCTGTATTAAATGGGGATTTATCTGTTCTAAATTGTGCACCTAATCTACAAAGATCAGTTACACAATTAGTGCTATCTAGGAACATACTCTTATTCATTATTTTTGTAAACCCCATTTTGTTATTGCCTGATCATATTCAGGTCCGTATGTTTTATCAATAGCTTGACGCATAGCCGCACTTCCTGCTCTAGTGCCACCTGGGTGTCCGTGCATTGCCCCACCAACGTTGGCCATATAATCATTACCAGCCAATGCTGTAATTTTTTCTACTAGTCCTGGATGGAAACCACAGCTCAGTACTGGTGTTGTATTACCAGCACGTAGTACTTCCAATGCCTGTTGTAGTTCAACGGGATCATCATTACTGTACCCGCCCATCATACCTGTTTGGATTGTGTCTACTCCCATCATCGTAGCAAGTTGGCAAATAACCGGCCATGCAATACTGAAACGATGGTTCTTGTCTGTGAACACCTTGTCACCTGACTTTTGAAAGTGTAGGAACAAGGGCAAGTTTAGTTTGCGGATACTGTTATAAGAACCCAATCCACTGAACACATTAATGTGTACTCCGTTACCACCTAGCTCATGTACACGGTTAACACGATCAACTAACGCATGTGGATCACAGTTAATAGTATGGCAAATTACAACCTTACGACTTTGTTTGGCCATGTAGTTGGCAATTAGGTCAACACGTTTTTCCAATGGCGCACAGGCCGGGTTACTCATGATCTCATCTTCTTTGATAAAATCAACGCCACCATCAACCATTTGTTTTACCATCTCTAGTAATACTTTTGGACTTACACCAATCTTAGGTTTAACGATACCACCAAACAACGGTTTATCATATTGTTTGGTAAATTTACGGAATCCACTTAGACCAAACTTAGGACCTTTGAAGTGCTTAGTAACTGCTACAGGCAGTTCTAATTTAATCAAACGGCATTTAGTTATAATATCAATATCAACATGTCCACCCATTAATTGGCAAATCATATGACTTATACCATCTGTCTTCCAATCTGTATTAACAACAGGAAAAGCGACCTGCACAATACCTTCTGTATGTTTGATCAAATTCTTTTCATCGCCAACAATAATACAACTATGGTTTTCAAACATTGCATCAGTTTCCCATTCATTACGAACGTTGGGGTTACCGACACTCTGCCCTATTGCTAGGTTCCATGCGGCATCTTTTAAGTTGGCACTACTGGCCATGTCATATGTAGCAATGTAATATTTTTCTAAATCTATTTCACTTATATCTCTAAAGAACTTCATACTTATCTCCTGGTATACTTGGGGTTTTAACACACAGTATCTTGCAATCTTCGTGGAAGTCTGGATCAGCTATGTCCCCTGGATGGAATATAAAAACATCGCCGGGTTCCATTAATGTTCCGTCTATCGTCATACTACCACTGATCAATACATTGTACTCTGTGCCTATCTTATGATAATGTCTTGGCCAAACTTCACCTTTTTTGTGTGTTAGCAAACCTACTTCAAAATCTTTTGTTTTTAAGATGTTAGGTTCAAAGTTTCCAATGAGCCAACCTCTGGTAAACTCTTCAATCCTACGCTTTATCATATTTTAAGAATCTTTCTAAATCTACAGGAACTCCAACGGCGTGATGGCATTCATTAGGAATATGGAATATGCCGCATTCTTTACCTGCTGAGATCATATAGTTATAGCTCATAGAAATATAAAACTCACCGTTTGGTGCACGATCATCAGCTTCTATCATTTGTTCTGCTGTGAGCACAAAATCTTTACCATGTTTCCAATAGTGGATGCCGTTTAGACTGATATTGCTGATAACTTCTTTTTCAGCAAACTGTATAGCACGGCCTATACGATCTAGTCGTACATAACTATTTTTGTCGGTGTCGCTGTAATATGTTACTACTGCCCCATCATAAAGTCTAACATTATGGAAAAATAAACTACTACTCCAATCCATAATCTGATCACAGTTAGCAGTAACTAACTCATCGTTGGTATTGATATAATCTTTTAATAGCAATACGCTACAAGCAGGACCTTGGGTAGTTTGGTCTACGGTGACAAACACAGGGTCTTTGACTATCTTGCTGATTACATCTTTTTGGATATCAAGAAATTCGTCATTCCTCAAAACAAAATGATATCGACCGTCTATGTCCAAACTTTCAATAGCACGCTGTATCATAGGTTTGCCGTTCACATCAATTAATGATTTTGGCAAATAGTATTTGTCTCGTGGAAATCGGCTGCCGAGCCCAGCCATTGGGATTACGATATTCATATTTTTTGTAGCCCTAGTTCCTGGTACTGATGAGGGAGTTGATTACGGTGTTCTGCTCTGACCCAGGAATAAGAAGTATTGTTAATTATAACACTCTTACTAATATTGTCAAGACTCAACAGTTGATCAGTTCGTGCCCATGTATCATATTGACTTTCACCTGTGCTCGTGTTTTCTACTATCTTAAACTGATCGGTATTGTCGATAACAATCTTATTACCCAACATGGCTGGAGCTATAAAATGTTCCCAAAAACTTAGACCACTGTTAGGGTGCCAATGTACTCCATCGTGTGATCCAGAGGGATCCAGGCTTTGATATGTATCTAAGTTAATAAAATTATAATAGGCTGTGGCCAATGTGATTTTAGGATCCTCTGCGCTGAGTTTGTTAAATTCTCTGTTCCAACAATGCACAATTTGGTTCCTTGTATAAGATGACCCACCAAATGGATATTCACTAACGTAGCGAGCACGTTCTTCTGCTACAGGCGAGGCCCAAACAACAACATGTTCTAATTTATATTTTTCAACCAACCTTTGTAGTTCTTGATAGAATTTTGTAGCAGTATCTGTGATATATTTTAGGACATCACCGTAGGTTAACATGTGTTTCCAATAATGTGCCCGTATGTCTATTTCACCTGATGTTATAACTAGTGTTTTATTGTGTACTGTTTGTTGCTCAAACCAAGGTGTTAATTTTGACCAAAGATCTTCTTCATTGGAATTAACAAATCTGTGTGTTGTAAATACCTTTAATTGACATGCACCGAGATCAAATCTCGATGTATCGTGCATATTCAAAAATATATCTGTATGGGAATCACCCAATAGTAAAGTAGTCATAATTTATGTTTCTGTTGGGTCGGAGACTACTCTGTGATGATAGTGTCTATCTGTATATTTTGATCGACCTTGCGTATTTAAGGTTGCATAGAAATCGCCATAAGCTACCGGAAAGTTGTATTTCCTCATATAGTATCCCATTAGATGCTCTGTACCCCATGTCCAGGTACCGTCTACAATGTCCGAGTCTCCCCATGTAGGATCTGCCTGTTCTACTAAGTCTTTGAACTCTTTGCTAAGATTACAATTAAATTTCATAGCTTCTTGCGTACCTACAAAAAATAAATCACTCAATGGACAGAACTCAAACCCTGCACCGTCATTTGCTGGAAATATTAAAGGATGTGTTTTAAGGTCAAGCGTTCGAACATCTAACGGTTGGGCTAGTGATCCATCTACTCGAAATTTAATAACAGCATCGTATTGTTGATCAATAAGATCAAAAGCCATGGTAAGTCCTGTAAACTGTGAAAATATGCGCTTGTACCACCATGTTGTATTTTCTGGAATCGGTGGTGCTAAATTAAAGGTGTGGGGAGGTAACTCATATGGAGGTTCATCGACGATGTTTATTTTGGCTAATCGATAATTAGGCAATAATATTTTTTCTATTTTACTTCGGGCAATGTCATCGTTAAGAGCCCAATCAGTCTTCCACATACAAATATATAAATCTGCTGTGTCAGTAAACCCTGTTAATTTATACATTAAATCAACAAAATCTTGGGTGAATCGTGGCAGGCCGCTAGCAATCAACGCTACTTTCATATCAGTATTTAATATGCAGATTTTTATTATGATTAAATATTGGCATGAACATCGCTATATTGATTTGTGGACAACCTAGATTTACAGATGATTTTAATATTTTATTAAAAAATCTAAAAGGGTATGACACAGCAGATTGGTTCTGTTACTTCACCGGAGACAATCAACACATACCGCATAATAAATTACCATCGGATCTGTGGAGAGAAATTACAGATGTTAATCAAGCATCAGCTAATTTACAATCAATGTTGCCTTCAAATAATTTTGTTCGATCATTTGAATTATCGGATAGCGAATATATAAACCTACCTAAAGAACCACCAGAGGTTCCGACCCCTGCATACAAGTTATGGTATAATCTTTACAAAGTGAATCAATTAAGATTGTATTACGAAACAGCAAATAACATTAAGTATGATATGATTGTGCGTGTACGTCCTGATATTGGATTAGTTGATGAACTAAATCTTTCTAATATTGATTTAGAAGATCTAAAAATAGCCATTGTTACACCTAAGAATAAAATTGCAGGACACTTACATCTAAGTCCAGATAGTCCACAGATGTGTGATATGTTTGCTCTTGCTGATTCAAACAATATGGACGTATATTGTGATATGTTTAATCACGCAACAGAGAATTTTTTTACACAGACTAGATATTCTTGGCACACAGAAAGTGCATTAGCCTTACATCTAAGACAAAACAATGTGTTTATAACACCGGGTAATTTTAGAATATCTATACGCGGTGATGCAAATTAAAAATATTGAATATTAATTCTTAATGGATAGTTAATCTCTAACCGTTCATATGATTCATTTTTGCGTGACTCTAATATCATAGTCTTGCCTAAGCAAAGACATAGTGCGCTGGGTCCTCCCATACTAGTGATCATTAGTTCACTACCAGAAATTACTCTAGCCACCTCCATCCAGTCCTCAGTACGATAATGAGGTAACCGAACTTTATAGGTATTTTCAAAATACGCATGGTCACTTTCCCCACCAACAAAAAATGCTTGTTCAGTCAACCCCCTGTCTATAAAATTTCTCCATTTTGGATTGTCGACTGGATTTCCTTCTTGATAGTTAGGACTACGATGTATCACGATAGGGCGACCTGGAACTTTACGAGGTTCTCGACATTCTAACCACGGTAGCATCTGTAATTCTTTGTAATGTTTTTGAGGATCTATTCCTGCTGCCAGGGCATATTGATTGCTGAAGTTCCTAGGAAAGAATCCTGTTTCTAGATGATCGTAGGCATCCTCTAGTTCAACATCAATATCTTCACCTTTCCATATTTCAAATTTACTAATGTATTTTTGATGTAGAATCAGTTCACGCATCACTTCATAATCATCTTCAGTCATACGTCCTTCGTGACGATTGCCTTTGTTACTCCAACCCAGTTTACTGTGTATAACATTTTCTAAATTGTTTAACTTAAGGTAAAACTCACCTTCCCCAACTATCTTAGGAATTACCAGAGAACAAAATGTATCGCCGGTTGTTCCTGAATGCGAAAATGTTGTCATTATTTGCCTTTCTTAAGTAATGCTATAAAATAACCATTGTGCCAATCACTATCAGTACCAAGAATATCTGGTGCCCAGGGAACATCCTCTTGTAGTGTTCTTATTTCTAACATAGAAATAATTTCAAGGTTGGCATCCTCTATGGCATGTAATGTACCATTCCTGCTTGATGGCCAATTCCAGTCATCAACGATTAAAATAAACTCATCGTCTAGTGCTGATAATACGTTAACAATGCCATTATATTGATCTTGCTCGGAGTGAGCACCGTCATACAAATAAACATTAAACTTACCAATGTTGGTAAAATCAATACTATTGAAGTCACTTTCAATAAATGAAAAATCTATATCGGGTGATTTAATTTTTTCAATGTTAGAAAAAAACAATTCTTTTGGACCACCAAATTCTGCCCAGTTGTCCACACACACTGTTTTTACTTTATTTCCATAGAGTGCAGAACAGGCTGTTGATCCTGCCCAGGTACCTATTTCTAAATATCTAGCATCATCTATAGAACCTATAAGATTGTTAATAAAATATCTATATTTTTTCCCGCTAGCTCCCTCCATATAGCGAATCCAATCTGGAATCTTAAATTCCATAGCCATCGAATTAAACCATGCATTTTGTATTTTAGAAGCTAGAGCAGAGTCCCAGTCACCTGAAAAAACTACTGAAGTTTCTTGATCTGGGGTCGGACTGTGTGGGATATTTTGTGGAGGTCTTTTGTTCATATTAATAAGTCTCGTTTTCTCTATAAAGATTTTCTACATGGAATACCGCATCTGGGATGATCATATGATTCCATTTATCGAGATTCTCTGTTATGCATTTAGGGAAGTAATCATCAACAACAACATATTCAAATCGTTCGTTATGTTTACTGTCAACACCTTCATGCCCGTATTTGTTTCTAATCATCCAATCGATATTGTATTCGTCAACAATCTTTGAAACATTTTGTTCTGTGTGAGCAAAACTTTGAATCTTGTTAACACAGTGATCTTCGTTACCAAAGTATGTAAAATGCCATCCGCCATGATGTACTGATATAGTATTCTCTGGCTTAGGATTCCAATAGAACGAGTATTCTCGTTCTTGCTGAGGATTGGTCCAGACACGACCCCTAGTAGCAATGATAGAAGGATGACTACTAGGATGCTGTATCTTCATGTAATTAATTTTATAATTAAATTGAGCCACGTATATGATATATCTATCATAGTTGTTCTCATCCTCTTTGATCATTTCTATCATATCGGCTCGAGGAATTTCATCACAATCTCCAATAATAATTATATCTTCTGGTTGAACATCATCTAGTTGTTTGTGGGCCGCATAGCGTTGATACTTTTCACGTACCCAGGTATCATCAATTTGATTAGGGAATACTTCGCGTTGCATCTCAATGCTGTCGTCTAATTTTATATGACGAATCTTTGACATATAAGGTGCAAAGCGTTCTTTATTGTTTTCAAAGAAATATTCTTTTTCGCTTCCTACAAATGTTGTGCTGGCTTCTACCAAAACAAAGTAGTCAACAACATCCCAGAGTTCTTGTAATCTTATTTCTAAAATTTCAAATTCATTATAAAAACTGAAACAATCATATACTTTCATCATACCTCCTCTGGATAGAAATCATATATTGACGCCGTTGCATTAGAGATAATTAAGTCTTGATATTTTTCTTGATTTTCTACTACATATTTTGGAAAATAATCATCAAGCACTACATGTTCAAACTTTTCAACATCAGCAGGATTAGGTCCGCGCTTTTCTTTGATCATACGTTCAATACTAAAGTGATCGGTGATTTCGGGTATGTTCTGTTCTACGTGGGCAAAGTTCTTTAATTTATGTACTGCATGATCGTTGTCGCCTAGATAGCTAAAATGCCAACCTGCATGATCTAGATAGACTACATCAGGTGCTTGTGGCAACCAAGCATGAGTATAATCACGCTCTCGTTCTGGGTCAGTAAACACATGACCACGAGTTACTATCATCTGTTGATTAATAACAGGTTGATACCATTTTAAGAAATTAAACTTATAACGAAACAGGGGAACACGTAGTACATAGCGTTCATACTGATTTTCATCTTCTTTAATTAGGTCGATGATATCGGCACGAGGAATCTCATCTAGATCGCTGATAATAACCAAATCATCACTGGTCATGTCAGTAAGCCCTTGACGTAGTGCATCACGTTGAAATTTCTCACGTACCCAACTGTTATTAGTAACAGGAAAATCTTCAATCTTTAGATAACGTATCTTATCAGCAAATTTAGCAAAGCGATCCCAGTTGGCTTCTAGAATCCATTCCTTAGGATTGCCGCTGTGGCTCATATTAGCTTCGGCTATGACAAACCAATCTACCACATCATATAGTTCTTCGAAGCGTATCTCTAAGAGGTCTAGTTCGTTGAAAAATGTAAAACAGTCGTATACTTTCATTTTTTTATCCATAGTTGAGGAACAGAGTCCCATAGTGCGTCGATATTGAAGTAAGGATCCTTGCCATCTTCTCCCATGATGTGGAACCCCAGTCCCGGAATAGGAGAAAACAGCATAACAGCTTCTTGTTGCCAGATTTGATTTATAGATCGATCTTCGACCCAACCTTCGTTGCGGATGGTTAGATCAACTAAATCTTGAAACACATTTTTATATCGGTCATACAAGGCACGGCTGGCCAAACAGGTATAGGTAGTATGTTGCACAGTTCTATAGTGACGGAATGGTCCATGTAACAGTATACTATGATAGATCTGTTTTGTATAGCGCCAAACATCATCGTGCGGATTTATAGCTACCAATTTACCAGTGTTATCTTCAAACTGATCCACTGTGGCTATCATATCGTTAATGGCCTCGGGTACGTGTAGGTAATCATCTTCTACGTGATACCAAAGATCCTTACACCGTTGTTCGACCTGTTCATATACCCGCTTCATAGTCCAACCATTACCGGACCCGTCAGTGACTGGAATAAATTCTGTAGGGAAACGGCAATGGCTGATGATCTGCTGTATGTCGGCAACAGCTTCTGGTGTAGAGTGATCATCTAGAACCACTAGCTCTACGTCATAGTCTGTGACTTGATTGATACTGTTGACTATACTGTTAACGCATCTCTGTACTAGCTCTCTTTTTGGAACTTTTATATATCTGTCTGAACCGCTAGCTGAGTTTATAATAGTGCAAGTACGTAGTACAATTAATAGATGTCTTTTCATAGTTTTAGTTATAGTAGCACTTATTTAAGCATCAATAAATTATGTTGTCAAGAGATCTGAATATAAGTAATCAAATATAAATGAGGAATATAATATGCCTGTTGCAGGAAATTTTATACAAAGAGTAAAACAAGAATTTGGAAATTGGTCTCCAACCGTAATACTAGATGTGGGATCAAGAGACTTAGAAGAAAGCATTCAACTAAGTCAAGCATGGCCCGATGCACAGATATTAGCGTTTGAACCAAACCCAGATCAATTCAAAATCTGTTTGGCGGCCAGCAAAAATTATCCAAATATCAAAGTATACGAATATGCGTGTAGTGACCTTGAAGAAACAGTCACATTCTATCTTGTGAATGGTAATGTTGGCTCTTCGTCAATTCTAGAACCCATACGTATGCCCGGTGGATGGGATAACAATTATCAGGATCGTACTTGGCAAGAAGTTGCCGGAATACAGGCCCGAAGATTAGATTCTATACTCGAAGAATTGGGTATAGAAAAAGTTGACCTTATTTGGATGGACGTACAAGGAAACGAATTCCGGGCATTAACCGGGCTAGGAAAATACATCGATGATGTTAAAGTAATACATACAGAGGCAGCCTTAAGACCGTATTACAAGGGTCATGTGGTAAAAGATGAATTAGAACCTTGGTTAAATCAACAAGGGTTTGATACAGAATTTTTAGACTTAAATGCTCAACAAGAACACCCATATGGCGAGAGTGATATTCTCTGTATAAGGAAATAAAAATAATATGAGAACAGCTCTACTGCTTTCTGGGCATGCACGGTTCTGTGCAGAGTTTGATGTGCAACTCAAGAATTTGGTTAACAGCGAAATAGATTGGTATGTGGTGCTATGGAACTTAAAAAAGACAGATAATTTTCAACGTAGCAATTATATGAGCCCCAGTTGGACAGCAACCACGGTCGAAGAAGCACGAGCTTTTATTGAATCTAGATTACCCTCTGGGCATAGACTAGTACATATAGAATTATTAGATCCTAGCAAAATTCCCAAGATCACTAAACAATATAAGAACATAGATTGTACTCCAGAAAACTTTTTTGCTGAATATGGTATTTTACATCAATGTGACCAACGTAGGTTAGAATCGGGAATAGAATATGATCTCATTGTGCGTTCCAGACCCGATGTTGGCATTTCACCGATGCTGGATCTAAAACAGATACACCAATATCTACTCAAACAATCTAATTGTATTATAACTCCAAAGAATCGTCGATCATGCGGAATAAACACTATCTTTGCCATAGGACTACCCGACACCATAAAAACCTACTGCGAGTTGGTTAATCATGTGGATCATTTTAATCTCAATCTCAATGTCAAATTCCACACTGAACTTATGATTGGTACCATATTGGGATCTCAAGGTTTAGTTTGGCCAGATACCGATATAGAAATATTCCTAAGGACGCAGGGAACAGGCAGTGACCGAAGCGAAGACGGTGACACTTGGGTTCCAGACTTTGGACGTTGGGTATAACAGTTGTAAAAATACAACATCAAAACCGTTGACCTTTTACCAAATTGAGCGTACAATAGTATTATTAGTTGTATCGCTCTTTAACAATATATGTATTATTTGGCTCCGTTCGTCTATCGGTTAGGACACCCGCCTTTCACGCAGGTAAGAGCAGTTCGATTCTGCTACGGAGCGCCATTAAAAAATAGCTGTCGTAGGTATCGTGTGCAGACGTGTACACTAGACGGGCTGGTCGGACCATCGATCAGTCCTGAGAAAACTAGGGCAATGGTTAAGGAACTCTTAGCGGAGGACTCCAAAATTCGCTCAGCTCATAGAGTTGGTACAGCTATTCTTTAATGGAGCAGAAGCATCAATGGTGATGCACTAGACTGTAAATCTGGCGCCTTTGGCATGCCTGGTTCGATCCCAGGATGCTCCACCAAAGTTTTAATTCCGGTCAAGCAAACACGGTGTAGGCGGGGGACTGTTAATCCCTGAAGCGTGGTTCGATTCCACGGACCGGAGCCAGTATTATAGTGCGGTGGCAGAGTGGTCCAATGCAACAGCCTGCAAAGCTGTAAACCCGTCGGTTCAAATCCGACCTGCACTTCCATACTATCGCGGGTTGGAGAAGGAGTATCTCGAGGGTCTCATAAGCCCTAGTCCCTGGTGCGATTCCAGGACCCGCAACCAAATCTGGTTTGTTAGCTCAGCTGGTTAGAGCGCCGCCCTGTCACGGCGGAGGCCAGGGGTTCAAATCCCCTACAGACCGCCAGGTATTATGAGGGGTTCGCATAGCGGCGATTGCAATGGTCTCCAAAACCATCGGTTAACACCCACGGGAGTTCGAGTCTCTCACCCTTCGCCAAAATATTTGTCACCTTGAATAGTAGTAATAAGTAAATGTATATGCGGGTATAGCTCATTTGGTAGAGCGAGTGCTTGCCAAGCACTAGGTAGTCGGTTCGAGCCCGATTACCCGCTCCAGTTTTATGCGGGATTAGTTTAATGGCAAAACAGCAGATTTCCAATCTTCGGTCAAGAGTTCGATTCTCTTATCCCGCTCACACATTATTAAATTAAGATAAAATCCCGTATAAATAGTGATTATACATAGGATTTATTATGACTCTCAATTCCAGCGGAAAACTCAGTTTAGGTGGTACAACAGTAGGTGAAAGTATTAACCTAGAATTAGGTGTGCCTTCTAATACCACTAACGGAATGATCAGTGCGCCAAATGACGCATTATTGGGGAATAGCAGTCGTCCTAGAGTACTGCCCAATAGCTGGTATGGCGCTTCAACTTACACAGCACAAAGCGTTAGCTATTTGATAGTTGCTGGTGGGGGTGGTGGGGGTGGAAACGGTTCTGGTTTTGGAAAATATCACAGCCAAGGAGGTGGTGGGGGCGGTGGGTTTATTACCGGCACATTTCCCTCAGTTCCCAGAGGTACAACATTAACCATATCCATAGGTGGTGGTGGCGGTGGTGCCACAAACGGAAGAGGAACACAAGGTAGTGCTAGTAGTATTTCTAGTGGCAGTTACAACGCCGCATCACCAGGTGGTGGTGGCGGGGGATCAGGGCCCGTTGGTCCTGGAGGCTGTGGAGGATCTGGTGGTGGAGGTGGCGCTTTTTGTGCCAATGGACCGGGAGTATCAACAGGGTCTACAGGTTATGGAGGTGGTGGTAGCGCCGGTGGCGGAAACTCTGGAGGATCTGGGGTAGCATGTACTGGAGGAGCACCATTCCCATCTACTAATACAGCAGGTGGTGCAGGTGGTGGCGGTGGTGCAGGTGGTGCTGGCCAACCTGGAACTCTATACGGTAATCGCGGGGGTGGCTTTGGACCAGGAGCAGGGGGAGACGGGGGTGCAGGAGCTGTGTGGCCTGGAAATGGAGGAACATACGGCGGTGGCGGTGGTGGTTCTGGAGCGTCAGGAGCCACAGGTGGTGGTGGACAAGGATTAGGCGGAACTGGTGGACCTGGTGGTGGTGCCCCTGGTCAAACTACAGGTACTGGTTTATCGTTTAATAGAAGTCCCGCTAGAAATGCGTCAGGCAACACTGGTGGTGGAGGCGGTGGTGCTAGTACTTTTGGGTATGGCGGAAACGGTGGTTCTGGAATTGTTGTCATTATCGCAACCAAAAATGGTATTGGCGGAACACAAAGTATTACTTACACCAGTGGTGGAACATTTACCGCCTAATCTAATGTTGCTCTAGGGCAACTTCTGTAGTATAATAAATTCATAACGGAGAGCTGGCCGAGCGGCCGAAGGCACCCGCCTACTAAGCGGGCATGGATCTAAAAAGTCCATCGTGAGTTCGAATCTCACGCTCTCCGCCATATATACACCACTTGACTAAGTCTTAGTTTTATAGTATAATTACAATATGATTAAATTCAAAACCTTAATACCAGAATTAATACAAACTATGCCCATTATTCGGGCTAATAAAATTAATTACGCCTGGTATAAACGAGCTTTGGAGGATCTAAAATCAACTAAATTCCCAACAGCAACGGCTAAATGCCCTGGAATTAT